>Ga0116170_10005765_pt1 | contig 10983 bp, 6 predicted proteins | sample AD_JPNHW1_MetaG_FD_89797 | JGI IMG/M metagenome (GOLD analysis project Ga0116170, IMG submission 89797) | Active sludge microbial communities of municipal wastewater-treating anaerobic digesters from Japan - AD_JPNHW1_MetaG | ecosystem: Engineered > Bioreactor > Anaerobic > Digestate | place... | reverse complement strand
GGCTACATCCGCGTCGTGCAGGACGTGCGTGGCAAGCACGGCTCTGAGGGCGACTACGTGATGAACCGGCCGCTGCGTGGCCCTCTCAACCCGACGCCGGTCGACCACGCTACCGACACCTACGACACGATCGACTGGCTGGTCAAGAACGTCCCCGAGAGCAACGGCCGCGTCGGCATCCTGGGCATTTCCTACGACGGCTACCTGGCGCTGATGGCGCTTGTCGACCCGCACCCGGCGCTCAAGGTGGCGGTGCCGATGAACCCGATGGTGGATGGCTGGATCGGCGACGACTGGTTCCACAACGGCGCGTTCCGCCAGCAGAACCTGCCGTACCTCCTGGAGCAGGACGCGACCCGCAAGAACGAGGTGAAGTGGTGGTCGGGGCACTTCGACGACTACGACGCATACCTGCAGGCGGGCTCGGCCGGCGAGATGGGCCGCAGCCGGGGCCTCGAGCAGGTCGGGGTGTGGCGGAAGTTCCTCGACCACCCGAGCTACGACGTCTTCTGGCAGGAGCAGGCAGTCGACAAGCTGCTGGCCGCCCGGCCGCTCGGGGTGCCGGTGATGCTCGTCCACAGCCTGTGGGACCAGGAGGACATCTACGGCGCCCCCGCGGTCTACGCCGCCCTCGAGCCCAAGGACGCGGCCAACGACAAGGTGTTCCTGGTGATGGGACCGTGGTGCCACAGCCAGGAGATCGGCGACGGAAGCTCGCTGGGCGTGCTCAAGTTCGGCGCCGACACCGCCCTCGCCTTCCGGCGCGAGATCCTCGCACCGTTCCTCGACCATTACCTCAAGGACGCCGCGCCCCCGTCCGCCGTCGCCCCGGTGACCGCATTCGAGACCGGGACCAACACCTGGCGCCGTCTCTCCGCCTGGCCCGACTGCGGCAGCGGCTGCTCGGTCCGGCCGACCCCGCTGTACCTGCGCGCCGGGCTGAAGCTGGGGTTCGCACCGCCGGTTCTGGACGAGGCGGCGTTCGAGGAGTACGTCTCCGACCCCGCCAAGCCCGTGCCGTTCCGCGCGCGTCCGGTGCGGCCGGTCGGCTACTCGGACAACGACATGACGTGGCCCCGCTGGCTCGTCGACGACCAGCGCGAAGCCTCGGGCCGCCCCGACGTGGTCGCGTACGTCTCCGGCGTCCTGACCGCGCCGCTGAAGATCAGTGGGCGCCCGGTCGTCAACCTTGTCGCCGCCACGAGCGGCACCGACTCCGACTGGGTCGTGAAGCTGATCGACGTCTACCCCGACGAGGTCCCGGCCCAGCCGGTGATGGGTGGCTACCAGCTCATGGTCGCGGCCGATATCTTCCGCGGCCGCTACCGCGAGAGCCTTCAGACGCCGAAGGCGCTTGCCGCGAACCAGCCTCTGTCGTACCGGTTCGCCCTGCCCACGGCCAACCACGTCTTCCTGCCCGGCCACCGGATCATGGTCCAGGTCCAGTCGAGCTGGTTCCCGCTTTACGACCGCAACCCCCAGACCTTCGTCCCCAACATCTTCTGGGCGAGGCCCGACGACTTCCGCAAGGCCGTCCAGCGGGTCTACCACACCCCCGGCCTGGAGAGTCAGGTCGAGCTGCCGCTGGCGACGGGCTCGTGAGCTCGGTGCCGGCCGCACCCCGGCCGACGAGGCTGGAAGACCGTCCAGCCCAGGGCTCGGCGACATGACGATGGCGAACCCGGCCCAGCTCCTCGGAGGTGGGCAGGCCGGATGGCGGGACTCACGACGCGCTATCGCCGGTGGCCGCGTCCCTCTCGGCCGGTGACTCGAGGTGGACGTGTAGCCGCCTGAGGAACTCGGCGCGCCGATCACGGCCACGCGGCCCGAAATGCCTCGCGCGGTGCCCCAGCGAGTGGCCGCGGAACAGCAGGTGACACAGGACGAGCAGGCCGATGGCCTGGGGAAATGTCAGCACAGGAAGCCCGAACAGGACTGGCATGAGCCAGTTCCACAGCCACATCACGGCCAGCCCCAGAGCACAGGCCAGCGTGGTCAGGCCGGCGATACCGATCCCGATCCAGCCCATGATCTTAAGTACTTTCATCGTCGTTCTCCTTTCGACCACTGCGCGGCGTTGCTGCGGCGAGCAGCCCGTCACGGCGCAGGCGGTCACGGATCCGGTCCGCCGCCCGCTTCTTGCGTGCCATCAGCGTTCCCATGGGAACGCCCGTGCGATCGGACAGCTCCCGGAACGTGATGCCGTCGATGGCGTTGGCGGTGAAGGCGTCTCTCAACGGCTCCGGCAGCTCGCGGATGGCGTCGGCCAGGGCGCTGGCCAGCTCCTCGCTCTCCAGTGCGGTGGCCTGGTCTGTGGCCCGGTCCAGCAGCTCCTCGACGAGGTCCCCGCCTTCGCGCCGGCGACGCCGGCTCTCAGAGCGGAGGATGTCGATGGCACGACGCCGGACCAGGGTGTAGAGCCAGCCGGCGATACGGTCGACGGACTCGAGCACGTTGGGCGACTCGAGGAGCGCCACCATCACGTCCTGCACGGCATCTTCGGCATCCCCGCGGGAGCCGAGCACGCGCCGCGCGCGGCCCAGCAGGCCGCGCGCGTGCTCACGGAAGAGCTCGGCAATCGTGGTGAGGCTCGTTCCCGCCATGGCGTCCGCCACCGGGTGCCCCTCCAGGGTAGCCGAGAGCTGGCTCACGGGGTCACCGGCCCGGTCGGGCTCGCGCCCGTCTCGGAGCGTGCCTGGCATGGCGCCGCGGCGTGTGCACCCCACGGCCGCGGGCCTCGGCCGAGCAGCAGGCGCGACAGGACGATGAGGCCCAGGGCCTGCAAATAGCTCACGGTCGGAACCGCAAACAGGTGCGGCAGCACGGCGTTCCAGAGCAGCATGGCGAGCGCGGCGCCGGCGGCCATGAAGAGGGCCATGGCGACCAGGGCGCGGCCGTGGGTGCGATGCGATCTGCGGGTGAGGTCCATCTCGGTCTCCTTTCGGCGGAAGCTCCGGGGCGAGGGCCCGGATGCGTCGCCTCTACTGAAATGTCGTCGCAGCCCCCGGTTCTATTGCACCGGGTGCCTGCGCCGCCACAGGACTTCATGTGTGTGCTTGAGCTCGCCCCCGGTCATCTGGGGCAGGAACACGGGAGGCGATGTTGGCCGAGGTCGGCGGACCGCCGATCAGATCGCGCGCGGGCCGGGGGCGAGGCCGAGGTCGGGAGCCTGGCGGCGAAGCCGGCCGTGGAGCTCCTCGACGGCTGGCCACACCTCTCGGCCGAGGCGATGTGGGGTCGGGTAGGCGCCCCAGGCGAGGCGGGTCGGGGCACCGAAGTAGATGCCGTCCAGGAACCCAGCGGCGGGGACCTCGCGGCCGGCCAGGAGCCGGGGGAGGGTGAGGCCCACCGAGGAGACGCCCGGGCCGACGTACGGCAGGAATCCCTGGGACCGGACCTGGTAGTTGCAGCGGCGGGCTGACTCGGTCATCTGGGCCGAGAGCACCGGATCGGGATTTCTGAGGTCATCGAAGGCGATGACGTCGACGCTGTGGGGGCCGAAGGCGGCGCCCCACGCGCGCACCCGCTCCTCGTGGCCGACGGATCGGGCGGCGGCGAGAGCGCGCGCCCACATGACGCCCAGGCCCAGGCCGGCAATGCGCTCGGGGGGCAGACCCCCACCAGTGAATGCTCCCGAGGCATCGGTGTTGCTGTCCACGAAGGCCGCCTGGGCGAGCCAGTCCACCGGGTCGGAGACGACCAGGAAGAGGCCGCCAAAGCTCGCTGCCAGGGCGTGGACGAGGCAGCTCTGGAGGATCTCCCGGTTGGGAGCGAGCTGCACCAGCCTGACCTCGCCCTGAGCGCCCAGTGGCGGCACAGCCTTGGTGGCCACGAAGAGCACGGCGTCGCACTCGGCGAACATGGCTTCCAGGGACGCGACCCGGACCGAGGGGAGCGCTTCCCTGCCCCGCCACAGACCTATAGACCCCAGCTCCAGCCGCCAGCGTTCGAGATTCGCGGCATCCACGTCGAAAAGCACCAGCTCTCGAATTCCGGACCGGCGGACGGGCAAGCTGGCGAGTGCGGTGGCGGCCACCCCGCCGACGCGGCCGAGCCCGATGACGCCGACCCGCCAGCCGCCGGCCGGCCGTGGCACCGCCATGACCCCAAGCTCGCGCACAACTCCTGGAGGCTCCGACAGATAGGTCCAGGTTCTGGCACCCTGACGCCGTCTCCGCAACGAGTCGATGCCGGCGGTCGGGTCGAACCAGGGCGGGCAGATCCACGGCTCTCGCCGGGGGTCGCCTTCCCTCGCGACCAGCACTGCCTCCGGCTCGGGACAGGACCGTCGCCTTGGGCCCCACCCGAGACGGGCTGCCATGTTCTCGTCGTCCTGAAGGGCAACTCGCCCGTCGCCGAACAGCCTCACAGGTGCCTCCAGCGCTCGCGGTGGGCGGCGTGGCTCTCGGGATGCAGCCGCGCCAGGGCTTCCAGGTCCTCGGCGACGAGCTCGGAGGGGAAGCGCTCGGAGGACGGCTGGAACCCTTCCGGTAGCGGCGGGCAACGCGGGCTACGCACCACGGCGCCGAGGTCCCGGACCGAGAGCAGCCGGCCCTCGGCCTCCCGGAACGTCTCCTCGAGCGCTCTCAACAGCTCCCGGGTGCGGTCCAGGGCGAGGCGCGAGAAGTCGAGCGCCGCTTCGCCGTCGAGACCCAGGTGGTGGGGGTGGTGGTACGGCAGGCAGTCGTTGAGGGAAGGTAGCAGGGAGCCGTGCTCGGAGGGCTCCCGACCGAGGATGCTCCAGCCGCCCAGGTACGGCGTGATGGCGCTTTCGCGGAGCAGCCCCTGCCACCCCGGGACGACGACCTGACAGTGGTGCCGGATGCCCCGCAGCTCGAGCGTGGCACGAGCCGACGCGTCGGTGATGCCGATGAAGATCTCCCGCACCGGCAGACCCGCGGCCTTGCCCGCCTCTACCACCTGCAGCACCGGCTCGACGTGCTCCAGCACCGGCACCAGCAGCAGGGCCTGGCGCCCCAGCTCCCGTGCCACCGCGAGCTGCTCGGTCAGCGGCGGGCTGCCGAAGCGCGGCTGATACCCGCCCTCGTACCCCTGCCAGGTCAGGAAGCGCTCGATGTCGATGGCGATGGTCGGGGTGTTCCCCACGATGTCCCGGGAGAAGCGCCGGCCCAGGCCCATGACCACCCACTTGCGGCTGGGCGGTTCCGAGCCCAGGAACCGCAGCACCCAGTCCACGGCCTGGCGCTTGAGCAGCTCCTCGTGGAGGTGGAGCAACCCCATCCCAGGCCGCAGATCGGCAAAGAACGAGGCGAGAGCCTGCCGGGAAGCCGCGAGGGCATCCCCGACCCGCGCACTCGCCATGTACGACGGGTGGATGAGCCCTTCCAGATCCCACAGCAGCACCAGCGGGTCGGTCAGCCGCAAGAGCCCCCAGTCCACCTGCTCCCCGCTCTTGGCCCGCAGCCAGCTCGCTCCGAGCAGCCCAAGCTCGGCCCGCAGCGTCGGCGACGCCGAGGCGAGGGCTGGAGCCAGCGCAAACAGCAATCCGCCGTGGAGCCAGCGCTGCATGACCTCCGAGAGCAGGCGCTGCAAGACGCCGCTGTCAGGTCCCATCTCCCCGGCCCCGATCGTCTCGACCAGAGCGCCCATTCCCACGAGCCCGCCGGGCTCGGTCCGGGCAAGCCGCGCATCTCCGGCCACCACCGGCAGCACCGCCGCGGGCACCTCGCGCCAGGTGAGCCCGGCCAGGGCCTCCGGCGGCTCGTTGGCGGACAGCACGCAGGTCTTTCGGACCCTGGCGCCACCGTCCGCATCGTGGTAGCGCATGTGGACCAGGGGAGCGAGCTCGGCCGGCAGCTTCCGGCGACCGGTGTACACCGCGTTGCGTTCCGCCGGAGGGGGCACAGGCTGCTTGTTGGCCGGGAAGTTGACGTAGAGGCGGCGCTCGGTGAGCGTGCGCGCCACCAGCGGATGGCACAAGGGCTCCAGCTCGGCGTGGCGGTCGAGAGCGGCCCGCAGCGAGGTCGACGAAACCGCCGTCACGCTGGCCGGGGCCAGCACCACCGAGACACCGCGCCGGAACCAGCCGATGCGCTGCTCCCACCCGGGCGGTGTCGCGCCCTCGCGCACCACGACGATGTGCGGTAGGTCCCAGATCGGGCTCTCCGCGTTGGCGTAGGCGCTCGCCCTGGCGAGGACGTCCGAGCCGACGACGAGAAGCAGGCGACGCTTGCCGACCCGGCGCTGCAGCTCCCCAAGTCCCTCGGGGTTGGCCAGATTGACCGGCGGAGAGAACGGCGCCAGGAAGGCCTCTGGCGTGGCGGCCAGGGCCATCCACGCCAGATCCTCGCGCAGCGTGCGCGGCAGCGCGTGCTTGCGCCACGAGTAGTCGTCCATCTGGACCAGCGCCTCGTCGGCGTACTCGAGGGCCTTGGCGACGATCGTCTCGTGGGCGCGCGTGAACGGGTCGTAGGTGCCGGGGATGAGTGCCACCGAGGGGTGCTCGGCGAACCGCACGCCACGCCGCGAGCGCTCGACGGCGCGTTGCAAATGGTTGAGGGCGGACGCAACCAGGAAGAAGCGGACCCTGTCGCCGGGCCGGTGGGTGATGAGCGAGAAGAGCTTCTTGGAGGCGAGCTGCCGGAAGTGTTGCAGGCGTCCATCATCCTTCTGGCGCGAGAGGCGTTCGAGCACCATCGCGACCTGGGCGTAGGCCTCGTTGGCGGTGGCGGTCCGAGACTCCGCGAGCGCTCCCAGCAGCATGCCGACGATACGGCGCAGCAGGTTGCCTTCCAGACGTCCGACGTCGATCGACAGAAGGACCCAGCAGACCGTTTGCAGGAGCAGCCGCTGCAGCCCTTCGGTGCCGCGCTGGAGGTTCTGGCCGATGTCGTCCAGGACCTCGGTGAACTCCTGGTCCGGCAGAGACCCGAGGACCGAGCCGAGGAAACGGGGGATGTAGCGCGTGATGGCTTCGGCATCCAGCTCGAGGGAACGGAGGAGCTCGATGGTGACCTCGTTGCGCTGGGTGGTGTGCAGCATCGGCAGCAGCTCCAGCAGGCAGCGCCCGGCATGGAACCGCGTGCCCTCGACGCGACTGACCTTGAGCATGTTGCCGAAGTGGGACGCCACCTCGTGGGCGAAGTACGCCCCGGGGTCGCGGTTCTCCCGAATGCGACGCTGCACCACCGTGGTGAGGTAGTCGCAGTTGACCTTCTTCTCGACCCAGCCGATGTGGCTCTTGAGGTTGCGCAGGAAGACCTCGCGCACCGGGTCGCGCTCGGCCTTGCGCAGCTCCTTGCACCGTTGTGCCACGTCGACGAGGTCACAGATCCACGCCAGCTCCTCGACGAGGTAGAGCTCGGCGGGGAGCGAGCGGCCGCTGACCCGGCTGGCAAGCGCCTCGACGCACTCCTTGACGAGCGCCAGCAGCACCGGGTCGGAACCGGCCTCCCGGGCCAGCGCCAGCAGCAGCCGCCAGGCCATCAGCCGGGTGTTGGTGATGTCGTGGGTCATGAACGCGCGGGCGAACCAGATCAGCTCGCGGCGCTCCTCCGGCGGCAGCAGCGGGGCCGCAATCTCCAGGGACTCGCAGACGTACAGCCCGACCAGCGGTCGGCGATCGCGGCGTCGGTTCTCGAAGTCCCGCTTGATGAGCTGCCACGCCTGCTGTCGCAGTCCCTCGCCCGCCTTGGTCAAAAGGCGGCGCACGATGATCGGGATGGCGTACAGCACCCGCTCCACCGAGGTCATGTCCTCCTCGGCCTGGCGCGGCGCGCGGTCGAGCAACGCCAGCACGCGCTCGAGCTCGTCGAGGACCGTGCGCTCGGGACGCAACACCACGCCAGCCGGCAGGTCCTTGCGCCAGAAGTCCTCCTTGGAGGCCAGCAGGTCGCCGATGCGGGCCGCGGCCTGGTAGCGGATGTCGTCGTCCCGGTGCTCCAGCAGCTCGAGGAAGAAGTCGAGCGCCAGCCCCTTCTGCTCGGTCGAGAAGGCCGGCGAGTACTCCCCGATGATCGCGAGGTAGGTTCGGATGTCGCGCCAGCGGTCGAAGGAACGGGCCTCCTCGATCAATGCACGCAGCGCTGGCAGGTCGCGGAGGCGCTCCATGACTCCGAGGTTATGCGCCGTCACCAGAACTCGCCGCAGGGTCGGGACTCCGCGGCCAGTTGCCAGGGCCACGGCGTGAGGTCGCCTGGCTCCGGAGAGCACACCCAGCACGTCGAGACCATCCGGCAGCACGGGCCTGGGTGGCACGCGGTTGGGGAAGTCCGGGGCGTTGAGGTTCACCCCCAGGTACTGCAGGTACTCCTCCAGGTCGCGGAGCTTCCGGTAGACGCCGCGGTAGCGCTTGATCTTCTCCTTGTCCAGGTTCTCCAGCTTGCCGGCAATCGCCTCGAAGGAGTCCGAGAGCGAGATGACCTGCATGACCGGCTTGCCGTCCGGACCCGGCCAGTCCTTGACCCGGAAGTCGGCGTAGATGAGCAGCAGGGTCTCGATGGGAAGACGCACCAGCTCGAGGTCCCAGCAGGAGTGGTTGGTGGCGATGTGTCCGAGGCCGGAAAGACCGCGGTCCTGGTACCAGGTGTGGGTGTAGTAGTAGTGGAGCCGCGGGATGCGGCGCACCTCATCCCCCACGCACCCGAACTTGCCGATGTCGTGCCCGATGGCGCCGCCGTGCAGGAGCGGCAGGTCGACGGGGATCTTGCCCACAAGCTGACGGCCGATCCAGAGCGACAAGCCCGTTACCCCCAGCACATGGTCCAGGATCGAGAGCCCCAGCCACTCCTGGGCCATGGTCAGGATGGGCAGGACGCCTTCCCGCCCCAGGTGGCCAAGCAGCCGGCGGTACTCCTCGCCGGAAGGCCAGCAGTCGATCTCCTCGTCGCGCAGTGATCGGAACGGCATCCGCTGGCCGATGCCGAGGCCGCCCCGCGCCGCCTGCTCCTCCACAACGGCGTTCGCGAGCGGGATGAAGTGGTCGGCGACCTTGCAGACCTCGTCCGAGGGCGTCGGGAAAGACTGCGGAAACAGCCTCCGGCACACCTCCGGGTAGAGCGCCTTGCGCCACGCGGCGAGCTGCTCCGCCTCCGCATCCAGGCCCGAGACATCGAGCGCGAGACGCAGGCCGGTGTCGAGCTGCCATGGCGCAAGACGGTCCTCCCAGCCCCCGAGACGGGCCGTGCGCCATCCGCGCTCGCTGAGCAGTCGGGAGAGCGAGTTGCCGGAGGAGCCGGCCTCAGCCTGCATGCTGCGAGATTATACCCGCCCACCTGGCCAGTTCGGGATCGAGGGCATCCACCCCTCGAGTCGGGACAGCCGAGATCCAGGACCTACTGGAGCAGGTGGTTCCGGGGAAAGCGGGAGTCAGGGGTCGAGGTCACGCTCCGATGGGAAGGCATGGGGCGGGCAGCGGCGGTGTAAAGTACGAGCGATGGCGAAGACCGTCTTGACGCTGATGGCGCACCCGGACGATGCGGAAACGATGGCTGGCGGCACGCTGCTGAAGTGGGCTCGAGAAGGACACCGGATCGTGCTCGGGCTCATCACTGGCGGCGACAAGGGCACGGCTGATCCGCTCGACACGCCGCGTGCGGTGATCGAGCGTCGAGCCGCCGAGCAGGCGAGGGCCGCCGCCCGCCTGAATGCCGAGGTGGTCCGCCTGGGGTACGAGGACGGGATGCTCCAGCCCACGCTGGAGCTGCGGCGGGATCTGGTCCGCGTCATGCGGCAGGTCCGGCCCCACATCGTCGTTTCGAGCGATCCCACCATGTGGTTCAGGCACGGGCTGTACATCAACCATCCGGACCACCGCGTCGCAGGCCAGGCGGTGGTGGAGGCGATCTATCCCGCGGTCAAGAAGTTCAGCATCTTCCCCGAGCTGTTGGCCGACGGGCTCGAGCCGCACGTGGTGGACGAGATCTGGCTCGGCCCGACCGACGAGCCGAACGTCTTCATCGACATCTCAGACGTCCTGGACGAGAAGATCGCCCTCATCTGCGAGCACACCTCGCAGTTCGAGCCGGCCAACACCCGCGAGGCCTTCACCCGCATCGCCGCTGCCGCCGGCCAGCCCCGCGGACTGGCTGCCGCCGAGGCCTTCCGCACGCTGCGCCTGGCGCGGAGCACCGTGCAGGCCCTCGCCACCTCCGCGGCGCCCGGGAATCCGGCCTAGTCTCCATCGGTCCCCTGCTTGCCGTCCCCTGTCCCTTCTCGTTCCCAGTCGGGCGCTTGCAGGCGGCGCGGCGAGACGTCTAGCTGAGGAAGGATCGGCAGGGATTCGGCACCGCTCGCGGCGCCCAGCTCGGGGAACCGGCGTGCCGCCACGAGGACCCGCGACTCCAGGGAGCCCATCGCCTGGTTGTAGTGCTCAGTGGCGCGCCCGAGACTGCGCCCCAGCTTCTCGAAGTGATCGGCCAGCACGCAAAGGCGGGCGTACAGCTCCTGCCCGAGCGCGGAGACCTGGCGGGCGCTGGCGGCAACCGTCTCCTGGCGCCAGCCGTACGCGACGGCGCGCAGCAACGCCACCAGGGTGAGCGGAGAGGCCGGCAGCACCCGCTGGACAACCCCTTCCTCCATCAACCCGGAGTCGTGCTCGAGGGCTCCGCTGAAGAAGGTCTCCCCCGGCAGGAACATGACCACGAACTCGGGCGAGTCGGGGAACTGCTCCCAGTACGCCTTGGCCGAGAGCTTGCTCATGTGCTCCCGGACCAGCCGGGCGTGGTCCTTGAGGTGGCGACGCCGATCGTCCTCGTTCTCGGCCTCGAAGGCGTCGAGGTAGGCCTTGAGGGGCGCCTTGGCGTCCACCACGACGACCTTGCCACCGGGAAGACGTACGACCAGGTCGGGCCGCAGCTTGCCCTCGCCGGCAGTGACCGTCTCCTGCTCCACGAAGTCACAGTACGGCAGCATCCCGGCAATCTCGACGACGCGCCGGAGCTGGATCTCCCCCCACCGGCCGCGTACCGTCGGAGCGCGCAGCGCCTTCACCAGGCTTGCCGTCTCGTGCTGCAGCCTGCCCTG
>Ga0116170_10005760_pt1 | contig 10987 bp, 7 predicted proteins | sample AD_JPNHW1_MetaG_FD_89797 | JGI IMG/M metagenome (GOLD analysis project Ga0116170, IMG submission 89797) | Active sludge microbial communities of municipal wastewater-treating anaerobic digesters from Japan - AD_JPNHW1_MetaG | ecosystem: Engineered > Bioreactor > Anaerobic > Digestate | place... | reverse complement strand
TTGTATCTCCATGAAGCAGGAGGTGAAGAAGGCCGTTCCGGCTGTTGTCAAAGAGGATCCGGACCGTTTCACCCAGGCCGCCTTCCGCGCGCCCGCCAGCACGTACCGCTCGGTGCCGTTCTATTCGCTGAACGACGAGCTCGACCCGGCCGAACTGGACCGCCAGCTCCATGCCTTCAAAGAGGGCGGCTTCGGCGGCACGTTCCTGCACAGCCGCATCGGCCTGCTCACCGAGTACCTGAGCGAGGACTGGTTCAACATCATGGCCGCCGGCGTCAAGAGCTCGCAGGATCTCGGCATCGACGCCTGGTTCTACGACGAAGACAAGTGGCCCAGCGGCTTCGCGGGCGGCCGCGTCCCGCTCAAGAACCCCGCCTTCCGGGCGCGGTCGCTGCTCCGCCTCAAGAAGGGCCAGCCCGTCCCCGGGGCGGACACCGTGCTCTTCGAGGACGCGGACTACAAGTACGTCTGCCACGTGGACCCGCTGGGCAACGCCTGGTTCAACGGCACCTCGTGGGTCGACCTCATGAACCCCGAGATGGTCAAGGCCTTCATCGACTGCAGCTACGTCCCTTACGCCCAGCGCTTCGCCGGCAAGCCGCACGTGTGCGGCATCTTCACGGACGAGCCTCAGATCGGCCCGCAACTCACCATGCGCAACGACGGCGCGGTCAGCTTTTCGCCGGTCCTGGTCGACGCCTTCAAGGCCCGCACCGGCATGGACCTCGCGCCGAACCTGCCCGCGCTCTTCGCCGAGGTGGGCGACTGGCGCCGCGTGCGGCTGGATTACTACCGCACGATCGCGGCGTGCCTCGAGCAGTCCTTCAGCAAGCAGATCGGCGACTTCTGCGCGACCAACCGCCTGATCTGGACCGGCCACTACAACGCCGAGGACACGCCCGCCTCGAACATGCGGAACGAGGGCGACCTGATGCAGCAGCTGCGCCACATGCAGATGCCCGGCATCGACGCCCTCGGCCTGCGCTACAACACGCTGCACTGCGGCAAGGTCATGACCTCCGTCGCCAACCAGTACGGCCGCCGCCGCCGCTTGAGCGAGCTCTTCGGCATCAGCGGCCACAACATGACGTTCGAGGACCGCATGTGGATCACCTCGTGGCACACGCTGATGGGCGTGAACTTCATGTGTCCGCACCTCTCGCTCTACAGCATGAAGGGCGAGCGCAAGCGCGACTATCCTCCCACGCTCAGCCCCCATCAGCCCTACTGGCGCTACAACAAGCTGTTCGAGGACTACTCCGCCCGCCTGGCCTACTTCGCCACCATCGGCCGCACCGTGCCGGAGATCTGCGTGCTGAGCCCGATCGAGTCGGACTATATCGAGGGCGCGTCCAATCTCGCCGGCAAGCGCGACGGAGACTACGACCGCTTGCTCAACGCCCTGATGCGCACGCACCGCAATTTCGACATCGGCGATGAGCAGATCATCTCCGAGATCGGTTCCGTGGCGGGCGGACGCTTCGTGGTCGGCCAGATGGCCTATCGCGCGGTCGTCGTGCCGCAGATGCTCACGATCCGCGCCTCCACCGTCGCGCTGCTCAAGCGCTTCGCGGACCAGGGCGGCACCGTGCTGGTCGCCGAGGCGTATCCCGCGCTTGTCGACGGCGCCGAGAATTCCGCCGATCTGCCGATCCTGAAGGCCCTCGCGCCGCTGGTGAAGGGGGACGACTTGCCCGCCGCCCTGAACGCGAGAGCCCGGCCGGTCTTCACGCTCAACGGAGACCAGCACGAGCAGGTCTGGACGCACCTGCGCAGCGTCTCGAACGGCTACACGCTCCAGCTCTCCAACACCTCGCGCCTCGAGAGCCGCACGCTCGCCCTGCGCTTCGACGACGGCGACGTGCCCGTCGCGCTCTGGAATCCGGTCGACGGCCAGTGCCTGCGCCTGAAGCCCGAGGCCGACGGCGCGTACGCGCTCGGCTTCGCGCCCGCTCAGACCTGGGTCATCACCATCGGCGCCGCCTCGAAGGGCGTTGCCTTTAACGGCACGTTCAGATTGCCCGGCGACCGCAGGGAGCTGGTGAAGCTCGGCGGCGCGTGGCAGGGCAAGCGCGTGGATCCCAACGCGCTCACGCTCGACTACGCCCGCGCTTCGAAGGACGGCGGCGCCACCTGGAGCGACCCCGAGCCGGTGCTGGCCATCTACGACCGCTTCGCGCTGAAGGCCGCCTACAACGGCCAGCTCAAGCTCAAGTTCGAGCCCCAGGTCGACGACGTGCCCGCTTCCTGCAAACTCGTGGTCGAGCAGCCGGAGATGTACACGTCGATCACGGTCAACAACAAGCCGGTGGACTTCGCCGGCAGCGGCTTCTACCGCGACATCGTCTTCCGTGCGCAGGACATCAACGGGCTGCTGAAGCCCGGCCGCAACGAGATCGTCCTCTCGCTGAACTTCGTCTCCGGCATTCCGGCCAGCCTCAACGCCCGCAAGCGCTACGGCACGGAGATCGAGAGCATCTATCTCATCGGCGATTTCGCGGTTGAGGCGGAGCGGGCGGACAAGCCGCTCGCCGACACCTACCGCAACCAGGACGGCCTGCTGCCGAAGAAGCCGATCCACAGCTTCAAGCGGTTCACGATCACGCAGGAAAAGGCGGCCTTCGCCGGCGACCTCGTGCCGCAGGGCTACCCGTTCTACGCGGGCGAGTTCCTGCTCGACGGGATGTTCGACCTGCCCGCCGTGCAGCCCGGCAAGAGGGTGCTGCTTTCCTTCCCGTCCTTCGAGGCGGTGATCCTCAACGTCACCGTGAACGGCACGACCTGCCCGCCGCTCTTCGCGAGCCCGTGGGAGACCGACGTGACCGCCGCGCTCAAGCCCGGCAAGAACGCCGTGCGCGTGTCGCTCACCAACAGCCTGCGCAACCAGATGGGGCCGCACCACCACAAGGGCGGCGAGCACACCGCCGTCGGCCCCGCCACCTTCCGCGCCAACAACAGCTGGCCGAACCGGGAGGCGGGCGAACGCGACTGGTACGACGCGCGCCTCGGCGGCAGCGCCAAGGTCTGGCGCGACGACTATTACATGATCCCGTTCGGCCTCTTGCAGCCGCCGGTGCTGGTGCAAGCCGATGAATAAGGCGTCTGCGGGAACGTGCGGCGAGAAGCCGCCATGGATCCGCGTGAAGATCGGCCAGAACGACGTGTTCCAGGCCACCAAGGAGCGGTTGCGTGCGCATGGCCTGCACACCGTCTGCGAGGAGGCCTTCTGCCCGAACCTCGGCCGGTGCTGGGCGCACGGGCGCGCCACCTTCCTGATCCTCGGCGACCGCTGCACGCGCGGCTGCCGTTTCTGCAACGTCGACAAGCGCCCCGTGCTGCCGCCCGACCCGGAAGAGCCGCAGCGCGCCGCCGCGGCCGTCAAGGACGCGGGGCTGAAAGAGGTGGTCATCACCTCGGTCACGCGCGACGACCTGCCCGACGGCGGCGCCGCGCTCTGGGCGCAGACCGTCGACGCGATCCACGCCGCCGTGCCCGACATCCTCGTCGAGGTTCTGGTGCCCGATTTCGGCGGCGCCGCCGCGGCCATCGGCCGGGTGATCCGGACACGGCCGGAGATCTTCGGGCACAACCTTGAAACCGTGCCGCGCCTCTATCCGCAGGCGCGGCCGCAGGCCGATTACGCGCGCTCGCTGGCCGTGCTCCGGCAGGCCTCGGACGCGGGGCTCGTCACGAAGACCAGCCTCATGCTGGGGCTCGGCGAGACGTTCGAGGAGATCGAGCGGGTGTTGCGCGACGCGCGGGCCGCCGGCTGCCGCATCTTCTACGCGGGCCAGTACCTCCAGCCGAGCCAGCGCCACATTCCCGTCGCGCGTTATGTCGAGCCCGAGGAATTCGCGCGGATCCGCGATGCGGCCTACGCGGCCGGCTTCGGGTTCGTGGCGAGCGAACCGCTCGTGCGCAGCTCGTACCACGAGGAGGGCCAGAGCGCGTTCGTGCGGACGGCGCTGAACCGGAATCCCTCGGCGATGTGACGGAGGCCCGACATGCTTGGAGCCGTTCGGATAGGGTTGGGGGCGTTTGCGGCCGCGGCGCTCCAGGCGGAGGAGCCAGCGTCTCTCTGGTCCGGCGGGCCGCTCCCGAAAGCCGCCGAAGCGCCCGTCCTGCGGGGCGTCGGGTTCCGCGTCATCAAGCCGTATGAGTTCGAGCGGGACGGCTACCGTTTTCTGCACGGCGTGGCGCTGGCTTGGCACAAGGGAAAGCTCTACGCCTCCTTTGGCCACAACAGGGGCGGCGAGAACACCGACACCGAGGAGGCGCGCGTGCGCGTCAGCGCCGACGGCGGCAGGACGTGGGATGCGGCCATGACCATCGACGCGGGCGATGAGGCCGGCGTCGGCGTGAGCCACGGCGTCTTCCTCTCCCACGGCGGGTGCCTGTGGGCCTTTCACGGCGCCTATGGCGGCACCCTGGAGAAAGTCCACACCCGCGCCTATCGGTTCCGTGAGGCGGACGGCATCTGGGAGCGCAAGGGCGCGGTCATCGGCGGCGGGTTCTGGCCCCTGCAGGAACCGCAGCGGATGATCGACGGCGACTGGATCATGGCGGGTTTCTGCGTCGGGAACGGCAATCCGGCCGCCGTCGCGATCAGCTGCGGGGAAGACTTCACGAAGTGGTATCTCGTGGTCATCCCGAAACGCCCCGATCTCAAGATGTGGGGCGAGTCCTCGGTGATCGTGGACGGGCGGCGCGTGATCAACATCGCGCGCTGCGACGACGAGCGGCCCGTTGCCCTCGTGGCCTTCAGCGAAGACTGCGGCCGCACCTGGAGCGAGTCGCGCCCCTCGAATCTGCCGATGGCGGCGAGCAAGCCGTATGGCGGCACTCTCAGCACGGGGCAGCGTTATCTCGTCTGCTCGACGACGGCTGACGGCGGCAACCGCCGTGCGCCGCTGACCATCGCGCTCACGCGCCCCGGCGAAGCGACGTTCTCGAAGCTCTTCGTGATCCGCCACGCGCGTTTTCCCGAGGGCCCCGGTGAATCGCACGAGGGGGCTGCGCTTTCCTACCCCTATGCGGTCGAGAACGGGGGCAAGCTTTACGTCGGCTACTCGAACAGCGGTGGCGGTGTTGGCCGCAAGGGCAAAGGCCGCCAGCTCTGGAACAACAACAGCGCCGAACTGGCGATCATTCCGCTGTCGGCTTTCGCGGCCGATGACGGCCTCGCCGTCCCTACCGCATCGCACTGACGCCTGCGCGCGGCGCGCGCGCATCCGGACCTCGGACGACCGATAAAACCATCCGCAAGGCGAAGAGCCCTTGCTTGAGACTTTCGAAACAGGTTCAGTTCAGAACATGGTGAAAAGCTGAAGGGTCGCGGAGGGGAAACGACGCGGCGCAAATCGAGGCGGACCTCACTTCATCTTTTCGCGGAGCGCCTTCTCTTTGTCCGCATCCCAGTAGGCGCAGTCCAGCTCGATGAAAACCGACGAGTAGGCGATGGCGCTCTCGGTCTTGAGGATCACCACGTTGAACAGTTTCGAGGCCGCGTCCAGTTTGGCGAAGACCGAGTCGTGCAGAAGCGTCTGGGTCTGCGCGCCTTCCAAGATGCGGGCGATCTCTTTGCGGCAGGCCTCCACTCCCGGCGCCATCTCTTCGGCGATGAAGCCGAGTTCCTGATCCGTGTAGAAGATCGGCTTCACGTGCGCGGAGGCTTTGATGGCATCCACGACTTTCTCGAGGACCATCGGCAAGGGCGCTTTGGTGTCGAGGGTCGTGATGCCCGGCGCGCTCTGGTAGGGATAGGCTTTGTCCACGACGAGGATCCAGTTGCGGTGTCCAAGCAGCGGCAGCACGTGATCGAATTCCTGTGTCCAATACATGGCGTTTCCTTTGTTTTTAAGAGGTTCCGGCGCGGCTGCGCCGGGGGTGGCGCGCGCTCAGGCGATTTCCCGGATCAGGTCGACGATCTCCGGCCACGAGCCGGTGCGGCGCATGTTGGCCGCATGCGCGTAGCGCCGGTTCCACGGGCGGTCATAGACGATGACCGTGCAGTCCCGGCGGGGCGCGAGCAGGTCGAGCGCGGCCGGAGAGTCGTCGATGGCGACATCGAAATGGAGCGCCGCGAACTCGGCGCGGTTCAACGTCTTGGGCGCGCCGGGCACAGGGTGGGCAGGGGCGCGGCCGTACTTGTCGAAATAGACGATGCCGAGGTGCGCGAGGCCGTATTTGCGGAGCCAGCGGCAGGACCCCTCGTGGCTGGAGGCGGGGCGCCCCGTGACGATGGCGAGGTCGTGGCCGCGCGCCTCCAGCGTGCGGACGGCTTCCACCCCGCCCGGCGCGGGGGCGATGTCCGTAAGGAAGTCCGGGCGGTGCGCCTGTTCCATGAGCTCGCGGATCTGGGCGTCGGAAAGGGCGAAGGCCTGCTGGAGGTCGAACCCCGAGATCGCTTCGTAGGGCACGTTGCGGTTGAACAGATCATGTGCCAAAGCAGACAGGTGGCGGGCGGTCTCACACAGCACATCGTCGAAATCGATATAGATCCGCATGGGAAAAAGATACCAAAAAAACGGGCGGCCGCAAAGCCGCCGGCCCGGACGCATCGGTCCCGCCCAGGGCGTTTCTATTTGACCCGATTTGCGGCCCGCCCGGAGGTCGGGCCCTACCCCAACATGCAAGGCGCGACGTTTTCGGACTCTCGGCGGTAGGGGCCGGCTCCCCGAGCCGACCGTTGATATGCATCCAAATGCCAAATAGAAACGTCCTGCGGTCCCGCCGGGGTCGATCTTTTTGGATTGATGAACATCGCCGGATTCGCGAAACTGGTCCGCAACACAAACGGAAATGAAAAGGGAGCCGGGGCTATGATACGTTTTTTTGCTGGCGTCGCGGGCGTTTGTTGCGCCGCGGGGTTTCTGAGCGCGCAGGAGCTGCCCAAAATGCGGGTTGAGCACCCGCACGAAGCTACGGAGTGGATCGTCTCCTACGCTTACAACGCCAGCGACACCAAGCTGCCGCGCGTGCTGCTGATCGGCGACTCGATCTGCAACGGCTACAGCGGCGACGTCTGCCAAGAGCTCGCCGGCACGGCCTACGTCACGTTCTTCGCCACCTCGAAGTGTGCGTGTGACAAGAGCTACCTCCGTTCGCTGGCCTTCTTCCTCGACGAGTACGACTACGCCGTCATCCATTTCAACAACGGCCTGCACAGCCTTTCGAGCAACCGCCAGGACTGGGAGACCTGTCTGCGCGCGGCCGTCAAGCTGATCAAGGAGAAGGGGAAGGGCGCGAAGATCATCTGGGCCAGCTCGACGCCGCTCAAGGATCCCAAGCTCACGGCGAAGGCCAAGGAGCTGAACGCCATTGCGGCGCGGGTGATGACCGAGGAGGGCGTCCCGACCGACGACCTCTTCGCGCTGATGGACCCTCTGGACCGCGAGGCCCACTGGAGCGACACCTTTCATTTCAAGGGCGCGGCCAAGAAGATGCAGGCCAAAGCGGTCGGCGATTGCGTGCGGAAGGCGCTGGGCGCGGGCAAAGCTTCCGCGGCCTCGGCCGCGTCGGCCCTTAAAGCCGCGTCCACCGCCACCGGACCCGACGGCAAGCTGGACGCGGCGAAGAAATAACGCCGTTCGAGCGTTTCAATGAAACGTGTGACCGCGGCGGTTTCGGGGAAACCGCCCCACCGGCCGAAGGGTGGGCGTGCGCGGTAGGGATGCCGCCGCGCCGTTCGCGGCGGCATGCCATGCCCGCTACCGCGAACCTTGCTTGTCGCCGATGCAGTAGAAGTCGCCCAGCGTCCGCAGGTACATGCGGCCTTCCAGGAAAACCGGTGTCGCGAATGCGCCGTGGGGCAGCGAGTTCGTCACGATCGGGCCCGCCGTGCGTCCCGTCGGGATGATGAACCCTTTGCCTTTCCGGTCGAAGGCGTAGACCGAGTTGCCCGCCAGCGTGGGCGAGGAATAGAAGGGGACCTTGAAGTCCTGTTCCCAGAGGACGCGGCCGTCTTTCGCGTCGTAACACCGCATCAGCCCCTGATCGGCGACCGCGTACAGCAGCCCCCCGTATAGCACCGGCGACGGCACGTAGCCCGCCTTGGCGTCGCCGCTCCACCTCAGGTGGCTCTTCGGCACGTCGCCTTTGCCGTCGGCGCGGATGCCCAGGAACTTCCGGCCGGGATAGCCGCCCGTCGCATAGACCGTGTCGTCGTCGACGACCGGCGTCGCCACGCAGGTTCGCGCGGGGCCTTCGCATTCCCACAGCAGGGCGCCGTTCTCGGGATCGTATCCGCGCGTGCTCGTGCCGCCGATCAGCAGCAGCTGGTCGCGCCCCGCGACGCGCCTGACCACGGCGGGACCGTAGCTCTCGATGGCGGCGCGAAGGGTCTTGCGCCAGACCACCTCGCCGGTCTGCCGGTGCAGGGCCGTCAGATAGCATCCCTTCGGCCCTTCGACCGGCACGATCACCGCGGACTTGTAGAAGCTCGGCGACGCCGAATAGCCTTGGATCGTATTGTAGGGCGAGACCGTCCGGCTCCAAAGAACCTTGCCGTCCCGTCCGACGGCTGTGGCGACGACCGACGTGCTGCTTTGATACGGCACAAACACGCGCTCGCCGTCACCGGCGGGCGTGGCGGAGGCCATTGAGTTGTCGGGGTGCATCCGCGGTGCCGGCCCCTTGTAGATCTCGGTTTGCCACACCGTTCTGCCCGTGGCACGCTCCAGGCAGAAGAGCCACACGGCGGCCTGGGTCTTGGATTTCTCCCCGGAGGTGATGTAAATCCGGTCGCCGACGATGCACGGCGAAGAGTGCCCCACGCCCGGCAGCTTCACGCGCCAGAGGACGTTCGAGTCCGCGCCCCACGCCACCGGCGGCTTCTGCCCGGCTGGCGCGATGTTGTCGAGGTTCGGTCCGCGCCACCACGGCCAGTCAGCCGTGGCCGTCTTCGCGGGCGGCAGCGTGTCCCATCCCGCTTTCGGTTCAATGTCGGGAAGCTTCCCCTCCTGCGCCGTTCCCGTCAGAGTCAGCATCATGCCCAGTACGATTCCGCAATCTTTTCTCACGTCCTCATTCCTCCTCGCGGCGGGCTACCCCTTGCCCGTTCTCCCCAGAAAACATTTTCCGACATTCTCGGGTGACAGCGTATAACGGCTTCAGCCGGATCGTCCAGCCTTTTTCTTTCGCGCCATACGCCCCGGGAAAAACGCGGAGCTCGCTTCATCCGGAAGCCGGGTTTGCGGTGTCCGATATTCTTTTATGCGAATCCGACTTCCGAAGAAAAAGAATGGGGCGTATAGTGGTGGCGTTACATGGAAGGCTTCTTTGCGGGGGGGGAACGACATTGAACGCGAGAACACTCGTCTTGACGGGATTCGCAGGATTGGCCGTCTGCGGCGCCGCCTCGTGCTGGGGCGCCCCGGCGGAGCGCGACGCCCGCGTCCGGTGCGGGGCGAAGGTGGTGCGCGCTGGACTCGGCAAGGCGCCGGAAGAACCGCGCGTCGTGGTCGTCGGCGACGCGGATCGATGGCGCGTCAAAGAAGGGGAGGCGTGGACCGGCGTCAATCCGCACGAGTTCTATTTCACGCTGGAGTGCCAGGCGAAGGACGCGCCGCCGCCCAGCGTGCGCGTCGTTTGGCCGGGCGTCAAGATCAGCCGCGTTCTCGGGGCGTCGGGAGCCGTCACGAACAACCCCGACGGCGTGACGTTCCGCCTGTCGCGGAACCGCGCGCCGACCAGCGTCAGCACGCCGCTCACCTACGGTTCGGTCCACATGGCCATCTTCCATAACTGGGAGGTGCGCCGGGCTGGCTCCTACCGCGGCGGCGCGTGGCCGGCCGGCATCATTCAGGCGCAGCTGAACTACCTGTTTGCGGCGCGCGAGATGTGCGTTGCGATGGGGTTCGCCGGCGCCTCGGATCCCGGATTCAACGGCGATATCCGCCTGTACGGATTCGAAAGCAATTTCCCGAACGGGCATGTTGACCATCCGCCGCACTTTCACATCATGCTGGGGTGGCCCGGCTGGATCGGAACCCAGGCGGGGCATTTCCTGCTGGATGAGAAAGGGCGCGTGATCACGAACGTCCTGATGTCGGACAAAGGCAAGAAGCAGGAGAACGCCACCTACGGCCCTGGCCAGGTGTGCCGCATGCTCGACCCCGCTGACAAGGTCGGTTTTGAGCTGATCGTGATGCCGGCGGGCGAGGGCGTGATCATGCGCCGGGCGGAGGGTCAGCCGGAGTATCGCATCGGCCCGGCGAAGGGTGAAGGCGGCGCGATCGGCGAGGTGGAGGTGAGCCGTCGCGAACCGCGTTCCGCGGCATGGACGCTGCTCAGCCGCGTCCGCGCCGAGGACGCTGCCGCGGCGGGACGGATGGCGATCACGGTCACGAAAGCGGACGGGACGAAGAAAACCGAAGTCATCACTTACGACGTCGACACTGGGGCGCTGCGGTCCGCAGACGCGCGCGACGGATCCCCCTTTCCGTGATTCCGTCCCGGCCGATCGATCACATGGGAACGACCGCTTGCGGGGTTGAAGAAACAGACCGTGGGCAATCCCGCCAATCCCGCAGCCGTCCTTGATTTTGCTTGTCGAGCGGATTCCCGTTTGAGAAAATTGTTGCAAATAACGGCGGAAGTGTCGCCGTAAGAGGTCCGCCGCAGACAATAAAAGGAGTGTTCACAAGCATGTTGAAAACCGGATCCATTTTGTTCTGCGTGATGGGGCTGTCTCTGACTTTCTGTTCCGGGGCAAAGGGCGCCCTGATCGGCTACTGGCCGTTGGACGCGACCACGGGCACCGTTGCCACGAATCTGGTGCCCGGCGGGACCCACGGCGTTCTGATCGGCAGCGGCGTCACGTGGATGAGCGACGCCCAGCGCGGCCAGGTGCTCAATTTCGGAGCCGGCAGCACCGCCACGAATTATGTCGATGCGGGAGTCCTCCCGACCATCGGCGACGGGACCAACTTCACCTGGAGCTTCTGGGCCTACAGTCAGCAAGGCGTCAACAACAACGTGATCTTGG
>Ga0116170_10005759_pt1 | contig 10989 bp, 9 predicted proteins | sample AD_JPNHW1_MetaG_FD_89797 | JGI IMG/M metagenome (GOLD analysis project Ga0116170, IMG submission 89797) | Active sludge microbial communities of municipal wastewater-treating anaerobic digesters from Japan - AD_JPNHW1_MetaG | ecosystem: Engineered > Bioreactor > Anaerobic > Digestate | place... | reverse complement strand
GTCGAGTGCCAGCTTTCGGGCCGCTTGATCTACATGCGCAACCACGACGTCCCCGGCGTCATCGGCCATGTCGGCTCGGTCCTCGGGAAGAACAACATCAACATCGCCAACTTCTCGCTCGGCCGCCAGGCAGGACCCGCCATCGGCGACAAACCTCTGAGCGCCGTCGCCCTGGTCGCCGTCGACGGCGATGTCCCCGACTCCGTCCTCAACCAACTCAAGGAAAACCCGGCCGTCCGGCTCGCCGTCACCGTCAACCCGGGGGAGTAGCGCAGACTTGGCTGTGCTCGCTTCGCGAGCCCGTCGAGTACACGAACGACGCTAGAGCCAACTGGGGCGCGTTCCCTTCGCCCCAACTTGCCTGGCGCCAAACTGTCACTCTGGCCTTCCGAGGCCAAAGCCAAATCGGTGAACCGGTGAACCGGGTGAACCGGGCCAGGAACACAATGCCCCTTTTCCTGGCTCGCTGAAACCCCAACATCTAGTAGCCAACTGCCTCGGCTCCCGAGTCCAGCCCTCCGAACGTCTACAGGTTGTGCCATTGCGACAGGTTCAAACGGTGCTCCTCAATTGCGGATGGCCGCGACCACCTGGCTGGCCAGGTGTTGTGGGCTCTCAAAGGGGGTGGCGGACAGGCGCGCTGGGGCGAGAGACCCTCACGGAACTTCCGCTGCGATTTGAGCTTCCAGGCAGGCTCGATGAGGTTGGCGGGAACTGGGAAATCGTCGGGGGCGACGAACAGCAGGCGGGGCCGATTCGTCTTCACAGCGGCGGCGAATTCCCTCTGGGTGTACGATTCCTTGACGCCTGGAGGCGAACCGCCGAAACGATGGCCAACGATGCCGACGAACAGGTCGCAGGTTCCAGCCTTGAGGCGGCAAAAGGAATCAACATCGGTATCGCGCGCGCCGAAGTCCTCCATGCGGGTGCACTTCCACCCGTCGAGAGCGGAGATCGCGCGATAGACCGCTTCGCGATATTCGCGGAGATCGGCCCCGGTCAAGCTAAGAAAGGCTGCGCAAATCGGTGCCATGGAAGTACCGCCGCAGCAAGAGCCTACCACAGCGATCGGTCGCAGCCCTTCGCAGACTGAAGTCCGCCCCACAGGGCGACCAGGATGATCTTAGGGGTGGCCGTTGGTGCGTTTTTCGTTGATGGGGGAGTGGCGGAGGGCGTTTTCGAGGGCTTCGCAGAAGAAGTAGTCGCCCCACATGACGCTCTCATTGACGCCAAGGTCCTTCTGCATGTGATAGACGCCGCCCTTGAGGATGCCTTCCCATTCAGGGTCGTTGACAGCGGTGTGGTTCTCGCAGAGGCTCTTGAGGATGTGGAGGGCGCAGGACCAGTAATAGAAGCCTTTCACGGGGTCGGGCAACATGCGGCAGAGGCGGAGGAGAGCCGAGGCGGCGATGGCAGCAGCCGAGGTGTCGACAAGACGGCGGCTGTCCTGCGGGGCCAGGAAGTCCCAGGGGGGCAGGCCGTCGGAGTTGGTGTGGGTGATGTAGTAGTCGGCACAGTCCTGGGCGGTAGCGAGGAAGCGGGGATCGTGGGTGTATTCGTAAGCGACGCCGAAACCGTACATGGCCCAGCAGAGGCCGCGAGACCAGCAGGAGTCGGAGCGATAGCCCTGGTGGGTGGAGATGCGGAGGAATTCGCCAGTGTCGAGGTCGAAGATGCCTTCGTGGGCGGTGGAGCCATCGCCGCGGACGAGGTAGCGGCGGGTGGTGAGGACGTGGCGCATGGCGATGTCGCGGAGGCGCCGGTCGTTGGTCTCGCGGGCGGCATAGAAGATGATGCCGACGTTCATCATGATGTCGATGAACAGGGAGTCCTCGGAGACAAACGAACAGAGATACTGGCCCTTTTCCTTGAACCGGGCGGCCATGGTGCGGCCAGCCTGGACGAGGACATCGTTGAGGTTGGGCTCGCGGGTGATCATGTACCAGCGGTAGTAGGTGGAGAGGAAAATGAAACCGAGGTCGTGGGTATCCTTGTCGAACTGGCGGGATTCGAGAGGGCGGGAGTACTCGATGGCGAGATCCATCCAGAAGCCCTTGTCGGCAGTATCGACGGCACGGCGGTGGAAGATCCACATCATGCCAGGCAGGAAGCCGTCGCACCAGTGGGACCAGGCGGGGCCTTCGTGTTTCCATTTTCCGTTGGCGGAATAGATGGGGTAATAGCCGGGATGGGCGTCGGCGAGACGGCGCACCTGGCGCGCGGCGAAGTCGAGCGTGGACGCGAGGGTCTCTCTTTCGATTTCGGGCCCGAACTGGATCATGGTTGCATACCTCCCGGCTCTTTCAGGGTACGCCAAAGCATCGTCGAGGATTTGGACCATTTCGTGCCGCGAACGAAGATGGCGCCGAGTCCGGCGGGAGGAGAGTCAGGATCGCCTGGGGGGCGCAAGACGGGCCAGCGGCGGAGCGGGGACGCAGTGGTGAGTTGCTGGGCGAGAGTGGGGATTTCCATGGCGGCGCGGATCACGCCTTCCTTATTTTCGAAGGAAAACGACTCAAGCCGGAGATAGGCGAAACAGTGCAGCATCGGGCTCTGCCCACACTGAAGGGAGACGAGACGAGCGGTGACCTTTGCGCCAACGGGCAGCCAGACTTGTTTCGAGGAGATAGCGTTTTTGAAAACCGTGAGGTAGACCGGGTCGCCGACGGCCGCCTTTGAGAGATCGACGATGGCGGTGGTCTTGAGTTCAACGGGGAGGCCCGCGGGCAGGCGCCAAGCGACGGCCGGGGCGGCGGCGGGCGCCGAGTTCGGAGGGGGGCCGTCGAAGGTGATGGTGGATGCGCCGGTGAACTGGTGGCAATCGGAGAAGGTAGTAACGTTTCGCGACTCGAAGCCGTTGGGCTGGACGAGGAGCAGATCGGCGTAGGAAGGAAGGAGGATGGTGGAATCACCGATGACGGCGCGCTGGTAAGCGATGACCTTGCGGCCGTACTTGAGTGGGATTTGAGGGGGGATCTCGTTGAGATCCATCTCGATGCGAACGAGGTCGTGGCTGGCTGCGTCCGCCCAGAGCAAACCGCTGTAGCCGATGGGTCCTTCGAGCGGTTTCATACGCATGAGGTACTGCGAAGTTTGCATTGGGTAGTGGAAGGACCAGCGCTCCAGGCGGCGGCCTTCGACAGTTTCCTCCTCTTCGAACTTGAGTCTTGTGTGCTGAGACAAAAGGATGGATTTTGCGTGGCCCGCAAAATCGCCGCTGCCGATGGATCCCTCATTGCCGACCATATCGGCGAGGTCGCGGTCGTCAAAGCTCTTCGAGCCGGGCCAGGCGTAGAGTTCTTTGCCATCGATGAGGGCGACTTCGAGGCGGAGGTGGTCGATGAGGTTGAACTTGCGGTTGGCAGCGAGTCGGCTGGACCGCTCGATGGTCAGGGTACATGTGAAGTTGGGCAGTTTCTCGAAGATGGTCGAGGCGGCGAGACGGAGGCGGGCAAGGCGAAGGGTCTCGGCGGGCAGAGGGGCGGCGGGGTTGTATTGCCCAATACAGCAGCCGGCGAAGAGGAGCGTCAGCAAAAGCCTCACGACGCCATTATAGGGTGGTGCGAGTGGGCACTCCGATCTAGCGGGTGCGCCAGACCGTCGTGTCGGAGGCCTTCCACCGCTTGTTGTGAACGAAAACAGGGCTCATGCCGGGCCGCTCGACAATGGACAACCCGAAGCTTCCACGAAGCTTGCCCGATTTGTCGAGCTCACGGTAGGCCGGAGCCATCTGTTCAGAGATGGAGGGCAATTGGAGCACGGCACGGATTTCGCCCTCAATGCCGCCGGCCTTGAACGATTCGAGGCGAAGGAATGCGAGGCAGTATTGAACGGGGATATTGCGGCATTCGAGAGACATCACGCGACCATTCACCAGGGCCCCGGCGGGGAGGCGGACCTGGCCATCGGAGACGGCGTCGCGGTCGACAGTAAACTGGACTGGGTCTCCAACGGAGAGCAACGGGAAGTCGACCGGGGCAACGGGGCGCAGGTGAAGTTCGATCCCGCTGGGCAGGGCAGCCGAACGCGCCGGCTGTGGAGCAGCGCTGGCAGGGAGATCCTCGAAGTTCAGGGTGGATTCGGCGGTGTAGAGGCGGCAGCCTGTGAAACTGGTGCGGTTGCGGGATTCCGAGCCGCTGGGTTCGACGAGGATGAGTTCGGAGGTTTTGGGCAGGAGAAACGAGGATTCGGCGAGGGGGACCCGCTCGTATGTGATGGTCTTGAATCCGGCCTTGAGCGGCAACTGTGGCGGGATCTCGTTGATCTTCATCTCGATGCGGACGAGGTCGCCATTGGATGAGTCCGCCCAGAGGGTGCCGCTGTAGCCGACCATGGCTTCGGCGGGCGGGATACGGACCCCGTGTCTGGATGTGGCGATGGGCTGGCGGAAATTCCAGCGGTCCATGCGGCGTCCAGCGGCTGTCTCCTCGCCGTCGAACCCGAGCGTGGCGAGGCCGGAGAGGATGATGCTCTTGGCGTGGATGGCGAAGTCGCCGTTGCCGATGGCGCCGGCGATTGGGCCGACCAGATCAAACAGTTCGCGGTCGTCAAAGCGTCTTGATCCGGGCCAGGCGTAGAGTTCCTTGCCGTCGATGAAGCCAACCTCGAGGTGGAGATTGTCGAGGAGTTCGAACTTCCGGTCGGCCTTCGGGCGTCGGGAACGTTCAATGGCAAGCGAACAGGTGATGTTCGGCAGCTTTGAAAACAGTCCCGATGCCGCCACCTGGAGCCGGGACACGCGCAGCGCATCGTCCGGCTGAGGCTGAGCCGGCGAGGCCTGACCGGAGCAGGCGCAGACGGCAAGCCATAGGGCGAACAGTCTCACTCGGACATTATATTGCCGGAGTCAACCGCCGGTGGTCTGATACTATCGGCACATATGGCGCTGAAAGTGACAGTCTTCAATAATGGCCCGATCCGGATCGAGGGGGATCCGGCAGAACTCACAATCGTGGACGCACAGGGCAACGCATACGGGCTTGGCGGGCGCAACGCTATCGGCCTGTGCCGGTGCGGGATGAGCGCGAACAAGCCGTTCTGCGACGGAACGCATGCCAGGCAGGGATTCGACTCGGTGTGCGAAGCGCGCGAATTGCCTCCGCCAAAGCCGAAGGCATAGCGCGAGCAATTGAATATGAGAGGGGATGAACGGATGAAACAGAACGCGAAATGGATGATTACGGCCGTGGCGCTGGCGCTCCTGCTCGGCGGTTGCACGAAGAAGGATGAAGCGGCAAACACGCAAGCCGCGGCTGAGCAGAAGCTGGCCGAAGCCGAGCAGAAGGTGGCCGCAGCGCAGCAAGAACTGGACAAGGCGCGGGAACAGGCAGCGCAAGGACCGGCTGCCGGCGCGCCAAGGCAGACACAGTCCGGCGGGGCCGCAGGCGGCGGCGCGGCACCGGTGGGATCGGGGTGGAGCCAGGGCGGCAAGGCGGGTCAGCCCAATGCGCCGACAGCCCCGGCGCCACCGAAGACGTACACAGTGGCAGTGGGCACGCCGATCAGCGTGCGGACTGTGACGGCTCTGTCGACCAAGACGGCGACCAACGGCACGCCGTTCGAAGCGACACTCCATGAGCCGCTTGTGGTGGACGGCTACACGGTGGCGGCCAAGGGAGCGACGGTGAAGGGCATCGTGACGACGTCGGATCCGGGAGGGAGAGTGAAAGGCGTGGCGTCGATGACGGTGAGCCTGGCGTCGATTGAAACGGCTGGTGGACAGGTAGTCAAGCTCGACACGACGAATCACACGAGCCTGGCCCAGAAGTCGACCAAGAAGGACGCACTCAAAGTCGGAATCGGGACGGGCATCGGCGCGGCAATCGGCGCTATCGCCGGTGGCGGCAAGGGCGCCGCCATTGGCGCAGGAGCGGGCGGCGCGGCCGGTACGGGCGCGGTGTTGGCGACGCGGGGCGAGGCGGCGGTTCTGCCGAGCGAGAGCCTGCTCACGTTCAAACTGCAGGCGCCGATCACGGTGACGGCGAAGTAGAAGTACGGCTGAATGAGTTTAGGAAAGCTCAGGAGTTGGCTCTTCACCATCCCGTTGGAATGGGCGGTGACGGCGGTGATGATCACCATCGCCGTCGTCACCAGTGTTGTTGCGCCGGCGGGCCGCTGGCAGCGGTTCCTTTACAGGCTCTGGGGATCGATGGTACTGGGCATTGCCGGAGCCCGCGTCCGGGTTCATCACGCCGAGCGGCTGGATGTGAACAACAATTATGTTGTCGCGGCGAACCACTTGTCGCTGATGGATACGCCGCTGATGCTACGGTCTTTGCCCATCGAGTTCAAGTTCCTGGCCAAGAGGGAACTGCTCAGGATGCCGTTCATCGGCTGGTATCTGAAGCGCGGCGGGCATCTGACTGTGGATCGGGGCAGCCTGCGATCGTCGCTCGAGAGCATGAATGAATGCGCGCGGCTGATCCGCGAGCGCAAATTGTCGGTGCTAATCTTCCCCGAAGGCACCCGCGGGTTGGGCGAGCTGCAACCGTTCAAGGACGGGGCGGCGTACCTGGCGATTCAGTCAGGTGTGCCGGTGGTGCCAGTAGCGATCCGCGGCACCGAGGACGTGCTGGCGGCGAAGTCTTCGGAATTCCGTTCGGCCAGCGTGGACGTGATCATCGGCGAACCGGTACCGGTAGCCGGAATGACGCTGAAGGACCGCGGACGGCTTACTGCCGAGTTGCACGCGCGCGTGTCGGAGATGCTGGCGGAATCGCGGGCAGGGCGGAACTGATCGCCTCATTGCCCTGGCGTACGCGTTCGATGTGTTCGACGATGGCGCGGGTGAAGCCCTGGACGAAGGGAGCCCCACCGTTGAGCAGGTTCTCTTCCGTCATGATGTCGAGTTCGATGTCCGGACGCGCGCCGACGTTCTCGATATAGGCCGACTCGGGCAAGCCCGGCGCCTGGCGCGGCGTGGGGCGGACGCCGAGCGTAATGCTCATGGAGGCCCCAGTCTCCGAGTAGAATCCGAGTCCGCTGACCATGGACAATCCGCCGCCGCCGGCGGTGGCCTGGCCGACCATCAGGGCGCGGTTGGCGTCCTGGATGACGGACGGGAAAACGTCGGCCGACGATGTGGAGAATTCGTCGATCAGGACAATCATGGCCTTGTCGTAGCCCCACGGATCGCCGTTTTCATCGGTGAGCGGCTGGATGTCGAGCGAGAAGCCGCAGACCGGGATTTGGCCGGTGCGTCCACGATTCTCGTAGTAGGCGGTCTCGATATCGTTGAGCCAGGCTTCAAGCAGGAGGATCTCCGTATCCGTCGCACCGAAGTCGATGCCATCCCAGAGGTCCTGGCGGAATTGCTGGACAATCGCCCAATTGGGGCGAAACTCGTCGCCGACTGTGCGGAAGGGGTAAGGGATGAAGCGGCGCAGGACTTCGTCGGTGAGGCAGACCGAGCCGCCGGGATTGCGCATGACGTCAACCACAAGCCCGTCGGTGTTGTTGCGCATGTAGTCGATCTCGAAGTCGAGCTGGCTCAACAGGGTCGCCTGCGCGTAGTAGGACGACGGAAACGCCGGGATGCGAACGTAGCCTATTTTGTATGGACCCGAAGTGAAGGTCCCGGCATAGATATAGGCACCGGCCGTTGCGCCGGTGCGGGTGATGAAGCCGGCGGGCAGCGTAAAGGCGGGCTTGAGGCTCCCGAAACTGCGGACCCGCTTGGCGGTGGGGGTGCGGCGGGTGGCGACCCGTTCAACGGAACGCTGGAATGCGGCGGGAGCGGAGACGGACTCAGCGGCGAGGCGGGTAGAGGGCGATGGCACGGGTCCGACGACAACGTAGGGGGTGCCGGTCTTGTACCAGGGGATCTCGTAGGTCTCCAGGGCTCCGGTGGAACGGCGTTTGACGACAACAGTGGCTTTGTCGCCGATTTCCGGCGCTCGCGGTATGACGACCTGGTCGCGGTAGAACCACTGGTCCAGCGCCCAGCGGCGCGTGGCGCGCTCGTTGGCGAACGACTGCTGGCGGGAGATACGGGCGATCCAATCCGCGGCGGATTCGCCATCGACCGAGATGAGTTCGTCGCCAATCTCGAAACGGTAGCGAAAAGCAGAGAGTTCCGATCGGTCGATTGAGTCGATCAGCGCCTTTCCATCGTAGAGGTCCACGCCAAGTCCGATGGTGGCCAGGAAGTCCGAAGGCAGATAGAAGCCGGAGTGAAGGTCGCGTAGGCTGGCGACGTATTCGGCGCAGATCTCGAAGAACTCAAGGTCGGACTTGGCACTCTCGACGCGATCGATCCAGCCCTCAATCTTGAGAGCGTCGAAGCCGAATGCATCGCGCTTCCACTCATAGGGAGCATAGTCTTTGGCGACAAAGCCGGCAAGTTGTTCGAAATCGACGCGGCGCTGAGAGGACGACATCTGGGCGAAGACGGAACCAGCCAGTAGAGCCGTGACAGTAAGAACTCTTTGGATCATGAATCACCTCCCCAATATTCCAGCGACAATCAGCATAACAGCGAAGGCGGGGAGCGGCAATGCGGTCAGTCACGCGGAGAAATGGAGCCGGGACGCGACGGTCTGAGGAAGCCAACGAGGAGGCAGTAGACCAGCATGGCAACGGCGCCGGTTGCGAGTGCCTGTCCGGCAACGACGAGCAACAGGGTGCGGCCGCCAGACGATGCGATCGCACCTGGCAAGAAAAGGAGGCACATGGCGCTGCCGGAGCCGAATCCTGCAACAAGGACGGCTTCGGCGCGCCGGGGCCCCGGGGGGAAGGTGGCTCCGGAGATTGCCAGTGGGATTCCGGCCACGGCCCAGGCGGCGAGAACGACTCCGGCACTGGCAATCGCCCAGCCCTGCCAATTGAATGAAGGAGCCTGTAGAAGAATGAGTGTGGCCGTCGCGGCGTTACCCACCGACCAACCGGAGGCGGCGGCAATAAGCGATGCAAGCAAACGGCCGGCCAGGCTCAGACGGAAAGATCCTCCGGTTTCAGATTCTACCGGAAACGAACACTATCTGTCCGAAACAGGATCCGACGGTTGCGCCGCCCGCGGAAGAAGGGGGATGGCTTCGGCGAAAACCTCATCGATGCGTTCGGCGAACTTGAACTCCAATTCCTGCCGGACATGGTCAGGCAAGTCACGCAAATCCTTGGCGTTCGCCTTGGGCATAATGATGCGCTTTATGCCGGCGCGGCGGGCAGCGAGCACCTTCTCCTTGACGCCGCCGATGGGCAGGACGCGGCCGGTGAGAGTGAGTTCGCCGGTCATGGCCGTATCAGGGCGGACGGGCTTGCCGGTGTAAAGCGAGGCGAGGGCGACGGCGGCGGTGATGCCGGCCGAAGGACCGTCCTTGGGGATGCCGCCGGCGGGCACATGGATGTGGACGCCGAAGTCGCTGAAGGAATCCGGGTCGATACCGTAATCGGCGGCATGAGCCCAGAGGTAGCTCTGGGCGGCCTTGGCCGATTCCTGCATGACTTCGCCGAGCTGGCCAGTGAGGGTAAGGCCCTTGCCCTTGGGCAGCAGCGTGGCCTCGATATAGAGGACGTCGCCGCCAGTGGGAGTCCAGGCCAGACCCGTGGCCACGCCGGCGGGCAGGGTCTTGAGGCCTTCCTCGGGCAGGAAGACTTCGGGACCGAGCAGGTCGACGATGCGATCGGGCGTCATTTCGACGCTGCTGTCCTTGCCCTCAGCAATCCGCAGTGTGGCCTTGCGGGCTAGCCGGGCGATGCCGCGCTCGAGATTGCGCAGGCCGGCCTCGCGTGTGTACGATTCGATCAACTTGCGCAGTCCGGCATCGTCGAAGGCGGCCTCGGTTTCGCTCAACCCAGCCTCTTTCAACTGGCGCGGGATGAGGTACTTCCTGGCGATAGCGATCTTCTCTTCTTCGCTGTAGCCAGCCAGACGGATCACTTCCATTCGGTCGAGCAGCGGCTGCGGCAGAGTGTCCAGTGTGTTCGCCGTGGTGATGAACATGACCTTCGAGAGGTCGAAGGGCAGGTCCAGGTAGTTGTCGCGGAAGGTCGAGTTCTGGGCAGGGTCGAGGACCTCAAGCAGGGCGGAGGCCGGATCGCCGCGGAAGTCGCGGCCGAGTTTGTCGATCTCGTCCAACATCAAAACTGGGTTCTTCGAGCCGGCGCGGCGCAGGGCGAGGATGAGGCGCCCGGCCATGGCGCCAATGTAAGTACGGCGGTGGCCGCGCAGTTCGGCCTCGTCGTGCAGTCCGCCAACGCTCATGCGCTCAAACTTGCGGCCGAGGGCGCGGGCGATGGACTGGCCGAGCGAGGTCTTGCCGACGCCGGGCGGTCCGACGAAGCAGAGGATGGGCGCCTTGGCATCCGGGTTTCGATTCAGCACGCCGAGGTGTTCGAGGATGCGTTCCTTGACGTCGTCCAGCCCGTAATGGTCTTCGTTGAGGATGGTGCGGGCGCGCGCGATTTCGAGCGAGTCCTCGGTCACCGTGTTCCAGGGCAGTTCGAGAACGAGTTCGAGCCAAGTGCGCAGAATGTGGCGTTCGGGCGATTGTGAAGGGAGGCGTTCGAGGCGGCCAAGTTCACGGGTGGCTTCCTTAAGAGCCGCTTCGGGTAGTAGCGTTTCACCCAGGCGCTTGCGCAGTTCGGCGGCTTCGGCCTTTTCGGGATCGTCCTCGCCGAGCTCCTGCTGGATGGCCTTCATCTGGCGGCGGAGCATGTAATCGCGCTGCTCCTTACTGATCTCGGAGTGGGCCTCGCTGATGATCTTCTGCCGCATTTCGAGGACCTGAATCTCGTGCGAGACGTGCTTGACGGCGAGCTTCAGCGCCTCGGTCAGCGTCGGGGCATCGAGCAGGCCCTGCTGCTTTTCCAGATCCATGCTGAAGGCGGTGGATAGCAGGGCGATCACCTGGGCCGGGTCGTCGGCCGAGGCGAGCAGTCCGGCGATTTGCTCGGCGGCTTGGGGATTGATCTTCTCGATGGCCTTCGATGCGAGTTCGTAGAGGGCCGTTTGAAGCGCTTCGCGATCCTCGTCGTCATCGATTTCGAGAG
>Ga0116170_10005757_pt1 | contig 10991 bp, 11 predicted proteins | sample AD_JPNHW1_MetaG_FD_89797 | JGI IMG/M metagenome (GOLD analysis project Ga0116170, IMG submission 89797) | Active sludge microbial communities of municipal wastewater-treating anaerobic digesters from Japan - AD_JPNHW1_MetaG | ecosystem: Engineered > Bioreactor > Anaerobic > Digestate | place... | reverse complement strand
GGAAAGCATGGGAGGCCGCGACGCGTGGCCGACCGTGCGGCATCTCGCGGATAGGGAACTCATTCGATTTCATCGGGATGTTCGTCGAAAAAGCGTCTAACTTCGACCAATAGCCCCCACCAAATATAAAGCCGGTCTTCGAAAGAAGGCCGGCTTTTATTTTTTCGGCCTTTCCGGAACCCAACCAGATAGAGGGTTCCCTCCCTGAATTTTCAGGGTTTTTGAGGTCTTCGTCATTACCTTATATACGATACAACAGGCTTGTCGCCAACTGACGACAGACTCCGCTCCGGAGAATTCCGGCGGGTTCCATTTGCATGCGTAAATGTCCACGCTGCCCGCCCCACGGGATGCACAAAATCCAGTTCACGGCCGGCTTTATAGCGCCGGTAATTAATAGCGGTCTCCGGCTCGCGCACGGGAGCGGCAAATTGCTAAATTATCGGTATGGAAGATCTTTATGAGTATAACCGCCAGGCCTGGGACCGGCAGGCGGCCGGCGGCAACAAGTGGACCATTCCCGTAACGGAGGCGCAAGTGCGCGCCGCGGCCCGCGGCGAGTGGAGCGTATTGCTGACGCCCCAGAAGCCCGTGCCGGCAGCCTGGTTCGGCGACCTGCGCGGCCGGCGGCTGCTGGGCCTCGCCAGCGGCGGCGGGCAGCAGGGGCCGGTCTTCGCCGCGGCCGGCGCCTCGGTGGTCATCCTCGACGCCTCCCCCGCCCAGCTCGCCCGCGACCGCGACTGTGCCGCGCTTTATTCTTTGGACCTCACGGCTGAAGAAGGCGACATGCGCGACCTTTCGCGCTTCGCGGACAACACTTTCGACCTGGTCTTCCACCCGGTGTCCAATTCCTTCATCCCGGACCCGCGCCCCGTCTGGCGCGAAGCCGCGCGCGTGCTCAAGCCCGGCGGCCGCCTGCTGTCCGGCTTCTGCCTGCCGCAATTGTTCCTGGTCGACCCCAAGAAGGACGACGCCGGAATAATCGACGTGCGTTTCACGCTGCCATACTCCGACGCGGAGCAGATGAAGCCCGAAGAAATTGCGGAACTGAAGGCTAAGGGCGAGCCGCTCTGCTACGGGCACACCCTCGACGCGCTGCTGGGCGGCCAGTTGGACGCCGGCCTGGTGCTGAAAGGTTTCTACGAGGACAACTGGCCCAAGGGGCGCAGCGCCATCTGCGACCGCCTTCCCTGCTTCGCCGCCACGCTGGCCGTGAAGCCCTAGGCGGCGGTTCAATTAATTTCCAGTTCGATGGTCTCCGGCAGCTTCTTCGGCCAGCCGGGAAGATCCGCGCCGGCGCTGAACCGCGCGGCGGCCTTGCCTTTCTGCAGGGCAGCGCCCGGGCTCAGTTCAGGGACTTGCCGCAATGGGGGCAAACGGCCTGGGAGCGGCGCTTGTTCAGCTCTTCAACGAAAGCCGAGCCGAGTATGCCGGCCGGCAGGGCGAACATGCCTATCCCGATAAGCGCTGAGAGGCTGCCCAGCACCTTGCCGGCCAGCGTAACCGGGAAAATGTCCCCGTAGCCGATGGTGGTAAGCGTAGCTATGCCCCACCACATGGCCGCCGGGATGCTGCTGAACTTGTCCGGCTGCACCTCGTTCTCGATGAAGAACATCAGGCTGGAAACTATCACCAGCAGGATGCCCGCCAGGAACATGGTTATCAGCAGCTCTTCCTTCTTATTGCGGAACACCCTGCCCAGCACCTGCAGAGAATCCGAGTAGCGCCCCAGTTTCAGCAGGCGTGCCAGCCGCAGCAGGCGCAGGGACCTTATGAACCGCAGGTCTACGGCGAAGAGGAAAGGCATATAAAAAGGCAGGATGGCCGCCAGGTCCACCAGGGTCAGCGGCCTGGCCGCCATGCGCAGGCGCCCGCCCACGGGGTGGGCCAGGGCCGGGTCGGCCGTGCAGGACCACAGCCGGGCCAGGTATTCGGCCGTAAAAACGGCCACCGAAAACCTTTCGAACCAGCCGAAGAAGACCCCGTAGCGCTGCGCCAGGAAGGGGACGGTCTCCAGCACTACCGAGATGGTGCTGAGCACGATAAGCCCCATGATGCCCAGCTTGAAAATATTCCCGGCGCGGTCCGCCCCGGAATGTGCCTCCACTATCTCGTAAACCCGCCGTTTCAAATTCACATCGCCTCCACGGAACCGAAAATTCAAGGACAGTATTTCTGAAAATATCGGCAAAAGCCGCAGCCCGAGCCCTTCGCGCCGGGCACCTTTACAGTGTTTTCACCGCCGCGGCGTAAGCCTCCCGGTTCCTGGCGCCGGTGGCCTGACCGGCCTGGGCTTCTACTTTCTTTATGCGCTCGGCGGTAGGCGGGTGGGACTGAAAGAGTTTTTCGAGGTCATTGGCCTTCTTGCCTCCTTCCATTGCCTGCAGCTTGCGGAAAAAATCCGCGTTGCCGTGCGGATCGTAGCCGGCGGCCAGGGCGTAGCGGGTCCCCAGCATGTCCGACTCGAACTCGTTGTCGCGGCCGTAACCCAGCAGCAGCATGTTGGTGAGGTAGCCGGTATACTGCTCCATGCCGGACAGGTCCCGCCTGGTGACCATGGCGGCGATATTGAGCAGGGCCTGGTAGCCGTACTGCTTCTCCATCGCCTTCATGCTGTGCCGCCCCACCACGTGGCCCACCTCGTGGCCCAGCACGCCGGCGAGCTCCGACTCGTCCGACATGGCCTTAAGTATGCCTTTCGTCACGAAGATATAACCGCCCGGAGCCGCGAAAGCGTTGACCATGTCCGTATCCAGCACGTAAAAGCTGTAAGCCAGAGCGCGCCTGTCGCAAACCGCGGTGATCTTCTGCCCCACCCCGGCCACGTAGGCCTCCAGCGCCGGGTCTGCGCGGCGGCCGTACTGTTTTATCACCGAATCCCGGGTTTCAGCCCCGAGGGCAACTTCATCCTTGTCGGAGAAGATGCGTATTTCCCGCTTGCCGGTCACCGGGTTGGTGGCGCAGCCGGCCAGCAGCGCGGCGCACAGGGACAAAAGGATAAGTTTCGATGGTTTCATTTGAGGCCTCCTCACCTGATTTTACAATTTTGCGGCTTCCGGTTTAACCGCCTTCAGCTCCGGTGCGGCCCGCCCGGAAGACGCGCTGAGGCTAAGCATTTTTTGCCCGCCCGCCGTCTTCCCGGCTTTGAGGCCCGCTGCGGGCGGAGGGGATGGTCGGCGGCGGTAAACTCGCCGGTGACGTAATACGAGGCCTGGGACCGCGCCAGCAGTTCCCCGCCGCCGTAGATGCGGCCCTCGGCGCGCATGAGGCGTCTGCCGGCGCATATCACTTCGCCCTCGGCGCGCAGCCGGGTGCGGGCCGGCGCCCCCTTTAGGTAGCTGACGCTCATGTCGATGGTAACGACGCGCTTGCCGGCGGTAACGCAAGCCACCCCCATGGCGAAATCCGCCACCGCGGCCAGCGTGCCCCCGTGCACCGTGCCGTAGATGTTGCCGTGCCGCTCCACCGCTTTCATCGCGCATTCACAACGGCCCTTGGCCAGCTTTGTTATCCGCAGGCCCAGGAAGTTCTCCAGCACGTCGGTCCGGGAGCTTTTCCTGAAGTACTCTCTGATCCAGGCGAGGTGTTTCTTCATGGTGGATAAATTTTACAAAGATATCCGGCGGCCTGGCGCCTGTTGATCGTCCGGGAAGAGCATGCCGGGGCTCCTTCCTATGACATAAAACTGTTGGACGACCCCAGGGCCGGCCGCCTGTCTGTTCAACCTGCCGCTGATAGTCTTTACGGCGCTGCTGTTCCTGTATATCACAGTCATATAAACCTAAATAGGCTAAGACCCGGGCGGCTCCGGTGCCGCGGCCTGTTGGCCGTGCCGCGAAACTGCCGGGAGAGGTGTTTGGGCGTCAGCCGGCGGCGGATCTATTCTCCCGCCCGGTTTGTATAAGCTGCGTTTTGGCGCGCGGATAATATTTTGTAAACTTGCCGCATGCCGCACCGCATAACCAGCCGCCAGGCCATACTCCCGCCCGAGCAGGCCATCCACGCGCTGCACCCGCAGGTCCCTAAGAATGAAGTCCTTCATGCCTTGCGCGAGCGCGTTAAAGAACTGACCGCGCTGCATTCCACGGTCTGCATACTGCAGAACGACCGGCTTTCTACGCGGGAGATCCTGGCCCGGGTGGTCAGGCTTATTCCCCCGGCCTGGCAGTATCCGGAAGTTACGGCGGGCCGCATTATCGTCGGCGGCCGTGAAAGCGCTACGAAGGGGTTCCGGCGCACGCGCTGGCTGCAGGCCTGCGATTTCAGGATCAGCCCGGAACTGGCCGGGCGCATAGAGGTCTATTATCTCAAGAAGACCCCGGCGGAAGCGGAGGGCCCGTTCCTGGCCGAAGAGCGCAACCTTATCAACTCCCTGGCGGATATGCTGCGCGTTTATTTCGAGCGGAAGCTGGCCTCAAAGGCCCTGCTGGATGCCCATAACGACCTGGAAAAGCGCGTAAAGGCGCGTACCGCCGAACTGGAAAAACTCAACGCCGCGCTGAAAGCCGAGGTGCGCGAACGCGAGCTGCGGCAGAAGCAGATACTCTCCTACCAGGAGAAGCTGCGCGGGCTTTCCGCCGAACTGATACTTACCGAGGAGCGCGAGCGCCGCGAGATAGCCACCGACCTGCACGACGTAATAGGCCAGACCCTGGCCATGGCCAAGATGCGGGCGGGCGCCCTGCGCGGCCGCCATTCCGCCGCGGAGGCTCCGCCGGAACTGAAGGACCTTTCTTCTTTTATCGACGAGGCGATACTCGCCACGCGCAGCCTTACCTTCCAGCTGGCCTCTCCCATCCTTTACGAACTGGGACTCGAGAGCGCGCTGGAGCGCCTGGCCGAGGACACCCGCCAACAACACGGCCTGCGGGTGGAGTTCCGCGGCGACGGCAAGACCAGAACGCTGTCCACCGAGACCAGCGTGCTGATCTTCAAGGCGGTGCGGGAACTCATTATGAACGCCGTTAAGCACGCGAAGGCCTCCGAGGTGAAGGTGTGCGTGCGCGGTGCGGCGGGGCTGATAACCGTGACGGTGCGCGACAACGGGCGCGGGTTCGCTCCGGCCGCGGCCGGCTACGGCGGCGACCGCAGGGGTTTCGGGTTGTTCTCCATACGTGAGAAAGTCTCCCGCCTCGGCGGCGCTTTCCGGCTGGAATCCAGGCCCGGCGCGGGTACCCGGGCGGTGATAACGGCCCCTCTCGGGAAAGGCAAAACACATGGAAAAGAAAATACTGATCTGCGACGACCATAAGATCTTCCGCGAGGGGCTGCGCGCGCTGCTGGCCGGCCAGCCCGGCCTGAAAGTGGTGGGTGGCGCGCGCGACGGCATAGAGGCGGTGAAGCTGGCGCGCGAACTTTCTCCGGATATCGTCATCATGGACATCTCCATGCCGGGCCTCAACGGCATAGAGGCCGCCCGCAAGCTTTCCAAGGTCAGGAAATCCGCCCGCGTTATAGCGCTGTCCATGCACAATGACCGCAAATATGTTACGGAGATCCTCAAAGCCGGCGCGCGCGCTTACCTGTTGAAAGACTCCGCGTTCGAGGAGCTGATGGATGCTATTAAAGCCGTGAGCTGCGGGCGGTATTTCCTCAGCGCGGGGATCACCAGTATAGTGCTGGGCGACTATCTTAAGGGGCCCTCGCCGGACCCGCGCAGCGCTTTCACGCTGCTCTCGGCCCGCGAGCGCGAGGTGCTGCAGCTGCTGGCCGAAGGCCTGCGCACCAAGGAAATTTCACAGAAGTTCGCCCTGAGCGTGAAGACCGTAGAGACCCACCGCAAAAAAATAATGGAAAAGCTCGGTATTACCAGCATAGCAGGCCTGACGCGCTACGCCGTTAAGGAAGGGCTGGTTTCGCTGTAAGGTTTTTCGCACTCCGATATAGGGGAATCCCCGATACCGCATTCCCGCGGCAATCCCTATAATTAAAGCTGGCGCGGCCGTAAGCGCGCACTTTAACGGAGGGAAATCTATGTTCGATACCGGAAATACCGGGTTCATGCTCGTGTCGACCAGCCTCGTCATGCTCATGACCCCCGGCCTCGCCTTTTTCTACGGCGGGCTTGTAGGCCGCAAGAACGTGCTGGCCATCATGATACAGAGTTTCGTTTCGATGGGCGTCACCACGGTGCTGTGGTACGCTTTCGGCTACTCGCTGTGCTTCAGCGGCGGCCAGGGCGGGCTGATAGGCAACCTCGATATGGCCTTCATGCACGGCATCACGCCCGCGACGGCTTTTGCCGGCTCCACCAGCATCCCGCTGCTGGTGTTCTTCGGGTACCAGATGATGTTCGCCCAGATCACCCCGGCGCTGATCACCGGCGCCTTCACCAACCGCATCAACTTCAAAGCCTACCTGATCTTCCTGGTGCTTTGGCTGATCTTCGTGTACTTTCCCTTATGCCATATGGTCTGGGGCGGCGGCCTGTTCGCCGCGCACGGCGTGCTGGACTTCGCCGGCGGCATCGTGGTGCACGCTACGGCGGGCTTCGCCGCGCTGGCCTCGGTGTTCTTCGTGGGCAAGCGCAAGGTCGTGGAGTCCGGCGCGCACAGCATACCGCTGGTGGCGCTGGGCACGGGGCTGCTCTGGTTCGGCTGGTACGGCTTCAACGCCGGCTCCGAGCTTAAGGTGGACGCCGTTACGGCGCTGGCCTTCATCAATACCGACGTGGCGGCATCGTTCGCGGCCATCACCTGGCTGTTCATCGCCTGGTCGCTGGAGAAAAAGCCAAAATTCGTGGGCCTGCTGACCGGCTCCATCGCCGGCCTTGCTACCATCACCCCCGCTGCCGGCTACGTTACCACCAAGGCCGCGGTATTCATCGGCATCTTCTCCAGCGTGATCTGCTACATGGCGGTGAATATGAAGAACCGGCTGGGCTGGGACGACTCCCTGGATGTCTGGGGAGTTCACGGCGTGGGCGGCGTGACGGGCGTGATCCTGCTCGGCGTGTTCGGCACCACCGCGGTCAACGCGGCCGGCGCCAACGGCCTCTGGCACGGCGGCATGAACTTCTTCGTCAAACAGGTGGCGGCGGTAACGGCTACGGCCGTCTACGCCTTCCTGTTCTCCTACGGCTGCCTGTTCGTCATCAACCTGTTCACGCCGGTGAAGACCGACGAGAAGGAAGAGGAAATGGGCCTCGACGAAGCGCAGCACGGAGAAACCGCCTACCTGCACTAAGCCCTTAAAGAAAGCCTGTCCGGAGGCGGTCCGGGCAGGCTTGAATAATCCCGGGGAGAATACATGATGAGAATAAATAAATTATTTGTCGTTCTCGCTTTAGGCCTGGCGCCCTTGTGCGCTAACGCTACACCCTCTACGCAGATCTGGATCCCGTCCACGGATATACAGAAATACAAGATCCTGCACCTTAACGCGGACAATTATGTCGCGGCGGAGCGGAAGGGCGGAAAAGCGCCGGCCTTCGTGATAGGCCCGACCGTGGGCGTGCTCCCTTATGAAAAGATACAGGCGGAAGCCGGGTTTGATCTTGTGAACGCGGGGCTTTCTTCGGACAGCAGCCCGCTTTACCTGCACGCCAAGACCGCGGCGCCTGAGGGTGCGGTGTTTGCCGGCAGCCCCGCGCTCGCCTTAGGCGGGTACAACTTCGGCCTGAAAAAGAACGTCACCGACCAGAACATCATTTACGGCCTTGCGGCTAAAACCTTCCCGAAAATGGGGCGGATTTCCGCCGGGTACTTTGTCGGCAATGATAAACTGCTGCTGGACGAGAACGGCAAAAAGGCCAACACGGGCTTGCTACTTTCCTGGGACAGGACTCTCAGCGAGATCTCGGACAAGCTTTGGGCGGCCGTGGATTACCAGGGCGGCGATTCCGCGCTGGGTGCGCTGAGCTTCGGCCTGGCCTGGGCGTTCGCGCCGAACACCAGCGTGATCTTCGGCTACGACGTTTACAACAATGCCAAGACCGCCGGGGCGAATACTTTCACCGTGCAGTTGGATATCAACCTTTGGTAGTACCATATTAGCGGGAATAGGAGGATAAGATGAACAACAATAATCAGGATCAGAACCAGCAACAGAATAATCAAAACCAGCGGCAGAACAATCAGACCCAGCAACAGAATAATCAAAACCGGCGGCAGAACAATCAGAACCAGCAACAGAATAATCAAAACCAGCGGCAGAACAATCAGAACCAGCAACAGAATAATCAAAACCAGCGGCAGAACAATCAGAACCAGAACCAGCAGTCGAAGCAGAAATCCTGCTGTTGCTGAATCCCGGGCTCTTCATCTCAAAACCCCGCCAGCCAGGCGGGGTTTTGTTTATATACAAAGACCGCTGTCAGGAAGTTCAATAAAGAAGGTAGGGATTGCGGAAGGCGTTGAAAGCCCGGCACTGGGCTTCGAAATCCGCGATGATTTTTTTCGGCGGTTCCTTCGAATCGAAAATAGCCTTGAACACATTCAGGTTCCCGGCGCTGCGGCCCGTGTTCAGTACCTTGAAACTGTGATAAGAGCTGTCGCGCAGGGCGCAGGCCGACCTGACAAAAATATCCATCGGGCGCACGGCGGCCCTGTCGGTTATCTCCAGCCGGATCCCGTGGCAGAGGCGTCCGGAGTAAATGTCCTTGTCCGGCGTCCTGTCCTCGGCGTACACGCGGACGCCCGGCATGCCTGCGGCGTTGAGCGTGTCCGCGAGTTTTTCCGCTTCCAGCCAGGGCGCGCCGAACCACAGGAACGGGGAATCTGTGCCGCGGCCTACGGATAAATTGGTGGATTCGAAAGAACCTATCGCCGGGTACATCAGGGCGGCATCGACGTTCCTTATGTTGGGCGAGGGAGCTACCCAGTCCAGGCCCGTCTCGTCGTAATACATCGACCTGTTCCAGCCTTCCAGCTTCACGACCTTAAGGTCAAGGTCCAGTTTATAAAGGTCTTTGTGCAGCAGGGCCATCTCTCCCGGCGTAAGCCCGTGGCGCAGCGGCACGGGGAAGTACCCGGTGAAATCGTGCATGGAACTGTCCAGCACCGGGCCTTCCAGGACCAGGCCGTTGATCGGGTTCGGCCTGTCCAGGACTACGAATTCGATATCGCGTTTGGCGGCTTCCTCCATGCACATGGCCATGGTGGTGAGATAGGTGTAGAACCGGGCGCCCACGTCCTGGATGTCGAAGACCAGGACGTCGAGGCCGGCGAGCATCGCCGAGGTGGGCCTGCGGGTATTGCCGTACAGGCTGTGGATGGGCAGGCCTGTTACCGGGTCGGTGGAGCTGGCTATGTGCGTGCCGCCTTCGGCCGTGCCGCGGAACCCGTGCTCGGGGCTGAAGATGGAAACGAGCTTTACTTTGTCGGAGTTGAAGAGTACGTCGACCCCGCTTTTGCCGCGGCGGTCCACCCCGGTCTGGTTGGTGATGATCCCTACGCGCTTTCCGGCGAACTGGCTGAAGCCCTGGCGCTCGGCCACGTCCAGCCCGGACAGAACGTACGCGCCGCGGGCCGGCGCCGCGCCGAAGGCGGTAAAAGAAAAAAACGCGAGGAGCAGGGCGGCAGCTTTCCTGTTCCTGGAATTCGCGAAGGGGTTTGTCATGTTGCCTTAACAGCCTGCACGGGAGTTGCCGATGATCTATTATAGCTTTTTGCCTGCCGGGCGGATCCCGGGAGATCAGGGAGGGGGAAAGCGGGGCGCGGTCCTTAAAAACTGCGGAAAATGGGATCCTGGCGGTATCGGCGCTCTCTCCCCGGAGGAAGTGTTCCGGCAGTACGTGTTTTTGATTCAATGTGTTTGGCAAGGCGGCGCTTGAAGCCAGGGTGAGGACTTAGGCGGCACGGAAATGCGGGCCGGTAGCCCGGCTTTGGAATACGCGTCCCCGCCGGCGCGCCGCGCTTGGAAGTTTGCCGGCGCTGTGAAACAGTATAATATCCCTCGATGAGAAAGTTCCGGTTCCTTCTTGCCTTCCTGCTGTTCCCGCCGGCGGCCCGGGCCGCGGAGTTACAGGCTACCGGCGTATCCGTTCCGGAGGCGGCGGCCGGAGAATGCGCAAAAGCTTCCACGCAGACCGTGACGCTGGTCCATGTGACCGATATGCACGCCCGGTATCAGCCGGGGCCCGACGGGATCAGCCCGTACGCGCGCATCCGCGGGTATTTCGAAACTGTCCGCGCGGAGAATCCCGGGGCGCTGTTGCTCGACGGGGGCGACGCCCATGAAAAGGGCAGCCTGGCCGAGATCCTGAGTTCCGGAACGGCGACCAACGAGGTTACGCGGGCGCTGCGCTTCGACGTGCGCGTGCTGGGCAACCATGATTTCGCCTGGGGGGAAGCGGTGGCCCGCGACAATATGAGGGACCCGTCCGGGGCGGTGCTGGGGTCCAACCTGACCGCGGTACGCCGTTCCACCGCGCCGGTGCCGGCGGTTTTCATGGTCAGGCAGGTCGGCTGCGTGCGCGTGGGTTTCTTCGGCTTCGTGCCTATGCCCTGGAACGAGGCCGATGAGACTTATCCCGGAGACTTTCCTGGCTTCCGCGCGGACCATAATTATGCCGCCGCGGCGCGGCAGCTGCTGCAGAACTATGCCGGCGAGGCTGACCTGGTGGTAATGCTCAGCCATCTCGGCAACGCCGACGACCTCCTGGTGGCGGAGCGGACCGCCGGCATAGACCTGGTCCTGGGGGGGCATACCCACGACTGGACCTGGACCCCGAAGAAAGCCGGGACGGCGGTGGTCACTGAAACCGGCCCCTACGCCGAGTTCGTCACGCGCGTGGATATAGCCTTCGATGTTAAGGCCCGCCGGGTCATCAGGATCGGCCACGAACTGCGCCGGGTGGGACCCGGGATGCCGGCTGATCCCGGAGTGCAGGCGGCGATAGGCGGGATACTGCGCCGTTATGCGCCCGAAGCCGGCCGCCCCGTTACCTGCGCCCTGCAGGCCGGCACGCCGCAGAGCGCGGCCGCGGCCGCCGCCCGGGCCGTGACGGAGCTGGGCCTTGCCGACGCCGCGGTGGCCGACAGCCGTACAGT
>Ga0116170_10005755_pt1 | contig 10992 bp, 5 predicted proteins | sample AD_JPNHW1_MetaG_FD_89797 | JGI IMG/M metagenome (GOLD analysis project Ga0116170, IMG submission 89797) | Active sludge microbial communities of municipal wastewater-treating anaerobic digesters from Japan - AD_JPNHW1_MetaG | ecosystem: Engineered > Bioreactor > Anaerobic > Digestate | place... | reverse complement strand
GCGGAGGGGACGGCTGGACTGAAACAGGATTCCGCCGCGGCGGCGCACGATGCGGCGCAGCAGGCCGGGCAGGCCGCCCAGAAGTCGGCGCAGGCTGCCAAACTCGCGAAAAGTTTGGACAGCCCGGAGATGAAACAGGTGGCGGATCAGAGTACGGAATCGGCTAAGCTCACCGGAGAGGCCGCAGCGTTGGCGCAACAGTCGTTGCAGACAGCCGCGCAGGCGACTGCGGCGGCGGATGATCAGGCGGAAAGTGAGGCTCAGGCGGGTCAGGCCAAAGCGAAGCGGGCGCTGGAGTTGGCGCGGGAGGCTCAGAGAAAGGCGGCGGAGCGCGCTGCGGCCGAGGCGCCGCAACGGGCGGCTGCGGCTGAGGCGCGGCAGGTGGCCGAGGCGGTTTCCGCGGTGGTAGAGACGCGGGAAAAAAACGAAGCGGAAGCGTGGCTCAAGGTGCGGGGACGCATGGGCGGCTCGATGAGCCATGCGGCCGAGGGCGACGGTGCGGGCGCGGCCGGACGATCCGCCCAGGTGCCGCTCAATCAGGACTGGATCCGCTTCCGCGGCGAGATGGATTCGGAGGCGTACGAAGAGATGCTTAAAAAGACACCCGCCGAGTACCGTGAACTGGTGAAACAATATTTCGAAGAGCTGTCGGGTGAGGGTCAGAAGCCGCAGAAATAATACCTAACGCTCGCGCCTGCTCTTCAACGCTGACTAACCCCCAACAGGGTAACGCCGTTTGTTAGCACAATCTGATTTGTCAGCGTATAAATGCCGTTGGTCACCCACACGGTGTTCCCGGTTCCGCGGATCGTTCCGTAGCGAAACGTCGGTGAAAAGCGGGTGTTTTGTCCAGTCATGCATGAAATTCATGAACGGCAGATATGGCTGATGCTTCGTGAATATCCACATGCGGTCGGGTTGGTGCAGAGGCCGACTACCGGCGACAGCGCCACGAACGTGAAAACGAGCGCGAGTCCCGCGCAGAAAGTCTTGTCCACTTTCATTTTTTCCTTCTCGCGATGCCTGTCCGCGGAATCCGGATCCGCTCAGAAGTTGTGCGTGACGCGGAGCGCGCGGAGAAATCCAGTGAATGGCGCGACCTTTTCGGGGATGCCGGGACCGGGCGCGACATTGCCGCCGAAAACGCAGGCCTGAAAGCGCCGTGCGCGACGGTCGTAGCCGAATTCCTTCGTTTCGCCGTTGACCGTGCAGTGTATCTTTTCGAAATCCTTTTGAACCGTCACCGTGTTCCATTCGCCCGGTTTAAGAGGAAATCCCGTGTCGAAATGGCGCGGCACGAGCAGGATGCCGAAATGCGAAATCCGCAGCGTGTCGTTTTCGAGCACGAGCTGGAGTCCGCAGTCTTGATCGTCCGTCGCGCGCGTGCGGAGGAGCACCTGGTTCTCCGCCGCTTCCGGTTTCACTTCGAAGGAAAGCGAGTACACGGCACCGCGCGGAATCGCCTCCTGCGGAAGGGTGAGATAGCTACCCTTGGCGAATTTGAGCGCCGGGTGGCCATCTTCTTCCGTCCATTCGGGGTCGGGACGGACGAAATCCGGAGGCAGGCGCTTCTTCCCGGCAGCGCCGTCCATCGGTTCGGCGTAGCGTCCGGAACCGCCCAGTTGCGCGTCGTAGCGCCGCTCCCACGCGCAGGGGAGCCACGCGCCGTATTTCGGGTCGAAGGAGTAGACGAGATCGGGGATGCGGTCTTTCGCGACGCATACGGTCACCGGCTGTTTCCGGGTGTCGGAAAAGACCTGCAGCAGCGTCGTTTCGGGCGCGTGCGCCTGGGGATGGATCAACGCGCTCCGCCAAACTTTCCCCGATGCCGTGACGGCCCGGAGCTGATACGCCGGGAAACGGTTTGCGCTCGGAAGCGTCACGCGGATTTCCGCGCGCGGCTCGCCGACCGGCTTCGGATAATCGGCGAGATCGTCCAGGCGCTCCACGTCGAGGCGGGCGGTGTCCTTGAGTTCCATTCCTTTTTTGCCGATCCGGTGCGCCTCGTCGAGCGCGCATTCGACGGCCCCGAGTTTCTCGAAGTCAAAAACGATTTTCGCGCCCGCGAGTTCTTCCTTTGGCACAAGCGCGAAGAACGTTCCCGTGCCGCCGCCGAAATGGCACGTCACGTTCCATGTGTCGCCCTTTTTCCCGCGCACGCCGAAGGATTCCCACGCGTAATGCCCGCTTTTGAGGATGGCGCGAGGCGCGCCGGGCATTTTCGCCGTTCCTTTCAGGACCGCCGCAACGCCCTCGCCGAAACGGGAGGGAATCAGGGAGGTAAACCGGCCGCGCAGAATCGCGTATTTTGAACGGTCGAAGACGTTTTCACGGTCTGCGGCGGCGACCTCTTCGAGGCCGTCGAGGACCTCGAGCGAAGCGAGTTTTTCGCCGCACGCGAATGAGGCGGAGATCGCGTACGTTTCCTCCCCGGCGGTGGGGCAGACTTTGAGCGTATGCGTTTCGGGCTCGAGCAATTCGCGGAGCGGATGGTGCGAATAGAGGTAGTCGCGGCAGGTCGTGGCGCTCAGGCGCGTGGAATCGAAACCGCGCCAGGTTTTTTTCCGCCCGGCGTACTCCGTTTCGAGTTCGGCCGTGACGGAGTCTGCGCGGGAGAGACACTCCGAGGGAACGCGGTAATCGATCGCGAGCAGCTCGCCCGTCGGGATCTTTTCGGCGGGGAACGTCACGAGCATGCGTCCGGCATCGTCCTTGAGCGTCACGCGCGCGGTCACTTCCTTCTCGGCGGTGCCGTCGGGCAGATACAGCAGTTCGAGGTGATAGGGTTCGCCGAGTTTGAGCGCCTGCCGGACGCTCAGGACGAGGTTCGGCACCGCCGTGTCATCGCCGGGACGCGGCGCGGGCGGCGTGCGGTCGAGCATGCTCCGGTAATAGGCGAGAATCCGCTCCCACGTGCGGCCGTGCGCCACGGTGGGCTGGAAATGCGTGTTCTCGTTCGCCTCGTTCCACTCGAAGAGCATCAGCACGTCGGGATTGGCGAGCAGGATCTCGTCGAGATAGCTGCGCAAGGTTTCCGTGCCGTATTCGCCGTCCGTCGTTCCGGCGAAGGGATTGACGTAACCCTGGCGGAGATACGTTCCGAACAGCTTTCCCTTGTTTTCGGGTCGTCCCATCACCTCTTCGGCGACCGGCAGGAGATAGTTGCGGTAGATGTCCGTCTTGAGGGAATGGCGCGGGTATTCGCCGATGTGATCGGGATAGTACTCGGTGCACCAGAGCTGGAAACCGTCGAGCGCTTCGGCGGCTTTTGCCACTTTTCTGCGGAAGGCGTCGAGAACCTCCTGCGGGATCGGCTGCGGGTTTCCCCCCTTTTCGTACTTGCCGAAGGCCGAGTAGATGTCGAAGAACGGCATGTCGCCGATGAAAAGGAACGGCGGGATGTCCTTGTCCGCGCGCAGCCGCCGTGCCCACGCCTCGTGGGCGTCGGCACCGTTGCCGTAGCACCACATGAGCAGCTTCCCGTCGAGGCGCGTCGTGAACGGCGATTCCGCCGCTTCGAGGATCATGCGCTTGACGTCCGCGTAGCGGCTGGCGGCCCAGTACCCGGGAAAGACGATCATCTGCGAATAACCGGGGGCGGACGGACGTTTGCCGAGCAGTTTGAGCTGATCGAGATGCACGTTGAAATAATCGAGCGAACCGAACCCGTCAAGGCCGGCGTTCCGCAGGATTTCGACGTCGCGGAAGAACGCGGCGGAACTGCCGATTTCGGGATCGTCGCGGAGCGTGACGTCGAGGAAGAGCGGACGGTCCGTGTAGCGGTGCATGAGATTCTGGAAGGGGCCGTAGAGCTGGCGTTCCGCGAAGATGAGCGTTTTGCCGAGCCGGCGCGCCCGCGCGCCCGGTTTCGCCGCATGCGACACCGTGCGGGTGAACGGCACGTCCGCCGCTTCCGCCGCGAGCAGCATCGCCGCGAGTGGGAAGAGAATCGCTTTGTTCATGTCGGGGTTCCGCACGGCGCCGTCAGCGCAGGATGACTTTCATTCCGAGGGGGCTGTAACGTATCGTGAGAAGCGCGACGGCCGGATCATCCGTCGCCTTTGGGACGAGCAGCCAGTTCCGGGCCGCGAACGCGCGTCCGGACGCGAGCGGCAGGGCGGAAGCGGGATATGTGCCGATCGTGAACGTGTCGCCGGGTTCGACCGGGCCGCCTTCCATCAGCACGGGCGCGAATCCGCCTGTTCCGGGCGCGAAGGGCAGCGAAAGCGCGATGAAATCGTTCGTCGTGTTCGCGCCGCGTTTCCAGACGCGCACGGGCATGTCGCCTTCGAAGCGGAGCGCGCCGAAGCGGACTTTCGCGGGCGCGGCGCCGTCCGTCCGGTTCGTGAAGGCGATGTTCGCGCTTCCCGCCACCGTGCCGGCCCAATTCGCGCCGTCCGCGAAAACGAGCTTCGTTTCGTCCGCGCCGGCGCACGCCTTCGCCTCGCCCGTCGCGGTGTTGTTCGTGCAGGCGACGATCGCGCGCATCCCGTATCCGGGCGACGCGTTCGTGACAATGAGGGAGCCGCCGCCGGTGATCGGCACGTCCGGGTCGAGCAGGATTTCGCGGTTCCATTCCGTGCCGTAAACCCAGGATTCCGAACTGCGGATGCCCACGAATTTTCCGGCGGGCACGTTCACGGCCTTCAGGCCGCGGAACGTGTTCGTCATCCACTGGCGTCCGTCCGTGATCTGCGGGAAATTTGAGTCGAGTTTGCACAACTGTATGACGTCCCAATACGAATCTTCGAAGGTGGCAACGGCCTTTTTGGTGCCGTTCGGTTCGTGGATGGCCAGATAGCTGCCGTTTTTCAGCACGAGCTGCTCGAAACCGTCTTCCGCGGGCTCGAACCGGAACCAGTAGCGGCTGTGCGAGAAAATGACATACGAGGCTCCGTCGAGAAGAAGCCGGGCGCGGTCTTGCACGTAAACCTGCGAATACAGCCCGGGCGAGGCCCACGCCGGCGGTTTTATCAGGCCGCCGCCGTTCACGCAGGACACCGTCGCGGCACCACCGATGTACGAGTCGCCCGAGCCGCGCAAATCGAGATAACAGCCGTCGAACTCCATCGTGAAAGGTTCGCTCACCGGATTGCCGTAGCCGACCTTGACTTTCCAGTACTGCTGGTACGCCGGAAGCCAGGTGATACCCTTGAAACACATCTTCCCGTGCACGCGCACCGTGCCGCCCGAGACAGGCGAAACGAAACAGAGCGTGTTCATACCCGTGGCGCTGATCTTTCCGCCAATGACGGACATGGCGAAATGGGCCGTTTCATCCGCGGCGGCCGTTCCGAAGTACGCGTCGCCGGAAGCGGTGATCTGGCCGTAAAGGCGCAAATCGACGTTTTTGAACGCATAGTTGTTCGTGACGGTCACGACCGCGCCCGTCGCGACTTCGAAGACGGGTATCTGCCTTTCCGAAGCGACGCCCGTGACGGCGTCCGCCGCAAGAGTGAGGGAAGCGCCGGCGGCGAAAAGGATTTTCGCGTCGTACGTGAGGATGATCGGCGGCAACGCGGCGGGCGAGCCTGAAACCTTCAGCGTGGCACCGTTCAACACGTTGATCGAATGGAACGAGGGGGTCGATGCGTCCAAGACGGCGATCGTCGATTCGCCGCTCACGAACACGTCCGCGTTTTCCGGTACGGGCGAAACGTTCCAGCGGGAAGCGTCCGAGAGATTCGCTTCGCCGTTGGACGTGAACGTGTTGCGGTCGGACATGTCGCGGCGCACGACCAGCGCGCCGTCGGCGACTTCTGCCGTGAAGCCCGCCGGGAGCGAAAGCTTCCCGCGTACCGCTTCGAGGAATGCCGCGTCGGAAGAGAAAAGGAGCCCCACGCCGGCCTCGAGAAGCGATGCGTCGACCGAAAACGACGCGTTCGCGTAACCGGTGACCGCGTCGATCGTGACGTTCACCGCTCCGAGCGACACGGATACGCCGTCGGCGAGCGCGAGGCCCGAAGGGAATAATGACCCCGCGGAGGTCAGGCGGACCGCGCCGTTGGAAACCGAAAGCGAATCGGGCGCGTCGGCGCCGAACACGAGTGTGCCGGCGCCCGTTTTCTCGAGCGACGTCCCGCTCCCGAAGGTCATTGCGGAGAGATCGCACGTCTTACCCGCGGAGACCGACACCGCCGCCGCGGCGTCCGCGTCCATTTCGACCGTTTCGAGGCCTGTGAACGCGGCGTCGGCCGTCACGTCGAGCGTGCCGCCGCCGAGATAAAAAGCGAGCTTCCCCGTCGCGCCGTCGCGCGTCACGCTTCCGCCCAATTTGAGCGTGCCGGCGTTCTGCCGGACCGTGAAGAGGGCCGGATACGCCGTGCTGCCCGTGCCGCCCAGGGTCAAGCCGTTCGGGAAATCCATTGTGCCTGCGTTGACGAAGCCCTGGCCTTGCTGTGGGGCGGTCTGCGTTGACGAGTCCCAGTTGAATGCGAATGAAGCGGGTTGGCAAGTGAACAAACCGCCGGCGGCGACGGTCACCGTGAGGTTGTTGATCAAGACCGTGCCGCCGAAGGTCAACGCGCCGCCGGACCGGACGTCAAAGCTGTTGCGTGCGGCGGATTCACCGAGCATGGAGACGGAATCCGGACCGAGTGCGAGGCGGCCCGTGTCGTACACGATGACCTTGCAGTAGCGGTTCGAGAAGGAACCCGCGAAGGTGAGCGTGCCGTTCCGGACGGACATGTCGTGGTAATTATAAGTGAAGGTGAAACCCGAGAATCCCTTGACGGTGTAGTTCGTGCCGTCGAGATTGAAGTAGAATTTCTTGTAAACGGAGCCGGTGCCGTAGAAAATTTCGTCGTTCGAGCCCGGCACGAGACCGTCTGGGTTCGTGCCGCCGCTTTCAGCCCGGCCGACCGCCCAGTAATTGGAGTTCCCGAACGGCCGCTCGCTTTGCCCCCCCGTCCACGTGAATTCCGTGCCCGCGAAAGCGGACAACGCCGTGACTGCGCAAACCGTAAGCGCGAGAATCCTTTTCATGCGCAACCCCCTCCTCAATGCACTTCACTAACATCCCAAAGACTTCTCCGGCGACATGCCGAAACCCCATAGTTATTACCTATTATGCGGGGAGGCTGGAGGAAGAGTCAACCCCGAATCCCCGAAGATACCGCCCACCAGGGCCACCGCGCCGTCCGTTTTGATCGGAAGCGTCACGATCGCCTCCTCTCCCGACGGCGCGGAGCAAACGCGTGACGTTGAAAACCGAAGCCCAATAACCGCAGGCTTGATCCTGCGCGACACGAACCGCATAATTACTGCCGAAAAAGGTGAGGCTCTGCGGTCATGGTCAACTATCGGCAACCGACTTTTTCAGCGCAACCCAATGTACAGCTATGACCCCCCAATGCTACAGTCCTTGAGCCAGCCGCTCGTTGGTGCCTTGAAACCGACGACCTCCCCCGCCGGCGTCAGGTCGAGCGCCGAGCGCTCGGTGAGGAAGCAGGGCGAGTCGTAGACCGGAACGTTCATGTAGCGCGTCGCATCGCGGGAAGGCGCGACTTCGCGCTTGGGAAATTCGAACACCTTCCCCGAGAAGACGTCCACCCAGACCGGATCCTTGAGGAAGGTGCCGTCCTTCACGAGGAAGACCGCGGGGGCGGTCTCGAAGGAGTCGCCGGGCCGCACGGGCTGCGGTTTCAGGTCGTCACCGTGGAGCGAGTCGCCGCTCTCGATCGGCTGCGGGACGGTGCTCGTGAAGCGCCAGAAGAGATACAGCTTCTCGCCCGTGTCCTTCACGTACTCGTAAGTCGCGATGCCGGCGTCCGTCGACGAGAACGTCGAATCCTTGACGCGCGTCCAGCGGTCGTCGAAGACGCTCGCGAGGTTCTGCACCGCGTAGTAGGCTCGCTTGATGCCGACGACCTTCTTGTCGAGGTCGGTGCGGAGGAGTCCCTTGGTGTTGAAGACGCCTTCAACGGCCTTGCGCTTCGGATTGTAGAAGTCGACGATGTTGTCGAGCCACGCGAAGTCGTAGACGCCCTGCACCTTCTCGCACTTCTGCCAGCCGCCCTGGACGCGGATCGTCTTGAGTCCGAGCGCCGGCAGGAACTTCTTGTAGCCGTCGAAGTCCACGAGATCGCGGTCGCTGCACTCGCACCCGAGCATGAAGTTGGAACTTTTGATCTCCATGGTCGAACGCGGACGGAGCGAGCCCACCCGCTTCAGGTTGAGCTTAAGCGGCGTGTCGACGCGCTCGGCGGACGTGTCCAGCTCGACTTCTGCGAAACCGGCGGACGCGCATACGGCGGCGGTTACGACGACCAGCCGTTTATTCAGCATGTCATTCCTTTCATTTCACCGAGTCATAGAGCTTGAGGTCGCGGTACTCTTCGTTGCTGTCTGCGTAGAACGGGGCGAAGACGACCTTCGCTCCGGACTTCTTGACAATCGAGAGCGCCTTAAGGAGATCCTCATGGTCCGTGGCTTCGGCGAGACGCCCGAACGGCGTTTCGGGCTGTTTCGCGAAACCGTACGCCGGCGCGGACAGGTAGACGAGTTCCGCCTTCGCCGCGGCCGCCCGTCCGGCGGAGACGGAGAGCTTGCGGTTGCCGTCGAGCGTGTCGGCGGCGATCGCGTACGCGGCCTTGAAGTTCGGCTCCCCGACCGCGGCGACGAACGTGCCGGAGGTCTCGTAGTCGGACTTCCCTCCGCGGCGGTGGGTGTTGCGCATGTAGACCGTGATCCCCTTCGCGGCGGCCTTCCGCGCGAGCGTTTTCAGCCCCGCGGTGAAATCCGCCTCGAATTCCGCCCGCTTGCCGGGGTAGGCGAAGCCACTCTGGTGGAGCGTCACGACCGCGGTCTTCGCGCCGAGAATTTCCATCTTCTCGAGGACGTCGTCGATCTTGCGCCAGCTCTTCTTCGCCTCGTAGACGTTGTTGGTGATGATCCTGAGATCGGGATAGAGGTTGAAGCCGCTCCCGAAATCGACGCCGACGTCGAGGCGCTGCAGTTTCACCCAATTGGACTGCTCCCCGACATCCTCCTTCGAACGTCCGGAAACATAGCGCCAGTCAAGCATCACGCCGCCGTACTGCTGGAAGAACGAGGGGCGGCGGAGAACCGCCTCCTTGACCGTTCCGATCGCGTTGTCGTGGTCGCGGACGAACAGCATGCGGTCAGCCGGATTCGCCGGCGGCTTCACTTCGGCGACTTCGCGCACCTTCTCGTCGATCAGCACGCGGAACGTGCGGGTGCCGCCGCCCGCGATCGTCTTCGCGGTGTTCCTTCCGACCGCCTTGCGGTCGATGCAGTCGACGACATACGCGGGGTCGTCGAGTTCCCTCATGCCGAGCGGCAGCTCCTCGACCTTCTTGATTTTGCCGGCGAAGGAGACGATCTCAAAAGGCTTTTCCTCCCAGGTGCTGTTGGAGACGAGCACCGTGTGTTCGCCTTTGCCGCGGCGGCACGTGACGAAGGATAGTCCGTTCTCCGACGGTTCCGTTGAAGTCCCGAAAATCATCTGCTCCTTGAGCGCCGCGGCGAGCGCGGCCTTCGTCTCGGGTTTGAGCGGATAGGGGTTTTTCATTTCCTGGTCGTCCGGCGCCCCAGGAGGAAGGCTACAGACGGGCTTGTCGACGATTCCCCAGTCGCCGCCGGGGAGGACGCTCACCTTGCCGGATCCGGCGGCACCAAAGCCGTCCGGGAAGAGCCCCTTCCCGTTGCCTGCGGTCATGACCAGGTGTCCGCCGCCCTTCACGTACTGGCGGAGTTTGTCGACTGTTTCGGCACGCGGTTCGATCTTGGTCGCGAGGACGACGAGCCCGTACTGGCCGAGGAGCCAAACGGGGGCGTCGGTCAGAAGGCAATCCGCGAGGTCCCCGTAGGGAGTCTCGACGCTGAACCCGTCCTCGTTGTGCATGAAGCCGCTGTTCATGTATCCGGGATAGATCGTGTCCATCACATTGTGGGCGAAGAAGTCGCCTTCGTCGTAGTTGAGAGTGCCCCAGACGGTCGCGTTCGGGCCGTAGCTCTCGCGCTGATAGGTCCAGCCCGAGTAGAAGTCGAAGAGGACGGCGACCGGCGCGTGCATGACGCCGGGCTGGCCGTTGTCGCGGATCCATTTCTGGCATTCGCGGTGGACGTCGGCGATGGGCGAGAGGACGTCCTTGCCGTCCTTGTCCTTCATGTAATACCCCCACTCGACGCCGACCGCCGCGGAGTTGTAGAAGATCTGCGCCATCATGAGCTTCTTCTGCAGCGCGAGCGAGGTGCCGTTCAGGGGATGCCCCTTGCCGCGCTTGCCGATGTCCGCGTCCTTCGGATTGTCCGGATACTGCTTGTAACCCCAGCGGCTGAAGGTGGAGACGTTGCCCCACCACGGCACCCCGTACTGTTTGCCGGCGCCGCGGATGAACGAGTAGTACATCTGGGCGTTCGGGAGCAGCTGCGCGGTCTCCGCGCCGATCATGAGGTAGCAGTTCTCCTTGAGGAAGTAGTGCCCGTAGGTGAGCGACACCAGGGTCGACATGCGGTTCCCGAGGTGCCGGTCCATCGACTCGAAGTGGCGCTGGAAGTCCAGGTACTGCGCGTACCGCGAGCGGCCCGACGGCTCCGCGCCTCTCGCGTAGGCGCCGACGTAGAGGCCGTCCTGCTCGCCGTTGTCCATGCCGAGCCAGTGCTCGCCGAGTTCCGACTCGAGCTTCTGTTTCGCCCAGGGAGGCAGGAAGAACTCGTTGCGGTTGCCGCAGAGCTTGTCGCCGGTTCCGGGAAGGAACGCGTAGGTGTCGAGAACGTAGGCGTTGCGTTTCTTGACCTCCCGGATGAAGCCGTCGAGCTGCTTCTCGTTCGCAAGGAAGTAACTCCAGTACGCCCAGACGAAATCGCCGAGCTTGTCCTCGTCGATGTAGCGTTTGAAGTTCTCTGCGTCCGCGTGCCGGAGCGCCATGAAATGGGTCTCGTTGCCGAGCGACTCCCACGACGGCGGTTTCGAGTCGCGTCGCGCGTCGTCCGGATGCGTCCGCGGGTTCATGTAATGGGTGTAGACGG
>Ga0116170_10005754_pt1 | contig 10993 bp, 8 predicted proteins | sample AD_JPNHW1_MetaG_FD_89797 | JGI IMG/M metagenome (GOLD analysis project Ga0116170, IMG submission 89797) | Active sludge microbial communities of municipal wastewater-treating anaerobic digesters from Japan - AD_JPNHW1_MetaG | ecosystem: Engineered > Bioreactor > Anaerobic > Digestate | place... | reverse complement strand
ATGATCACCGGTATTGGCGGGGAGTCGCGCCTCGAAGCCGGGGATATCGCCGTTGTCTATGGAACGCCGGACGATGTTGTCCGGGGCGCCCGGCTCTTCATGAAGCTTGCCGGGGAACACCCGTCGGATACTTGATCGAATGCCAACCTTTATGATTAGGTAAACCCTAACTAACGAGAGGGACCGGGCAATGAACGCACAGAGGGAACACCTGGCAGAGATCTTCGGGAACCTTTCCCGGATCCGGAACGAATGCTCGTGCGGGATCCTCTCGGAATGCGGGCTGCCGGAGATCACGGTCCGGCAGGTCCGTTACCTGCAGACCATCGATGAGAACGGGGAAGTGACCTTCACCCGGCTCGCCGAGATCACCCGGACCTCGAAACCAACGGTCACCGAGATGATCAACCGGTTCGAGCGGACCGGCTGCGTGTACCGGGACCCGTGCCCGGATGACCGGAGAACCCGGTATATCCGGCTCACCGGCAAAGGCCAAATGATCGCCCGCGCCGAAGACGAGACCCAAAGCCGGCTCATCGACCGGATCATGGAGTCGCTGGATGAACACGAGATCGATCTCCTGATCGAGCTCCTCGGCAAGGTCCGGTAATTTTTTTTTTCGCCGGAATTTGTTAGGTAAATGTTAACTAAATGATTGCGATGAACGGGACTGAAACACAACCAGATAAAAACGAAGCCCGGCATATCGTGCTGCCGCTCTTCAACGTGGTGCTCTTTCCGGGAACACGGACGAAGATCCGGATCGACCAGAGTACCGGTGACGCTCTCGCGGAAGAGAAGAAGCACAACGGCATCGCGTATGCTGTCGGGCTGACGGTAAAGGATGGTACTGTAAACGCGGAAGTATCGAAGGATGAACTGTACAGGACTGGAAACCAGCTCCGGGTCCTGTTCCTGGAGCCGTCAGAGGACGGGTACGTGCTTGGCGCCCATGCAATCCAGCGGGTGGTCGCCGGATCATTCTCGCACGATGGCGGGCTCCTTTCCGCCACCGTCCAACCCCTCCCCGATACCCCGGACCTTGACGCTGCCACGTACGCGGAACTGTCAGCGGAGATCAAAAAAATGATTGCCGACATTGGCAGCCGCTTCCAGGGTGCCGGGCAGATCACCGGTCCGCTCGACCAGATGGACTCCATCGACCAGATCATGGGTTTTGTCACGCCGTTCATGCCGGTCCCGGTTGCGGAGAAGCAGGCGCTCCTTGAGATCGTCTCGTTACGCGAGCGTTCGATCACCTTCCTTGACATGCTCACGAAACTTGGCGAGAACATCAGCTTCCGGATAGGCATTGCCCGGAAGGTCTCCGAGAATGTCAACCGGCACAACCGCGAAGCGATGCTCCGGGAGCAGCTTAAGGTAATCCAGGAAGAACTTGCCGGCATGGACGGTTCCGGGGAGCAGGACGGCGGGTACCGGGAGCGCATCGAACGATCGAAGATGCCGGAAGAGGTAAAAAAGAAGGCGCTTGCCGAGGCAAAGAAACTGGAGACCGGCGGGCGGGAGAACCACGAAAGCCCGGTCATCCGGAACTACCTCGACCTCCTGCTCGAACTCCCGTGGATTACTGAGGAGAAGAAGGAGATCGATATCGGGGAAGCCCGCCGGATCCTTGAGAGCAACCACAACGGCCTTGAGAAGGTCAAGGAGCGGATCGTCCAGCACCTCGCGGTCATGAAGCTGAAGCACGAGAAACAGGGCTCCATCCTGCTCCTCGCAGGGCCCCCGGGCACCGGCAAGACGAGCCTTGGAAAGAGCATCGCCGATGCGCTCGGCCGGAAGTACGTCCGGATCAGCCTTGGTGGCGTCCGGGATGAGGCGGAGATCCGGGGACACCGGCGGACCTATGTCGGGGCGCTGCCTGGCCGCATCATCCAGGGGATCCGGCGTGCGGGTGTGAAAAACCCGGTCTTCATCCTGGACGAGGTTGACAAGCTCTCTGCCTCTTATGCAGGGGACCCGGCTGCGGCACTTCTCGAAGTCCTCGATCCCGAGCAGAACAACAGCTTCTCGGACCATTACCTCGAGGTGCCGTACGATCTCTCGGATGTCTTCTTCATCGCGACGGCGAACTCGCTTTCCACCATCCCGGCACCGCTCCTCGATCGCATGGAGCTGATTGAGATCTCCGGGTATACCCGGCACGAGAAATTTGCAATTGCAAAAGATCACCTGCTGCCTAAGACGCTGGAAGAGCACGGACTCGATGCAGGCAAACTCAGGATCAACGACGATGCCATGAGCGCCATTATTGAAAAGTATACCCGCGAGGCGGGCGTTCGCTGGCTGAAGAAACAACTCGCAAAAGTAGCGCGGCATGTCTCAGAGAAGATCGTATCGGGGACGGTCAGCCTCCCGGTTGTTGTCACACCGGCAATGCTTGACGGGATACTCGGGAAAGAGGTGATCCGGCAGGAGATGGCACGGACAGAGCCGGTGCCCGGCGTCGTCACCGGGCTTGCATGGACACCGCTCGGCGGGGATATCCTCTTCATCGAGGGGACGTTCATGCCCGGCACCGGCAAGCTGACGCTCACCGGCCAGCTCGGCGACGTGATGAAGGAGTCGGCAAACATTTCCTTAAGCCTTGCCCGCTCGCGCCTCGCTCTCACGGCAACGACGTTTAACTTCATGACAAGCGACATCCATATCCATGTGCCGTCAGGGGCAACTCCCAAGGATGGGCCATCGGCAGGCGTGACGCTCTTTACCGCCCTTGCGTCCCTGATCATGGGAAAGACGGTGGATCCAAAGCTTGCCATGACCGGCGAGATAACCTTAAGCGGTGCGGTGCTGCCGGTAGGCGGCATCAGAGAGAAGGTCCTCGCAGCCCACCGCGCCGGGATCACCCGGGTGATCCTGCCCGCGGAGAACCGGCGGGACCTGGAGGAGATACCGGAAGATGTCCGGAAAGAACTCACCTTTGCCTTTGTCAGTTCCATTGACGATGTTCTCAAAGAAGCTCTCGGTATCGACCTTCCTCCCCGCACGCTCACGGTATCGGCCGGGGACTGCCGGGTGCCGGTTCACAATGCCTGAACGGAAAAACCGGTCGAAAAGCGCCGGTCTGTAAGAAGTCGGGCATAGCGCCTTCCCGTGCCGGACGGATCGCGTCCGGGACAATTCTTTTCTTTTCCGGCTTCCACCGGGCCGTCAACGGAATTATTGATCCATGCCCCGGACCGTATTGTGATTTCCCTGTAATTCCTGCACATGAAATTTCCCGCATTACTTCAGCGGAGATCCCCCGGCAGGTTCCACCGGTGAATACCGGCGGTAGAACCAGTATTTCACGAGTTCCACGATAGTAAGATAGCCGGCTGTGAGTCCGGCGAGGATGCCAAAGAACATGGCCGGGGGCGTAACAAACCCGAAGATTGCACCGACCGGGGTGAACGGGATGAGGCACGCGACAAGAACAACGAGAATTGTCCCGGCAACGAGCAGCCGGCTTGGCCTGCTCGTATAGAACGGGACGATCCGGGTCCGTATCACAAAGACAACGAGGGTCTGCGTGCAGATCGATTCGATGAACCATGCCGTCTGGAAGAGGGCGGCGTCGGCGGCAAAGACCACGAGGAGGATCGCAAACGTGATCAGGTCGAAGACCGAGCTGATCGGCCCGAATACCCAGATATACCGCCGGATGAAATCCATGTCCCACCGTTTTGGCGTGCGCAGGTACGCCGTATCGACGTTATCTGTCGGGATCGTGGATTCGGAGATGTCGTAGAGGAGGTTGTTTAAGAGAATCTGGACCGGGAGCATCGGGAGGAACTTTAAAAAGAGCGACGCGGCGGCAACCGATACCATGTTTCCGAAATTGGAGCTTGTCCCCATCAGGATGTACTTGATGGTGTTTGCAAATGTCCTGCGCCCTTCAAGGACACCGTCGTTGAGGATCCGGAGATCGTTTTTTAAAAGGATGATGTCTGCGGATTCCCGGGCTATATCGACCGCATTCACAACAGAAATCCCGACATCCGCCTCCCGAATTGAGGGGGCGTCGTTGATCCCGTCACCCATGTACCCGACGACATGGCCGTTCTCTTTCAGGGCGTTGATGACATCGTTCTTCTGCGCCGGGGTAAGCCGGGAGAAGATCGTCACGTCCTCGACATGGCGGGAAAGGGTCTCCCGGTCCATCCGGTCAATGTCAGCGCCGGTGAGGACACCTTTGACCGGAAGCCCGATCAGTTCACAGGTTTTCCTTGTGACGATCTCGTTGTCACCGGTCAGGATCTTCAGCTCGATTGCAGACTCCTTAAGAAGACGGCACGACTCAGGAGCGCTTTCCTTCGGGGGATCGAGGAAGGTGACAAGCCCGGCAAACGTCATCTCGTTCTCGTCATCGACGGAAAACCCGGTTATATCGCCGCTCACGGGACGGTAACAGACCGCAAGCGTCCGGAACCCTTCCCCGCTCTGGGCATTGCAGAGAGCGTTGACTTGTTCCCGCAGGGCACCGGTAAGGGGCACAATGCTCCCGCCCCGTTCTGCGAGCGTGCAGACGGAAAGGATCTCTTCAGGTGCACCTTTGGCTACAATAAAGTTGCCGGACGGGCAGGAGATGATAACGGAAACCCTCCTCCGTACAAAATCGAACGGGATCTCGTCGATTTTCCGGTATGTGCCGAGATCGATGGTCCGAAAGCTGATGATAGCATCGTCAAGCGGGCTTTTCAGGCCGGCCTGGAACCGGCTGTTGATGTACGAGTAGAGGAGGACCGACTCGCTGTCGTTTCCTTCCAGGTCGATGTGCCGGATGAGGGTAATGCGGTTCTCGGTCAGTGTCCCGGTCTTATCGGTACAGAGCACATCCATGCTCCCGAAATTCTGGATGGATGCCGGGTGCCGGACGATCGCCCCTTTTTCAGACATCGCAATCGAGCCTTTGGACAGGTTCAGCGAGAGGATCATCGGGAGCAGTTCCGGTGTCATCCCGACGGCAAGCGCCACCGAGAAGAGCAGGGATTCGAGGACACCGTGGCGGAAGAGCGCGTTGATGAAGAAGACGAATATGACAAGGAACATGATGAATTTCGTCATCAGGATCGAGAACTGCTTAAGCCCGCGTTCGAACTCGGTCTCGGGAGGACGGGCGACAAGGGAACGTGCGATCCTGCCAAACTCCGTGTGCATGCCGGTCCGGGTCACGACTGCCGATGCCGTGCCGCTGACAACTGAAGTACCTAAAAAAAGATAGTTGCCAGATTCCGGAAGAGGGGTCCCTGCCGGGGCAGCACCGGTTTCTTTCCCGACAGGAAACGGCTCGCCGGTAAGTGCGGACTGGTTGACGTAGAGGGTACGGGACGTTAGGAGCCGCGCATCCGCAGGCACGATGTCCCCCGCTGAAAGGGAGATGATGTCTCCCGGGACGAGCCGGGTGATGGGGATCTCGGTTTGTCGGGTATCCCGCAGGACCGTTGCGGACACTAGTATCTTTTTCCGGAGGAGTTCTGCGGCATTGCCGGCCTTGTACTCCTGGAAAAAATCCAGCGTGACGCTGAGGAACACGATGATAACAATGATGGCGGCATCGGTGATATCCCCGACAAGAAACGATATGGTTGCCGCAAGGAGAAGGATGAGCACGAGCAGGTTCTTGAAATGCGCAAGAAATTGCACGATGATCGTGCGCTTCCGGACCCGGGAGATATCGTTCCCGCCAAACGTGAGAAGCCGCCTTTCCGCTTCTTCCGACGCCAGCCCCTCGCGACTGGAACCAAGTGCGGAGAGCGCCTCCTCTTCCGTAAGGAAATGGAATTGTATATCCTGTGCCGTACCGCCTTTCCGGAGCGCCCCTGCCATACCTCCTCCGCAACCGGCATGTTCCAACCTGAATGCCGGGTTTATCGCCCGGTTTTGTCATGCCCGGCTGCCCTCACCTTCTGTATATAGGGACCCCCTGTTAATACCTGACTATCGCGTCACTGAAGCCTGCGTAGTGCTGATACGTATATCAACCCCTTGCAGGAGCAGGATCTAATAAAAAGGAGCTTCAGGAAATTTCAGTTCCCGGCAGCAGCCCCCAGCATCCCCGCAACCTGTTGCAACCCTGCCGTGACGTTAATGCCGGTTCCCGCAAGCGCCGAAACAGGGATGAACGCTTCGAAGTCATCGGTCGTAAACGTTTTCTGTTGCGAAAACGGTTGCTCGTACTCGGTCAGTTTTATGTCAATGAATGCCGACCCGTTGACCCTGACGGTCAGGGAACCTTTCTGCACGAGCGAGGCAAATGCCGAGAGAGCCGGGGCATTCTGGATGGTGACAGGGATCGTGACGGTAGTGTTCCCGTTTTCCTTCACATTAATCTTCGTCCGCTCGCCATGACCGAGATAGTTCTCGCCATTGTCAAGGTACCAGACATCGAAGGCGACCCTGTTGAGCGTTGCCCCGACTGCATTCGGGTTATGGATGACAACGGTCGTATTGAGGGTAATTGCCCGAAGCGAGACATCGGTAAGCTCAATATCCTGCACGGTCACTGTCGGTTCCTTAACCGGGGGTTCCATGCACCCGCAGGTGAGGATTATGCCGCTGAAAAGCGCAAGAAGGCAGACGATAAAACAATAGTTTATGCCGGGCTTCATACAAGACAATCCTTCTGCGCAGCCGGTTGATATCCATATGGATCCGGTTTTTCAGAAGGCCGGATACGATATACCGGTCAATCGGAGAACTTCCTGTAAAGGCGGTACGCCATAACCTGGAAGATTGCAATGAAGAGGCAGAGCATACCGATATCGACCGCCCACGGGAAGTGCGAAGTGCCGGAGAACGCAGCGGAGATGAGGTTGTTGCCGTACGTGAGCGGCGAGAGATACGCGACAATCCGGAGAATTGGCGGGATTGAACTTAACGGGATGAAGATCCCCGAGATGAAGATGAGCGGGAGCCGGACGAGGTTGAGCATGGACATGATGTCGCCGGGGCTCTCGGTAGGGTATGCGGAAAAGAGAGTCCCCATCGTGGCAAAGCAGAACGCCGTGAGGAGGACGCCGGCAATTAAGGGGACCGGGTTTTGTACCGGCACAAAAAAGAGCAGGATCCCGGCCGCAAACGGGACGGCGGCAATCGCGGATGCGTACAGGAAACCGCTCAGGCTCTCGCCGAGGACGACGGCGTTTAAGGAGACCGGGGCGGCAAGGAGCCGGTCGAAGGTCCTGGTCCTGCGTTCGATCGGGATGGAGACCGGTTCAATCGACGATGCGGAGAACAGGATGGTGATCGCAATAAGCCCCGGGATCATGACCGCCGGTTCTGCCGCTCTGCCAACGGCAAACGCGAGGAACATAAAAAGGGGAAAGAGCATCCCGGAGACGATGATGTTGGGCTTGAAATAGTAGATGCGGATGTCCTTCTTTGCAATCGCCCATGCGGCGTTCAGTTCGAGAAACAGACGACCGCTTCCACCCGGCGGGATGTCAGTCAGGGGGTCAGTCAATGGCTTTCACCCCGTGCGACGGGAGCGTAAGACCGGTCAGCCGGATAAAGACATCCTCGAGGCTTGGCCCGAACGTGTTCATCGAGAGGATGCGGATACCCCGTGAATGAGCATACGAGGTCAGCGCTTCGATAACCCCGGCAGGGTCTTCGGTGAAGAGCCGGAACTTGTCCCCTTCCTTCCTGACCTCGCTGACACCGGGGAATGCAAGGAACTCGTCTTTTATTACAGTATTGGAATCGAACGCAACCTCGACCGACTGGACGCTCCGGATCGTCTTCTTTAACCGTTCGGGCGAATCGATCGCCGCAATCTGGCCGCGGTTGATGATCGCGACCCGGTCGCAGGTGAGGTTCGCCTCCTCGATGTTATGGGTCGTTAAAAAGATAGTCACTCCGTCGGCATTCAGTTCGCGGATGACCTCCCGTATTATGAGGTTGCTCTGGACATCGAGCCCCGACGTTGGTTCATCGAGAAAGATCAACCGGGGGCTGTTGACAAGGCCCATCGCGATGGTCAGCCGGCGTTTCATGCCCTTTGAAAAGCCCCGGACCGTATCGTTGCGACGCTCGAAGAGCCCGAAACGTTCGAGAAGTTCTGAACCTTTCCGCTCGCGTTCGGTTTTGTTAACCGCGTATAGTTCCGCGGCAAACATCAGGTTCAGCCATGCGGTCAGGTCATCGTAGACATTGGATATCTCGTGCACGATCCCAATCGACCGGCGGGCGGCAACGGTGTCGAGGACAATGTCGTGGGAAAAGACCGAGGCACTCCCCGCAGTCGGGGCAGTAATCCCGGTCAGGATGCGGATGGTGGTCGTCTTTCCCGCACCGTTCGGTCCGAGGAACCCGAAGGTCTCGCCCTCGTTGACCGAAAAACTGATGCCCGAGAGTGCAGTCACGTTCCGGAACCGTTTCACGAGGTTCCGGGCTTCGATGGCAGACATATCCGTTCCCGTCTGGATAATACGGAATCGGCAGGCATTGTATATCAGCTGTTGCCTTTGGACACGCCCCGGTTCCTGTTCCGGAAACAGGATGAAGGGATCCAGTGCAGGACTATCGCGTTGGGATCTCCCTGAATATCCCTTCCACGCCGAGAATTACACCATCCTCATCATGGTACAGGTGGCAGCTCACCAGCGCGGGGAGCGGGGATCCGTCCTTTCGTTTGAGCAGCACCTCGTAATCCCTGACAGACCCGTCACGGTATACCGCCTTTATGAGATCGTTTCGCTGCTCTGGGTTCATGTACCAGGTCTCCGCGATGTTCATCCCGATGCACCCGTCAACAGAATCATAGCCGAGGGTGGATGCCCAGCTCGGGCTTGCCATGATAAGGTTCCCCTCGCAATCGGTACGGTAAAACGCATCCGGGATGTTTTCAAACACGCTGCGATACAGCCGCTCGCTCTTCCTGAGCGCTTTTTCGGCGATATGCCGCTGAAAGGCTATCGAGGCAGCCTGTGCATATGTCTCCACCAGCCGGATATCCTGGATCGCCTGCCCTTTTTGAGGATAGATGGTGGTTCCCCCATAGAGCGTGCCGTGCCGGACAAACCCGATCCAGTAAGCAGTATCGCCAAGGCAAAGTTCGCGGGCAACCTCATTGTAGGTCTCCTCAGGAAGTGTATTGAAGATGAACGCGGCTGGCGAACCGGGAACCGGGATTATCTTCCCAATCGTAAGCCCTGCAAGCCGGGCAGGATTAACAGGAAGTTCAAGTCCTACGGGATCGCACCTGAAATTCCTGGCAAGGGTGGGCTTCCAGCCCTTGATCCCCGTGACGCACTGGATCGTGAGGATGCGCTTTGCACCATCGTATGAATGCACCGCGATGAGTGCGAACGGGATAAGGGACCTGAGATCGTTTCCGATCTTCTCATAGATATTTGCATCCGGGGAGAGCTCGATGAACTCCTGGAGGATCTTTGAGAAGAATTCCATCCGGGTTGCCTGTCTTGCAATCTCCTCCGCCGCTTCCTTCCTTTCCGTGATATCCTCAATGATACAGGTGATCCCCTGCCCGCCGTCTTCAAACGCCGTCGGGATTTGTTTCACCCGGAAATACCGGGTCTTCCCGTCCTGTACGCTTTGGATCTCCTTTGCTTTCCCGCAGGGGATCTTTCCGCTGCTGTCAGGTACAGGAACGGGAAGGGTACTGATGAACGGATTTGAGATCTCACCGGGCTTTTTTCCAACAATGGCATCCCGCGGTTCTTTCAGGAACTGGAGCAGGGGTTCATTTACCTGAAGGATTCGCTGTTCCGCATCCATGACAATGAGATACTCGGAAGAGAATTCCAGCATTGCCGAGATGGGTACCCGGTGGGAAAGGGTGTATACCTTGGCAGCACCGATAAACCTCATCTCCACTTGCCCGGAGATCAGGAGCATGTCCAGGTACTTGGCCACAAGGTTCCTGTTCAGGTCCATTTTGGAAGTAAGATCAGAGATAGTCAGGCCCCGCTCGCTCCACCTCAGGTACTGCTTGACCTTATCGACTTTTTCCTGATCGAGAACAACCATACCGTAATAACCGTCAATCTCACTGTTCTGCTATAAGAATAATATGGTTACATTGTGTACTGTTTTCATTACATTGCCGGGGGACCCGCCAGCAGGAACCCCGGCATCACGAACATGAACATTACCGGATCCTGCGTTACCGGTTCCCGTTACAGGCCCGGTATTTCAGTATTTTTTGCTCTGTTGAAATCCTTATCCAAAAAGGAATGTACCGACGACCGAAAGATCTAAGGTACGACGTCTCCTAACCTTGATGTGTGGTCAAAAAGTCAGGAGACAGCTAAAAGATCTGCGAGCCGGAATATCCGGTTTATCCAAGCTGCACAGGAGGTTGTTAGGTCAACAAGGATCTCTCCATATTCCTGCAAATACTCAAAGAAGACGTACACTCAGCACCAGCTTCTTGTCCTTGTTCTCTTCAAAGATTTCCGAAACCAGCACTATCGGGAGTTCATCGAGGATGTCGGAGACATGGTCGCGGTTCAGGAAGTACTCGACCTCTCAAGTATACCGCATTTCACGACGCTCCAGAAATTCCTCTGTCGGATAAAATCGCTCTATCTCCGGCTCGCATTCAAGAAAACCGTGAAGCAGTTCTACTCCGGTAACGATGGTATCCCCATAACCGCTATCGATTCATCCGGTTTTACCAGCGGATACTGCAGTCATTATTTCTCGGAAAGAACCGGCAGGATCCGAAAACATTTCCTTAAACATCGATCTCGGTTGATACCGAACAACAGGTAATTACCGGGTTCGCTGCCTCGAAAAGCCAGGTCCATGATACCCGTCATGCCGAGAAATTGCTCCATCAATGCCACAAGATCCGGAAATCCGAATACTATGTTATGGACAAAGGATACGATTCTGAAGCAATTCACCGCCTGATCCGACAAGACCTTCATGCCAACACGGTCATCCCTATCCGTTCATGGAATAATCAGGTCATCGGCGGTACATGCCGTCAGGAAATGGCTCTCCGGTTCAACCATATTGT
>Ga0116170_10005753_pt1 | contig 10995 bp, 8 predicted proteins | sample AD_JPNHW1_MetaG_FD_89797 | JGI IMG/M metagenome (GOLD analysis project Ga0116170, IMG submission 89797) | Active sludge microbial communities of municipal wastewater-treating anaerobic digesters from Japan - AD_JPNHW1_MetaG | ecosystem: Engineered > Bioreactor > Anaerobic > Digestate | place... | reverse complement strand
CCATGAGGTTCACATTCGGGATCGGGCCCGACTTCTTCCCGGAGATTGCGAAACTGCGCGCCGCCAGGATGCTGTGGGCTGAGATAGTCAAAGCCTGGGACCCGGAGAGCGGGGAGGCAGGGAAAATGCACATCCACTCTGTCACCGGCAGGTGGAACAAGACACTCTTCGATCCCTACGTCAATATGCTGAGGACGCAGACTGAAGCCATGTCGGCAGTCCTCGGCGGGGCTGAGTCAATAACCGTTGAGCCTTTTGACGCCGTCTTCCGCAGTGCTGATGACTTCTCGGAGGGGATCGCCCGCAACCAGCAGCTGTTGCTGATGGAGGAGGCCCACCTTGACAAGGTTGCCGATCCGGGAGCAGGATCATACTACATTGAAGAGCTGACGGCCATGACAGCCCGCGAGGCCTGGAGGCTCTTCATTGAAATTGAAAATGAAGGGGGATTCCTGGCAGCACTGCGCAAGGGAATGATTCAACAGCGCATCAGCGAAGCCGCTGCCACACGCAAGGCTGATATGGCCAGGAGGAAGGAGGTCCTGCTTGGCACGAACCAGTTTCCCGATTTCAGGGAAAAGAAGTCGCCTGAGCATGATAATGAAAAGCTCTTTACTGAATACACACCTTCTTCGGAGGAGGAGGTAAAGCCGATAATCCCTGCCCGCGGTGCTGATGAGTTTGAGAAGCTGAGGCTCGCAACAGAGCGGTCCGGACGCAGACCGCTGGCCTTCATGCTCACAATCGGTGATCTCGCAATGCGCAGGGCACGGGCACAGTTCTCGTCCAACTTCTTCGCGGTAGCGGGGTATGAGGTGAAGGACAACAACGGCTTCGCAAGCATCGCCGAAGGCGTCAATGCAGCCATGGAAGTTAAGGCAGACGTCATAATAATATGCAGCTCTGACGATGAGTACGCCACACTGGCGAAGGAAGCCTTCGCGGCTATAGCCGGAAAAGCAGTCTTCGTGGTGGCCGGGAACCCGCCATGCACAGATGAACTGAAGGCGGCTGGAGTGGAACACTTCATCAGCGTCAGGTCAAATGTGCTTGAGACACTTCAAATTTTCAACAGGATACTGGGAATAAACTGACGGGAGATGAGCAAAAGACCCAAATTCAATGAGATAGACCCCCTGAAGGCTGCAGCGCCTTCAAGGAACATTAATAAGTGGGAGAAGGAGCATAATATCACGCCTTCATGGGAGACCCCCGAAAGGATCCGCCTGAAAAGCATCTATTCGCGCGAAGATTTACGGGAGATGGAGCACCTGCATTATGCAGCAGGGCTGCCCCCGTTCCTGAGAGGGCCCTATTCAGGGATGTATGCGATGAAACCGTGGACCATCAGGCAATACGCAGGTTTCTCAACTGCCGAGGAATCAAATGCATTCTACCGCAGGAACCTCGCTGCCGGGCAGAAGGGCCTCTCTGTGGCTTTTGACCTGGCAACACACCGCGGCTATGACTCGGACCATGAACGTGTAGTGGGTGACGTTGGCAAGGCCGGTGTGGCTATTGACTCTGTGCAGGACATGAAGATTCTCTTTGACCAGATACCTCTTAATGAGATGTCGGTCTCGATGACAATGAACGGGGCAGTGCTTCCGGTGATGGCATTTTACATTGTGGCCGGGCTGGAACAGGGGGCAAAGCTGAGTGATTTGCAGGGCACCATCCAGAATGACATCCTAAAGGAGTTCATGGTGCGGAACACCTACATCTATCCGCCTGCCTTTTCGATGCGCATTATTGCTGACATCTTCAAATACACCTCGGAGAAGATGCCGAAGTTTAACAGCATCTCAATCTCAGGATACCACATGCAGGAGGCAGGCGCCACAGCGGATATTGAGCTGGCTTACACCCTTGCCGACGGGCTTGAGTACCTCCGCACGGGTGTCAATGCCGGCATGAACATAGACGACTTCGCGCCGCGGCTCTCATTCTTCTGGGCCAGCGGCATGAATTTCTTCATGGAGATAGCCAAGATGAGGGCTGCGAGGATGCTCTGGGCAAAGATCGTCAGCCAGTTCAACCCGAAGAACCCGAAGTCGCTTGCACTGCGCACGCACACCCAGACCTCGGGATGGAGCCTCACTGAGCAGGATCCGTTCAACAACGTGGGACGCACCTGCATCGAGGCCATGGCAGCTGCCCTGGGTCACACCCAGAGCCTTCACACAAACGCCCTGGACGAAGCTATTGCACTGCCTACCGACTTCTCGGCAAGGATAGCGCGCAACACGCAGATATTCATACAGGAGGAAACCAGTATTTGCAAATCAATTGACCCGTGGGCCGGTTCATATTATGTTGAGACACTCACTCATGAGATCGCCCATAAGGCATGGGAGCTGATTGAGGAGGTTGAGAGCCTGGGTGGTATGGCAAAGGCCATTGAGTCAGGCATACCCAAAATGAGGATCGAGGAGGCTGCCGCAAGGGCCCAGGCAAGGATTGACTCCGGAGCACAGACAATAGTCGGCCTGAACAAGTACAGGCTTGAAAAGGAAGATCCGCTTGAGATCCTTGAGGTTGACAACAGTGCAGTGCGCGAAGCACAGCTGAGGAGGCTGGCACAGGTGAAGGCCGGCCGCGACGAGGAAGCGTGCCGCAAGGCGCTTGAAGCCATCACCCGCGCAGCACAGACCGGAGAGGGCAACCTCCTGGAGCTGGCAGTGGATGCAGCTTCAAAGAGAGCCACCCTCGGAGAAATATCATATGCATGTGAAAAAGTAGCTGGGAGGTATAAAGCAGTGATAAGGACAATTTCCGGAGTATACTCATCAGAATACAAATCGGATTCTGACTTTGCTGAGGCCAGGGCCATGGCGGCAGAGTTCGCAGCCAGGGCAGGAAGACAACCCCGTATCATGATTGCAAAGATGGGCCAGGACGGCCATGACCGCGGCGCCAAGGTGATATCTACCGGCTATGCCGACATCGGATTCGACGTTGACATCGGACCGTTGTTCCAGACACCCGCCGAGGCAGCAAGGCAGGCGGTGGAAAATGACGTTCACCTGCTTGGAGTGTCAAGCCTGGCTGCAGGCCACAAGACGCTTATACCACAGGTCATAAGCGAACTGAAGAAACTGGGCCGCGACGATATCCTGGTGATAGCAGGAGGCGTAATACCCCCTCAGGACTACCAGTTCCTTTATGACGCAGGCGTGGCTGCCATATTTGGTCCCGGAACATCAGTTGCGAAAACAGCAAAACAGATATTATCTTTGTTGTTGCATACCGTATGAAAACGATTCTTGTCATCACAGCCCTGGCAGTCGCAGGCCTCGTGGCCGGCTGCAGCGCTGCACGGAAGAACAGGGCCGCCGTGCAGGAACCTTCACAGTCTGAGGCTGTCAGCAAGCCTTCAACCGGAGGGGAAGTTCCGGAAACAGCTCCTTTCGGCAATGCCGCACTTGCAGGGAAACCTGAGGAAGGTGAGGCATCTGCACATGTTTGGGATTTCCGTGATGCCACAACATGGCTGCTCGGTGACCTCCCGCTTGCAATGCTGAACAATCCTCCGCATTCAGAGTGGTTCCACAAGGGATATGCAGACTACCAGCCTGACAACGGAATAATGGCTGACCTGATGGCAACAGAGAAGGATGACCTGACCATTACAATTGTGCTTGGCACCTGGTGCCCTGACAGCAGGAGGGAGGTGCCCCGCTTTATCAAGATGGCTGATCTGTGGGGTTTTCCAATGAATAAAATCAGATTCATTGGCGTTGATATCAACAAGGTGGCGCCGCTTGAAGATTACACGCAGCTGTCAATCGAAAGGGTCCCGACATTTATTTTTTATAAAAATAATATAGAAAAGGGACGCATCATTGAAGTTCCTGTTACGTCTTTAGAACAGGATACAAGAGATATCCTGAAGAAAAATTAGGAACAATTAATACTTGAACCAATGGAAGAAGAAAGATCCGCCAAACAGTCAGGAGTGGGTGTCGGTGCCCTGGTGACCGCCATAATAGCCTTCCTGCTGGCAGTTATTCCATGCTTAGGCCTTATAGCCATCATACCGGCCGTGATAGCCATCGTCCTTGCCATCATAGGCCTCTCAAGGCCTCAGGGCAACCAGGGGATGCTCGTCGGCGGGCTTGTCGTTGGCATCATTGCCCTCATGATATCAGTGTCACAGAGCTTTGTGCTGGGTAAAATTGCCAACAAGTCAGGCAACTGGGCAACTGATATCGAGAAAGCCATCAGGGATGTGACCGATGACCTGGAAAAGGAGTTCGGTGACAACGAGGTGACAATCAAAATCAACAGCAATAACGATTCTGTCGAGATCAAAGCTTCTACAAAGAGGGGTGATCTGGAGGACAGACTTCAGGAACTCGAGGGAACGACTGACTCCGTGAAATTGAAGGAGGATACAACCAGGGGGCAGTGGTAAGGCTGAACCCATCTGTCAGGCCATATTTCCTTTTAAATCTTATTCTTGCCGGAGTAATCCTGTTAATAATGGGTTACTCCCTTTTTTATTCACCCGATGAGAACAGGTATCCTGTACCCTGCGTGCATGAGAAGCTGACAGGTGAACCATGCCCCTCATGCGGACTGTCACATGCTTTCTCCCTGATTGTCAGGGGCAGGATTGATGAAGCCCTGGAGTGGAACAGCTACTCCATACGGGTGTTCATCTTCTTTGCAGTGCAGCTTTTTATGCGCATTGGTCTTGCGCTGGCGACATTGAAGGGAAATATTGACCTGCGAAGAGTTGGCGTTACTGATGCTGCGGTTTCATCTGTCATGACCCTGGCCGCATTTTATCCTTTCCTGCGGATGCTGTGGATCAGCATGTTCTGAAGTGATTCATTTCCCGGAGCCGGCCAACCGGTGTAACCGGAGCCGGCAATAGCCCGTTGATCGCAGTCAGAGACCGGATCTTCACTCCCTGAAAAGGGCATTAATGGCATCATAGACCAGGTGGCTCTCGAAGCCCTTGCCCAGGGCATGCCTCAGGAGTTTGCCCTTAAGTTCAATACGGCTTTTGGATTTAATCTTTCGCCGCTGTTCGCTTAAAATCTTCTGCAACAGTTCCAGGTATTCCTCTTCGCCAATGGCTTCCAGTCCGGAACTTATGGCGGCAGAGTCAACCTTCTTCTGTTTCAGGGCCATGCTTATCTTCACCCGTCCCCACTGGCTGTGCCTGAAATGATCAAGCACGAATGCCCTGCTGTAGCGGTGCTCATCGATAAACTTTTCCTTTATCAGCCTCTCAATGATCCACCCGCGCATCTCCTCGCTGTCGGCACCCCAGCGTACGAGCAGTGCCGTAATATCACCGATACAGTACTCCCTTTCTGAGCATGCTCTCATCGCCCGCTGAAGGAGTTCGTCCCTCTGTTTGTTCTCAGCCATCGTTTTCAGGTTTAATTACTCTCTGATCCTTTCTGCTTCCCGGCCTTAATGACTCTCACCACTTCTGCATTCCATCCTTAATGATTCTCACCCTGCCTGCATTTCATCCTTAATGACTTCCCCCTGCCCGAATTTCATGCTAAATAACTCCCCCCGGCCCGAATTTCATGATTAAAAACTCTTACAATCGGCCCGTTTCTGAGCTTTCACGAATCTTTCTTTCCCGCGTATGTCCCTGATGACCCGAACCTGGCTATAGAGTGACAGTGCAAACAAGGATGAGGTTTCTCCCGCGTGGTTCTCATTCACCTCCAGCCAGAGTGTTCCACCCGGCAGGAGGCGCTTTTCAGCCACAGCCGCGATGGCGCGGTAGTAAAGCAAAGGGTCTTCATCAGGCACGAACAGGGCCTCATGGGGCTCATGGCCAAGGACATTGCGGTGCATTACCGCTTTCTCGCGGCATGTGACATAGGGCGGATTGCTCACGATAATACCACTCATCGGTACATGAGCAGGGTCATCATTCAGGACGTCAGCTCTGACGAGGTTCAACGTAGCTCCGGTCTGCCTGGTGTTGCGAAGGGCCACTGCCAGTGCCTGATCAGACAGATCAGTTGCGGTGACGGCTGCGCCGGGGAGTGCAAGGGCAAGGGCAATTGCTATGCACCCTGATCCGGTACAGAGGTCTGTGACGGCGCCGTCGAAGCCGCCATTCTCACCGATGATCATCAGGGTCATCTCCTCCGTCTCGGGCCTGGGTATCAGCACACCCGGCTCCACATCTATCCTGTGACCGCAGAACTCGGTATAACCGAAGATATACTGCAACGGCTCGCCGGCCGCGGCGCGTACGGCAGCATCCTCAATACGGGCGGCAGCATCACCATCCGGAACCCGGTCACCAAAAGCCATCTGCGCCGCCCTCCCCATCCCGGCGTACTCCTGCAGAATGGCTGACGCCAGCGCCGCGGCCTCCCACGCAGGCCACCCCGCCCCAAGCATTTCAGTGATGCGACGGCTGATTTCGCTTATTGTTTGTACCTTTCCGTCCATGATTCAAAGATAGGAAATTGCTCTCATGACCCCGCCTGATGACCTGATATGGATGAAACGGGCCCTCCAGCTTGCTGCAATGGCTGAGGGATGCACCTCCCCAAACCCCATGGTGGGGGCGGTAGTGGTCAATGACGGCATGATTATAGGAGAGGGATACCATCTCAAGGCCGGCACACCCCATGCTGAGGTCCATGCCATCAACGCCGTGAAAGACAGCACCCTCCTCCCCGGATCAACAATCTACGTCAGCCTTGAACCATGTTCGCACCATGGCCGCACCCCTCCCTGTTCCGACCTGATCATCAGCAGCGGCATACGCCGTGTGGTTATCGGCACAACAGACACAAACCCTGAGGTCGCAGGCAGGGGCACAGCCCGGCTCAGGGAGGCAGGCGCTGAGGTCATAACCGGCGTCATGGAAGAGGAGTGCCGCCACCTGAACAGGCGCTTCTTTACATGGCATGAGAAAAAACGGCCATATGTCATTCTCAAGTGGGCACGCAGCGCCGACGGGTTCATTGACCTGCTCAGGAAACCGGGTGATGCCATTGAACCCAACTGGATCACCGGCCACGCTGAGAGAGTACTGGTCCACCGCTGGCGCGCCGCTGAAGACGCCATCCTCGCCGGCGGAGGAACAGTACGCGCTGACAACCCTTCTCTCACCACCAGGTACTGGAGCGGCAAAAACCCGCTAAGGGTCATCATCAGCCGGACCGCCAGCCTTGACCCCCGCTCGGCAGTCTTCGATGAGGCAGCAGAGACGCTTCTCTTTACATGCAACGAACAGGCCGCATTCAGGGGTGCAAAAACAATCATCCTCAAGGGGGGCGGAAACTACATTCAGGAGGTGCTCACAACCCTTCACAGCATGGGAATACAGTCGCTCTTCGTCGAGGGTGGCGCATTCATCATCAGAAGCTTCCTTGAAGCCGGACTGTGGGATGAAGCAAGACGCTTCACCGGCGTTGCCCGCTTCGGCACCGGAGTGCCTGATCCGTTCACGGAATTCACACCGGAAAAAACAGTGAATTTTGACAAAAGTATTCTGGAATTTGCGTATCATTTTTGACCTCTTTCCGTATAACTGATGTTAATAACTGCTTTTATTTGTTGGTAAATAATTATTCGTATTTTTGAGACCCAACCGGGAAAGGACCTAAAGTCATGAAGCGAGGATCGATCGTTCTTGTATTGTTGCTTGTTGTCACCTGCATGAATGTATCGGGACAAACGGCCCGCAAATACATAAAAGCCGGTGAGGAATTCACCAGGAATGGCATGCTCGAGGATGCCATTGACCAGTATTCAAAAGCCATTGACGAGGACCCTTCCTCTGCTGACGGTTATGTCAGGCGGGCAAGGGTTTATGAGATGACCGGCAGTTACGGGCTTGCGTGTGATGATTATCGCAGGGCGAACAATTTCCTTCCCGATGATACCGGCATTCTCTACAACCTGGGGCGGATGTGCAACCTGCTGGGCGCATCGCCAAAGGCCACCCCGGAAGAAAGAACCAGGTTTTATACTGAAGCCGTAGCCCAACTTCAGAACGCTATCAGGAAAGAGTTCCGAAACGGCAAACTCTACACTGAGAAGGTGGTGTCACTGATAGGGATGGAGCAGTGGGACAGGGCACTCGGTGCCTCAGACACTGCAATACAGATGCGTGATGACGCGGTAAACTACTATCACCAGGGGATCATATACCAGAAAAAGGGCGATGACAACACCGCCAGACGACAGCTGGAAAAGGCGGTCACCAGGGACAAATCATTTGCAGCCGCCCGCCTCGAACTCGCAAGGGTGCTCGTCCGCCAGGGAGATGTAAACAGCGCCCTCGGACAGTGCAACATGGTGGTCCAGCAAGATCCCAGGAACGTCGATGCATACCTGACCAGGGCCACTGTCTATGAGGCAAAACTGGACTATCCATCATCAATAAACGACCTTTCAACAGCAATACTTCTTGAGCCGGCCGGACAGCAGCACTACATCACGCGGGGAATCTCATACCAGAAATTCAACCAGCATGTGGCAGCAGTGAGCGACTTCACCAGGGCACTCTCAATAGACCAGTTCAGACCTGAGGTCTACCTCCTTCGCGCACGGTCATACGAGGAGATGCATGATTTTGAAAAAGCCGCCGATGATTATACAAGGGTGGTGGCCATGAATGAAAACGGTTCCTCGGCAAAAAAACTGCTGACCGAAGCCAACGACAGGCTATTTGCAATCAACCGTGAGAGCAACAGCCCTGAAATATGGCTTGAGACCCCGGTCATTACACCCAGAAGCGAGATTGAAACAGGCCTTGATAAAAAGAGCATCCTGGTGACAGGCAAGGTCACTGACAAAAGCCTTCTTGCCGAGTTTTCAATAAACAACATCCCTGTAAGGTTCGAGGGTAAGGGAACCATCCCCTTTGCCGCCGAAGTGGAGATCCCCTCTGACGAAACCCTCCGCATCGTGGCCCGTGACATCTATGACAACGAGAAGGTGCTCACATACCGCATCCGTCGCACAGAGGTCGATCCGCCGGAGATCCAGATCCTTGCCCCTTACATCCTTGGCGATAATGTGCTTGTTATTGACAGTGTCTCTTCAACAATTGACATAGAGGGCAGGGTGAAGGACCAGAACCTGATCAGGTCAGTTAAGATAGAAAACATAAGCGCCCAGTTCTCACAGGATAACCTTAATCCGGGCTTCATCGCCAAGGGAATTGATGTGAGAAACAATGACAAGGTCACCATCCTCGTGGAGGACATATATGGAAACCGTACCATCAGGGACTATTCGCTTGACCGTAACGGGACCACCATTTCTGCGTCCAATCCCATGGGCAATACGCTTGTGGTCTTTATAGAAAACAGTGATTACCAGAATTTTGCAGCGCTGCAGGGACCGCCGAAGGATGCCAGCCTCATTGCCGGTGTCCTCGAGGATGATTACCAGGTATTTCCCGTGAAGCGCCTTCGCAACCAGACCAAGCAGCAGATGGAGAAATTCTTCTCGATAGACCTGCGTGACGAGGTCAGGGCAAAACAGATAAGGTCACTGGTTATCTGGTTCGCCGGACACGGCAAGTTCATCAATGACGTGGGCTACTGGATCCCCATTGACGCCCGCCGCGACGAGGAGTTCACATACTTCAGCCTGAATACGCTCAGGGCTTCGATGGAGACATACATGAACTATCTGACACATGTTCTGGTGATTACCGACGCCTGCGAATCGGGTCCCAGCTTTTACCAGGCCATGAGGGCGGAGGTAAAGCCGCGCAATTGTGCTGACTGGAGGGCCACGCAGTTCAAATCGAGCCAGATATTTTCCTCTGCAGGCTATGAGCTTGCCGTTGATGACTCACAGTTCACCCGCACGTTTGCCAGCTCCCTGCGCGGTAACCCCAACACATGCATTTCAATTGATGAGATTGTTCTGCATGTCACCAAAGCCGTCACCGGAAACAACCAGCAGAAACCCAGGTTCGGCAAGATTACCGGTCTTAAGGACGAAGACGGAACATTCTTCTTTGTAAAGAAATAACCTGATGCCAGTACGAAGCAGATATCACGGCAAATACGCATCAGCATTCCCGGCATTACTGCTTCTGTCTCTTGTTATTTTTACGCCGCAGCTTTACGGTCAGAACTATTATTTTGAGCAATACGGCTCAAAGGAGGGGCTAAGCGCCTCCAAAGTTTACACAATCATCCAGGATGCCAATGAATTCATCTGGCTTGGCACCGGCAGCGGGGTCACACGTTTTGACGGCCTCCGCTTTGAAAACTTCTCCACATCAGACAGCCTCTCACCCGGCGGGGTTAAAAGCATCTGCGAGGACAGCCGTGGCAGGATATGGCTTGGACATATCGGCGGCGGCCTGTCTATTATTGAGGATAACCTCATCAGGAGGGCCTCATTCTCACCTTCAATCTTCATCGGGGTTGACTCCGCCCGCATCAGTGACCCCCTCAGACCCATCACCACCCTGACGGGAGATGTGACGGGCATAACCGAGTATGACGGTTCAATCTGGATATCAACCTCCCTCGGGGGAGCATTGAGGCTTGACATGCCCGAACAGGGCGTGAGCCTGATGACCGGGCAGCAGTATGTCGGCCGCCAGGGACTGAGCAATGACGCTTTCGGCCTTTATGCCGACCACCGCGACAACCTCTTCTGCATTACTGACATCGGAATAAAGAAGTATGACCACGCCAGTGACAGGTTCGTGCCTTTTAATCCGGAGGGGCTGACACGCTACTTCCTGACAACAACGATTTTCGAAGACTCCCGCGGCAATACCTGGTTCGGAACCTTCAATGGCGGGCTTTACCGGCAGGACGGAAATACGGGAGAGATGGGTTTCTTTGATACCCGCAACGGCCTGTGGGGCAACTTCGTCACCTATATACTTGAAGACTACCGCGGAAATATCTGGGTGGCATCAATGGAAGACTGGGAGAGCAGGGGAGGGATAACCGTCTTTTCCCCGGAGGGAACCATAGTCTTCAACAGCAGCAACGGCCTGCCGGCACAGCATATCCT
>Ga0116170_10005752_pt1 | contig 10998 bp, 9 predicted proteins | sample AD_JPNHW1_MetaG_FD_89797 | JGI IMG/M metagenome (GOLD analysis project Ga0116170, IMG submission 89797) | Active sludge microbial communities of municipal wastewater-treating anaerobic digesters from Japan - AD_JPNHW1_MetaG | ecosystem: Engineered > Bioreactor > Anaerobic > Digestate | place... | reverse complement strand
GTGACACTTGAAAAAGACCTATTAAAGATCGTTTCTATGAAATGATTTTCTTTAGTATATCTTCTCTTTGTTTTTCATACCCGGCTTTTCCCAACAGTGCAAACATGTTGTTTTTATATGCCTCCACACCCGGCTGGTCAAAAGGATTGACATCAAGCATATAGCCGCTGATGCCACAGGCAAATTCAAAGAAATAGATCAGTTCTCCAAGTGAAAACTCGTTTAATTCAGCCAGACTAATACTGATTATGGGTACACCGCCATCATAATGCGCAATGGCTGTTCCCATCGCTGCCATCCCGTTTACTTCATGGATGCGTTTTCCGGCCAGATAATTCAATCCGTCCGAATCATCCTGCTCAAAAGGAACTGGAAGGTTTTTTTCGGTTTTTTCAACTAAAAGCATGGTCTCAAAGAGAATACGCAATCCATCCTGTATGTATTGCCCCATCGAGTGCAGATCAGTGCTGAAATTAGCTCCGGCAGGAAAAATCCCTTTATGTTCTTTGCCTTCACTTTCACCGTAGAGTTGTTTCCACCATTCGGTTATGTAAAAGAGATTGGGCTGGAAATTCACAAGCATTTCAACGGGCTTGCCGCTTCTGTACAATGCATTGCGCACAGCGGCATAGAGGCATGCGGGGTTTTCGGCGATCAATGATGTCCGGTACAACTCCCGGCGCATTGAAACAGCCCCCTCTAAGAGTTTTACGATATTATACCCGGCAACAGCTACCGGAAGCAGTCCGACGGGCGTCAGAACAGAGAACCTGCCGCCAACATCATCAGGTATGGTAAATGTTTCGTACCCCTCCTGAAGGGCAAGTTTTTTTAGAGCCCCCCTACTTTTATCTGTGATGGCAACAATCCGTTTTTTTGCATTTTCTTTTCCATATTTTTTTTCAATATGATTTTTCAGGAGGCGGAATGCAATAGCAGGTTCTGTGGTAGTTCCCGATTTTGAAATGACAATGATGCTGTAATCCTTTTTATCAAGCAACTGAAGTAAGTCAAATAAATAATTCTCGCTGATATTCTGCCCGGCATAAATTACTTCAGGGTTTCCTTTTTGATATTGCTGAAAAGCATTGTTAAGGGATTCAATAATTGCCCGGGCGCCCAGGTAGGAGCCCCCGATTCCGATAACAACAATAACTTCGGATTGAGAACGCAGATATGAGGCCTTATTGGTAATGTCTTTTATAATAGAAGAATTCAGCGTTTCGTCAGCTATGTTCAGCCATCCCACGAAGTCATTGCCTTTTCCGGTCTTTTCAATCAGTTCATTATAATGCAGGGTGATCTCGGGTTGGAGCGCATTGATTTTTTCACGATCAACAAATCTGTAAACCTTGTCAATATTTATTTTAATGTTTGCCATAATTTTTATAATTTTGGTGTGAAATTAAAAAATATAAATAAAAAAGAGCGGGATTAACCGCTCTTTTTTAGAAATCAATAACCAATTATAAAAAATCCAAAACTTATTATATTAACCAAAAAGAAATGAAGAATTTTAAATTTTTTAGTGATGTAAAATTACAACACAACTGTGTGATAGGCTGTTAATATAGGTTAATAATAGTTAATATTTGTTAAACTTATCGTATTACCGTGGCATGAATAAAAAAGCTATATATATGATTATCATTTTGATGACTGTTACGGTAATCGTACTTTTTGGGATTCAGTTTTATTGGATACGCAATGCTATTTCTTTGCGTGAGGCAAATTTTTCAAGGAGTGTGAAGGATGCTATGTCAAACGTGATCTATAAACTCGAAAAACTTGAAGTTGCCGACAGGGTCAGATCAAAAATGTACAGGAATCAGCAGGGCAAAAAGTTATTGCATACCATTGATTCAATAAACAGTGTTTATAAAAAAGAGATTGATGCATCCCGTCCTGATTCCGGCAGGTCGGATTCCAATGCAGTTTCTAAAAATATTTTCAATGTTACAAGCGAAAAAATAAATGTTACCGTTTTGCAGGAGCATACCGGGGAGATTATTAAAACTTATGATACTACTATTGTAAGCATTCAAAAGCGGGTGAATTCTTCTAACCCTGATGCCTCTGTGCTTTCTGATATGCCGGCTCTGTCATATGGCATCGATAGCGTTTTGTCTAATGATCTTGAAAATGTGAAATCCAATATTAATAATTACCTCGACAAGTCGGCGCTGGTGAATGATGTGTTTAATGACCTTTTTAACTTTAAGCACTACGATGCCATAGAAAACCGACTGAATTTTATCATGCTTGATTCAATGATCCGTTATGAACTTCGTAACAGCGGGATATTCACCGAGTATGAATTTGGTGTCTACAGCCCCTTGCGCAATGTCATGGTTATTGAAAAAACAGGACATTACCACAGAAAATTACTTGAAGAGGGTTATGCATTTAATATTTTTCCACGCGACCTGTTCATGACTCCGGAATATATCATGATTTATTTTCCCTATAAGAACCTGTATTTGTATATGCAAAACTGGGAGTTGATCGCCATTTCCATTATTTTGATTTTTGTAATAGCCTTTTCATTTATTTATACGATCACCACTATTTTCAGGCAGAAAAAATTGTCAGAGATGAAAAGCGACTTCATCAACAATATGACACATGAATTCAAAACGCCCATTTCCACAATTTCATTGACCTGTGAGGCCTTGAGCGATAAAGATGTCGAAAAGTCTGAAGTGAACGTTGACAACTATATCAATATTATTAGTGAGGAAAACAAGCGGCTGGGCGCCATGGCTGAAAAAATTCTTCAAACAGCAGTTATTGATAAAGGACAGCTTCGCCTGCATAAGGAACTTATAGATATTCATACTATTATCGAAGATGTGGTTAAAAGTGTTCAGATACAGGTGGCTGTTAAAAACGGGGCCGTTTCAAGTAGCTTTAAAGCCCGGAATCATTATATAACTGCCGACAGGACACATATTACAAACGTAATTTATAATCTGTTCGATAACGCTATAAAGTATACTCCCGAAATCCCAAACATTACCATCTCAACATTGAACATCCACAAAGGGATCAGTATTATCATTGCTGATAATGGTATAGGTATATCAAAAGCCAACCAAAAAAAGATTTTTGAAAAATTATACCGTGTGCCGACCGGAAATGTTCACGACGTAAAAGGATTTGGATTGGGATTGCATTATGTCAAAACCATCGTAGAAGCTCATGGCGGTAATGTTGATGTGGAAAGCGAGCTGAAAAAAGGAACAAAAATTAAGATATACCTGCCCTTTTAATCAATGAAAACATAAAACCATGATTGCAAAAAACATAAAAGTCCTTTTAGCTGAAGATGACAAGAATTTTGGCGAAATGCTGAGAACGTACCTTACTGCCAAAGGATATATCACAAAATTGTGTGTAAATGGTGAAGAAGCACTGAATGAGTTTAATACAGGTGTATATAACTTTTGTATTTTCGATGTAATGATGCCGGTTAAGGATGGCTTTACCCTGGCAAGAGAGATTCGTAAAAAAGATAAAAAGATACCGATTTTATTTCTGACGGCTCGTTCATTATCAGAAGACATATTGAAAGGTTTTCAAATCGGAGCTGATGATTATATAACCAAGCCTTTTAACATGGAAGTACTGCTCATGCGAATGAATGCCATTATGCGCAGGACATCAGGGGGGGCAAAACTCGGGAGTAGCGGCAAAACATACCAGGTCGGAAATTATATATTTGACCACAACAGGCAAGTGTTAACCATCAATGACACAGAACTTAAACTGACTTCAAAGGAGTCGGAATTACTGAACCTGCTTTGCGAAAACGCCAACGACCTTCTCGACAGAAGCATGGCTCTCAGAGAAATATGGCATGACGACAGCTATTTCAATGCCCGTAGCATGGATGTTTATATTACCAAGCTGAGAAAGTATTTGAAGGAGGATAACAGTATAGAACTCATTAATGTTCATGGCACCGGTTTTAAGCTTGTGGGCAATATTGAAAACATAGGATAGTTTACATTATTTTTTCAGTTTCAGGCAAAATGATTAATTTTGCAACTTTAAATTTATAAAATGGAAACAATGATCAAAACAGCAATCCCATATAAAGTAGCCGATATTAAACTGGCTGACTGGGGAAGAAAAGAAATAGAAATTGCAGAGAAAGAAATGCCGGGGTTGATGGCATTGTGTGAGAAGTACGGAAAAGAAAAACCCTTAAAAGGTGTTAGGATATCTGGTTCGCTGCATATGACGATCCAGACGGCCGTTTTAATTGAAACGCTTGTTGAACTTGGCGCTAATGTCCGTTGGGCCAGCTGTAATATATTTTCAACCCAGGATCACGCCGCTGCCGCTATTGCTGAAGCCGGCGTGCCTGTTTTTGCATGGAAAGGCGAATCGCTTGAGGACTATTGGTGGTGCACATTACAGGCATTATCATTCCCCGATGGTAAAGGCCCGCAGTTGATTGTTGACGATGGCGGCGATGCCACACTTTTTATCCATAAAGGATATCAGGCGGAAAATAATGCTGCTGTACTGGATAAAAAAGCCCAAAGCCACGAAGAACAGGTTATTCTGAACCTCTTGAAAAAAGTTCTTGCTGAAGAGCCCGGGAAATGGCATAATGTTGTTAAAGAATGGAAAGGCGTTTCGGAAGAAACCACCACAGGTGTTCATCGTTTGTACCAGATGATGGAAAAAGGTGAATTGCTTGTCCCCGCTATTAATGTTAATGATTCGGTTACCAAATCAAAATTTGACAACCTTTATGGTTGCCGCGAATCATTGGCTGATGGTATCAAACGTGCCACCGACGTAATGATTGCCGGAAAGGTTGTTGTTGTACTCGGATACGGCGATGTGGGAAAAGGTTGTGCAAAATCAATGAGGTCTTATGGCGCAAGAGTGATCGTGACCGAGATCGATCCGATATGTGCATTGCAGGCTGCTATGGAGGGTTTTGAAGTAGCCCCTGTTGAAGAAACACTGCATGAAGGAAATATTTTTGTTACTACTACCGGAAACCGTGATGTGATTACTATTGAACACATGGCCGGCATGAAAGACCAGACCATCGTTTGCAACATCGGACATTTTGATAATGAAATCCAGGTCGATAAACTTGAAAAATTTGCGGGCATAACCAAAATCAATGTTAAGCCCCAAGTCGATAAATATGTATTTCCCGACGGGCATGCCATCTTTTTGCTGGCAGAAGGCCGTCTGGTTAATTTAGGTTGTGCAACAGGACATCCTTCCTTTGTAATGAGCAATTCGTTTACCAACCAAACCCTTGCTCAAATTGACTTGTGGAAAAACAAAGACATTTACAAGATCGGTGTTTACCGCTTGCCGAAATATCTTGATGAAGAAGTGGCCAGGTTGCATCTGGAAAAAATCGGTGTAAAACTCACACGGCTTACAAAGGAACAGGCCGATTATATTGGCGTTCCGGTTGAAGGCCCTTACAAAGCTGACCATTACCGATACTAAACCGTCTGTTTAAAATCAGTATCTGCCCGGCAGGTTCTGAAGATCATGATGTTGTTATGTCGAAAAAGCTTAAAAAAGCATTATTACAATTATTCCTTTTTTTTCTTTTATCATGTGCTTTTTCATGTGCCAATATCGTTGCTCCAACCGGCGGGCCTATAGATGTAACCCCTCCAAAAATAAAAAAATCCGAACCGCCGAATCATTCACCGAATTTTACGGGTGATAAAATCCGTATCACTTTTGATGAATATGTTTTCCTTGAGGACCAGGCTAACCAGATTGTCGTTTCCCCACCAACGGATAAAGCCTTTGATTTTGACATTAATGGCAAATCTGTTGTTGTATCCCTGCTTGAGGATTTGCAGGATTCAGTAACATATACCATATATTTTGGCGAATCAATAAAAGATATTACGGAAAATAATCCATTAAGAAATTTTGAATTTTCCTTTTCAAAAAGTAATATCCTGGATTCATTAAGTATGCAGGGGAGGGTATTTGACGCACTTACTCTTGATCCTCAGCCAGGAATATTTGTGATGCTTTATTCATCTGACGATGATTCGGTTCCCGTAAAAAGTAAACCCGGGTATATAACTAAAACAAGCGCAGACGGAAGTTTTATATTGAAAAACCTTGCAAAAAAGAAGTATAAAATTTTTGCACTGAAAGACATGAATGCCGATATGCAGTTTAATCAGCCAAATGAGTTGATTGCCTTTGCCGACAGCATGCTTAGCCCGCAATATATTTCAACTGGAATTGATACGGTTAGGTCAAAAAAAGATTCTTCATCAGCCAAACAGGATTCTCTATATCTGCCCGAACAAATACGAACTACAGACCTTTATTTATTTTATCAGCCCGACACTATTCAAAAACTTTTAAAGGTTCGCACAGATGCATTTCATCAATTTAAACTGGTTTTTAAACATCCTGTAAAAAATCTGAATATCCAGGTGTCAAATAAAGATTTACCTGAAAATTGGAAAATTGAAGAATACTCAAAGACTAAAGACACTATTACGTGTTGGGTTTATGATACTCAGTTAGATACCCTTAAATGCAGATTTACAGACAGTGGGTTTTTGATTGATACAGCCGAAATTGTTTTAAAAAAGATATCAGGGAATCAGAAACCGGTTAAGAAACCTTCAGGTAAGGGGCTGGGTTTTGAGGAAGAGGCTGACAAGCTGAGCATCACGACAAATGCTGCATCAGGAAAACTCCCGTATTTTTTACCGCTTAAATTTACTTTGGGACGGCCTGTATCTAAAACTGATTTTTCAAAGATCATTCTTGAGGAAAAAACAGATAGTATTTTTAATGTTGTACAGCCGGAAGGAATTTTTGAGGATACAGTTTATAAAAGAGCTTATATTTTAAAATATAAGTGGATTTCATCAGGATCATACCGCATAAAAATCCTTCCCGGTGCCTATACTGATATGTATGGACAGATCAACGACAGCCTCATAGGTATGTTTACGGTTTCGCGCCCCGAAGACTACGGACGTTTACTCTTTACGCTAAAGCAAAATGAAAGTGGAAAAAAATACCTCGTTCAGCTTTTAAAAGAAGATAAATCGTTGCTTGAACAAAAGCAGGTTGATAAATCCGGGCAAATTATTTTTAATAACCTTGGCCCTGCAAATTACATGATACGCATTGTAAATGATTTAAATAACAACAATAAATGGGATGAAGGAGATTATTTTAAACGGCGTCAACCTGAACCGGTCATCTATTTCCCGAATGTAATAAATATTAGAGCCAATTGGGATACGGAATATGAGTTTGTATTGTAAAACAATAAGTTCGTTTTTAGACAATAATCTTTTAACGCAAAATAAAATTCAGGATATTTGATGGTATTTTAAAATCAACACTATATTTGTAAAAATAATTTTATCATGAATATTTCGCATATCGAACACATTGGAATAGCTGTAAAAAGCCTGGAAGACAGCATTAAATACTTTGAAAACATACTGGGTTTCAAATGTTATGCTGTTGAGGAAGTAAAAGAGCAGAAAGTAAAAACCGCCTTTTTCATGGTTGGACAAACTAAAATAGAGCTGCTTGAGTCGACAGACCCGGAAGGCCCTATCGGAAAATTCATTGAGAAAAAGGGAGAAGGTATTCATCATCTGGCATTTGCTGCCAATAATCTGGAAAATTCTTTAGTGGAATTAGAAACCAAAGGCATTCAGCTTATTGATAAAACCCCAAGAAAAGGAGCCGAAGGATTGGACATCGCATTTTTACATCCCAAATCAACCATTGGGGTGCTGACAGAGTTATGTGAGGATAAAAACAAAAAGTAAAATCATAAACAAATATTTTATACTAAAATGGCTATACGGGAAAAAGTAAAAGAGCTGCTCGAAAAAAGAGAACAGGCAAAATTGGGTGGCGGTCAAAAACGTATTGATTCACAGCATAAAAAAGGGAAACTCACCGCCCGAGAACGCATCGATATGCTTGTTGATGAAGGTAGTTTTGAAGAGTTTGACATGTTTGTAACCCACCGATGTACAATTTTTGGGCTTGAAAATGAGACCTATATGTCGGATGGAGTCGTTACCGGATTCGGAACCATTGATTCGCGCCTGGTCTATGTTTTTGCCCAGGATTTTACTGTTTTTGGTGGCTCTCTGTCAGAAACCTTTGCACAAAAGATTTGCAAAGTGATGGATATGGCGATGAAAGTCGGCGCTCCGGTGATTGGTATTAACGACAGTGGCGGAGCACGAATTCAGGAAGGCGTTACCAGCCTTGCAGGTTATGCCGAGATATTTCAGCGGAATATAATGGCGTCAGGGGTAATTCCGCAGATATCTGCAATCTTTGGCCCCTGCGCTGGAGGAGCTGTTTATTCACCGGCACTGACCGATTTTATTATGATGACCAAAAAGAACAGCTATATGTTCGTCACCGGCCCGAAAGTAGTGAAGACGGTCACCGGTGAGGTCGTAACCGTGGATGCACTTGGAGGCGATATGGTACACGGTACAAAATCCGGTGTAAACCATTTTGTAGCCGAAGATGAGGAAGAAGGCATATTGCTCATACGAAAACTCTTAAGCTACCTGCCTCAGAATAACCTGGAAGATCCTCCTTTAGCTCCCTGTAATGACCCTGTCGACCGGCTGGAAGATTTTCTTAACGAGATAGTTCCTGATAACCCGAATAAGCCTTATGATGTAAAAGATGTGATTCATGCCATCGTGGATGAAAATGAATTTTTTGAAGTCATGCGGCATTTTGCACCTAATATTGTTATCGGATATGCAAGGTTTAACGGGATGTCAGTAGGTATTGTTGCTAACCAGCCCAATTATCTGGCTGGAGTGCTCGACATCAATGCCTCCCGCAAAGCCGCACGTTTTGTCCGGTTTTGTGATGCTTTCAATATTCCCCTAGTCACCCTGGTGGATGTTCCGGGATTTTTGCCGGGTACAACTCAGGAATATGGCGGTATTATTATTCATGGTGCAAAACTTTTATATGCTTATGGCGAAGCTACGGTTCCAAAGGTTACGGTAACCCTGCGCAAATCTTATGGTGGCGCACATGATGTTATGAGTTCCAAACAATTAAGGGGAGATATCAATTATGCATGGCCATCTTCAGAAATAGCTGTTATGGGGCCAAAAGGAGCCATTGAAGTTCTGTATCAGAAAGAATTGAAAGAAATTACCGATAAAGACCAATTAGCGGCATTTATTGCAGAAAAAGAAAACGAATACAAGGATAAATTTGCTAATCCTTATCAGGCGGCAAAATACGGATATATTGATGATGTTATCGAACCCAGAAATACCAGGTTCAGGATAATCCGTGCTTTACAGTCGCTGTCAACAAAAAAAGACCAGAATCCGCCTAAAAAACATTCGAATATTCCTCTATAAACGTGTAAGATATGATTAAGTTACTAGTTTTATTACAAAAAGCCCCGATGGTTCACGAAGGGGCAAAAAAAATTGTGGAGCTCGATCCTATTGGTATTGGTATGACGGTAATTGCCATGAGTGTCGTGTTCCTTTCATTGCTTGTTTTTTACATTGTATTCAAAAATATTGCAAAGGTTTACAGTATCGACCTGAAAAAGAGGTTTAATAAAAAGAAAGGGATTGTGGAAGAAAAGGTTGTTACTGAAGACCCGACTTCCGAACTCGGAGCTGCTGTCGCTCTTGCATTATATTTTTATCAGAACGAACTCCATGATTATGAAAATACGTTACTGACCATTGCAAAAGTAGGTAAAACATATTCTCCCTGGAGTTCTAAAATTTACGGATTAAGAAAATCACCCAAATAGTATCATTCTATGAAAAAATATAAATTCACCATACACGGAAATCAATACGAAGTCGAAATTCAGAATATTGAAGATAATATCGCCACGGTTGAAGTAAATGGAACCATTTACGAGGTGGAGGTTGATAAAACACTGCAACCGGTAAAAACGCCCAAACTGGTTCGCACCATGGCTGTTCCTTCTACTGATTCTGTAAAATCAACGGCAAAAACCAGCAGCCCCTCAGAACATAAAGGCGGCGGAACCATCAAATCGCCTCTTCCTGGTGTCGTCCTTGAAATTCATGTTAATAATGGCGATAATGTAAAAATGGGCCAGCGATTACTAACCCTGGAGGCCATGAAAATGGAAAATAAAATTGATGCCGATAAAGAAGGCCGGGTAATGGAAATAAAAGTTCACAAGGGCGATTCTGTGATGGAAGGAGATGTGTTAATTGTTATAGGAGATTAATGATATGGGGCACTTTGGAACCTTTCTTACTGAGCATTTAAGCCAGTTTTTTACCTATACAGCTTTTGCTAATTTTACCATAGGTCATTTGATCATGATTCTTGTTGGCCTAGTGTTTATTGCACTGGCCATTATCAAGGATTATGAACCCTTATTGCTTGTACCCATCGGATTTGGGATTTTAATAGGGAACATTCCCTTTTACGAGGGATTGAAAATTGGTATTTATGAACCGGGCAGCGTAATGAATTATTTGCATTTTGGAGTTATGCAGGGAATTTATCCCCCGCTGATTTTTTTAGGCATCGGGGCTATGACGGACTTTTCTGCATTAATATCTAATCCCAAACTTATTCTTATCGGTGCTTCAGCACAACTAGGAATTTTTGGCGCTTATACTGCTGCTCTTGCTTTGGGTTTTGATGCTGCTCAGGCGGGCGCAATTGGTATTATCGGTGGCGCTGACGGCCCGACGGCCATTTTCCTGTCATCAAAATTAGCCCCCGATCTCATGGGAGCTATTGCTATATCGGCATATTCATATATGGCACTGGTGCCTGTGATACAACCGCCTATCATGCGTTTGCTTACAACAAAAAAAGAACGCTTAATCAGGATGAGGCCTCCACGCGTGGTGTCAAAAACAGAAAAGATACTTTTCCCGATAATTGGATTATTGCTTACCTGTTTTATTGTTCCTTCAGGCTTACCACTTTTAGGTATGTTAT
>Ga0116170_10005751_pt1 | contig 10999 bp, 5 predicted proteins | sample AD_JPNHW1_MetaG_FD_89797 | JGI IMG/M metagenome (GOLD analysis project Ga0116170, IMG submission 89797) | Active sludge microbial communities of municipal wastewater-treating anaerobic digesters from Japan - AD_JPNHW1_MetaG | ecosystem: Engineered > Bioreactor > Anaerobic > Digestate | place... | reverse complement strand
TCTACCCACCCGACTGATGCTGTCACGGGAAGCGATTTCGAGCAACTCTTCGGCCTTGCGGGTTATGGCATCGTTCTCATGTAACAGAAGCCTTTCGAGAGCCGCCATGGCTGCCGGGGTCTGAATTCTCGACAGAGCCGTCGCAGCGTTGGCAGCGACCATCGTGTCATTTTCGGCAGCCAGGCTTTCGAGTGCCGGAACGAAAAGCGGCAGCCCGAGTTCGCCCATAACCGCTGCGGCTGAAGCCCGCATCAATTCGACGGCGCTGCAAGTCATTTCAGCAAGTTTACGCATTGCTCTGGCCAGATTTTCGGGCTGGCGGGTAAGTCTGACAACACTGATCACGGCGCTGGCAGCCACACGGTGGTGCTGATGATCAAGGTATTCGAGCAAAACATCTTCACTGATCGCCCGCATTCTGGTTTTGCCGATGGCTTCGATAATGTCTGAGCGCAGACGATTATCTTCGGTTTCGGCGAGCAGCCTGATGATGTGGCGGGCAGAGTACTCAGGGTTTATGCTCAGCAGATTACGGGCGACCGCGTTAAGGCATCGGGCGTCTGTTTCAGCGACCAGTTGCGTTTCAAGCAGTTCAAGGGCATAGCGGTGCGGCAGACCGGCAACGGCATCAACGGCCCGCAGACGCATCGCCGGGTCTGGGTCACCCAGCAGCAGTTTCAATTGTTCAAGGCGTTCTGACAACTGAACATATTGCAGCGAGGCGACCTGATTGTCAGAATCAGATTCGCTACGGCTAACCATGGCGCTACGCAAGGTAGAGAGGTAGGCGGCATCAAGTCTGGCGTGAAGCCAGGCCAGCAGCAGGTAGCAGAGCGCGGCGATCAGAAACAATAGTTCATAACTTATGCGACCGCGAACCAGCAGCAGAAATACGCCTACGCTGGCGCTTGAGATGGAACAGGCTATCGAGAGATCCCGGCGGTAGAGAATTCTGTCGCGCTGGGGTATGATCCCCATGAAAATCGTGGTGGCCGGCACGGTAAAATTTTTGCTGTTCAGCAGCACCAGAAACTGCACGGTGGCAATCAGGGCAAATTTGCTGCTGAAAGCTGCGAGACTGCAGAGAATCATCAGCACCAGGGGCATGAACGTCAGAACCCTGCCAATCGGAAACCTGGCAAAAACACGGTGCATGACGAAGGTCTGCAAGCCGATGACCGCAAAATCGGCAGTAGCCCCAAAAACGCCCATGAACGAAGCGAGGGAATTGCTGGCGGTGAAATACTGACTGAGGGCAGCCGCGAAGAGAAAATCCACCAGGTATTTGTTGAAAAGAATAATATATGAAGAAAAAATAAGCAGGCGTGCCAGCGGGTGTCGAAGAGAGGGCGTAACCTCGCATGCTTCACCGGCAAGGTTTTGCACCTGGTCAGTTCTGGCCTGTTCTTCGCAGCGCAGGGCCTCGACGGGCCGCAGCATTTTGAGAATGACCGAAGAGACAAGCACCAAAAGACCATTGAGCAGCAAAAGACCCTTTAAACCGGCAAAGTCGAGAATGAATTTGAGCAGCAGCCCACTGAGAATGAAACCGAAGCTCCCGGATGCGTAAATCAGCGGCATCAGGCGCTTCGCATCATTTATGCTGATAAAGTGATTGAGCATCGCAGTAAAGCCCTGGTTGGTCGTCAGGTCAAGAAGCATGGTCAACACGAAAAAACCAATCAGCAAAGGCACCAGATCGGTCGGAAAAATCCAGGCAGCCACAAAAGAGACCAGGGCCGCCGGAATGCTGACCATGGAAAGCAGCCAATGCCCTTCCCGGCCGACAATATAGGTCATCGCGCCGAATTGAATAGCGATGAATATCACGTTAACCAGAAGATAGACCCATGGCAGCGCATTTGCGCCGGCCTTATCAAGCAGAGTTGTCATTACCGCCAGATAGAGAAGATTGTTGGCAGCCTTGAGCAGCATGAAAAATGCGCACAACAAACGTGGCATTTCGTCATAAAGCGCCTTATGGGTATTTTCAGCAACCGGGGTTGCGACAGGCCTTGCAGTCATAGGCATCAGTGCGTCTTGCCATCGAGGGTTTCTGACTTTTTCGCCGACTCCCACTCTCGATGCCAGATGTCATCCATCATCCGGTGCTTTTCGAGGGTATTCAGCATTTCGTTAAAGGCGTAGGCGGCCTCAGAAAGCTCATCATTGCCTCGCACCTCGACGCGCTGGCTGACGACACCGTTGGCAACCCCGCGAATAGCATCAACAAGCGACCCGATTGCCTCGGCCATTGATCTTGACATAAAAAAGCCAACGGCAATGGCAATGGCGAAGGCGACCAGCAGCATAATCGCGAGATCGAGCAAGAGCTGGTTAAGAAATTCAAGCACCCGCTGGCGGGGGCGTGCCACAAGCAGAAAGCCTGAGAATTCAGGTACCGAGGCGAGCGTTCCGAAGTAGGCCGTTTTGCCGAAATCAACGAGAACGCTCTCGGGAAGCCTGGAATCGACGCCGGGCAGAGTCAGGCCGCGTAAGCCTTCGGGCAGGGTTCCCTGGGCTGATATCAGACCGCCGGTGCGATCGAGAAGCAGCAAAATATCGGTTTTTTCGATGGGAAACCCACCAATAATTTCATGGATGCCAGGCCCGGCCACGCTGATCGAACAGCTGACCACCCCGACAATTTCGTCTGCGTCTGCAAAATCAGTAATCGGAACCATCACGAACAGCATCTTCTCTTGATACCCGGTAGTTTCGTCAGCCACAAAAGCGGGCCGGTGCGTGGCAAGCACCTGCCTGAACCCTTCTGACAGGCTGTCTTGCCCTTGCAAATCAAGTTGACGACCTGAGCCGGTTTTTTCTTCGCTCTTCTGGTTGCGAATAAGGTTCACGGTAGTTTTGCCCTGGCGGTCATATACGCTGCAACCAAAGAAAATCCGCTGTTGATCGAGAAATTCTTGAACCACAGGCTGTTGAAGGTCTGACCGCATCGACTGCAAAGCCGGCAAAGAAGCAATGGTTTCAACCAGGCGGCGATAATTCTGAAACAGCGAATTGATGCCATGTAGAAGTGTGGCGGTCAAGGTCTTCTGAGAAGCCACCGTCTGCCTGACCAGGTCATGGCGCACTTTGATAGTGATCGTTCCGCCGAGCAGCAACAGCGGAATAACTGCTGCGAGAATGGTTGACAAAACAATGCGATTGCCTATTCTGCGGTGCCAGGCAATTTTAGCGGACTGAGATTCGCTGGAAGTCATACGCCTCCAAAGAGTTCGAGATGCAAAAAGTATAACATTTAAAACTGGCAAAAAAAATATGCCGGGTACTATAAAGTTTTTTATAAAAATGTCGATATTTATTGAAGACAGTGTAAAAAGACACTCAGGAGGCAAAGTATGAAGTTGAACCAGGAAGAAGCCTATTTCATTCTTACCAATCTCGACACTTTTGTAACCCGTTACGAATCAGCCACCCAGAAAAAAGTCACTCCGGGTGCCATGCAGATTATTCACGAAATCCTTACCGAAGCCTCATTTCCGGTTGGTAATCGATCATCTCACCTTCACTGACAAAAGTCAGAATACAGCCAGATTGCCCTGTTAACCGGGCAGAGCGCTGAAAAAGATTCTGATTATTGTGAAAAGAACCGCGGCAGATATACTGCCGCGGCTCTTTGCTTAGAGTGCTTAACTTTTTCAGGGAACGGTCATTGTGAAGGTTTTTGTTGCCGTTCTGAAATAGTAGTCAGTTGCCTTGATCTCAAGCACATAGGTGCCTGGGCTCGCGGAGCCAGTAAATGCCCCGGAAGGAGCCAGGGACAAACCGGCTGGCAAGGTTCCGGAAACCAGAGACCAGGCGTATCCCTTAGATGATTCGCCACCGGTTGCATTCAAAGTTACACCAGTTGAATATGTCAGCGCCGCGGGCGTGGTAATCAAAAGAGGATTGTCGGTGCGAGCCCCTGCTAACAGGGTTGAAAGCAGAAGTTCCTGATAGTCGCAAACAGCCAGGGTTTGATCGGTATAGCTTGAATAGGCTACAATCCCAAGGTTTTTGGAACAGTAAAGTTCGCTGGCAAATTTTTGAGTTGTTAGATCAGAAAGGGTGAGAGTTGTATAGAAAACGATTTTCATAACATTGTCATACACTCCTAACGGCGTTTTCACCCCGTTAACAAGAGAACTGCCAATTACAACCCGAGTAACAGCCGTTTGAGCAGGATGTACCTCGTCGTTTATGTTTTGAGTGAACTCAAACTCGTCACCCGGGTTCATCCAGGCCGGGAAAATTTTGTAAGGAACCGCATTGTTGATAATCTCATTATATTGCCAGATATTACCCTGGGAATCCTGGCCACGATAATAAATATCCTGGGGAGTTGTCTGAGCGCGGAGTGTGCCTCGCAAGCTACCACGCAACGAAGGCCTGACGGCGGCGCGAACACTCACCGTCGGCGTTACCGGCGCAGGAATGTCAGTTGTAACATCCTTGTAGAAATCCACAACCTCGCCACCCGCTATGGGCAGGGCAACCTTATCGGGAAGTATTTCCACCATGGTTCGATCTGCCGTTGGCCTTAAATCAGGCAACTGAGCATATTCATATTGGTCGCCGGGCACAGTCGGGTAATAGTCAGGAATATAATAAGTTCCTTTCGCCTGCACCGTAATAGCGTAATTTATCGACCCGGTGGCACCATAGTTGTCAACGGCAGTGACGGTGAGAGAAATAACCTGCGCGGTGGCCATTACATCAATAGCCCCCGAAAGATAACCATTGCTGTCGATGTTGATTCCAGATGGGTTACCAGCGACCGACCAGGTGATTGTACCACCCAGACTGCCTGCCGCCGAGAAAGCTACCGGCGTGATCGAGTCGCCGGCCACGACAGTCTGAGAAGTCAGGGCATCGCTCGTGCTGAGCGTCAACGGCGAGGCCTTTTCGACGGCGAGGGTAAAGGTAAAGTTACCAGTACCACCCTGACTGTCAACAGCGTGAATGGTAACAGGGTAGTTCGCTCCGGCGGTTGATGCATCGGTGCCTGAAAGGGTGCCAGTTGAAGGGTTAAAGGTTATGCCAGACGGCAGGGTGCCGGTGATCGACCATTCAACCACGGTTACCGCACCGCCGCCAACAGTAGTGAAGGCGGCGAAGGAAGTTGCCTGAAGGGGCTGACCGAGGATCAGCTGGTAATTGCTGCCGGCGCTCAACATCGCATTGTCTGAAGTGATGGTAATTGGCGGAGCCTTGACTACCGCGAGGGTAAAGGAAAAGTCGCCAATGCCACCCTGATCGTCAACACCGTGAATGGTAATCGGGTAGTTCGCTTCGGCGGTTGAGGCATCGCGGCCTGACAGGGCGCCGGTCGAAGGGTTAAAGGTTATGCCAGACGGCAGACCACCGGTGATAGACCATTCAACAACATTTACCGCACCAACTTTGGATGACCCGGAGAAAGAAGTTCTCTGGAGAGGCTGACCGATAATCAGCTGGTAAGTGCTGCCAGCGCCCAACATCGCATTGTCTGAAACGATGTTAAACGGCGGTGCTTTGACTACCGCGAGGTCAAACTGTTTAAAACCGCGGCGGCCATAAACATCGGTAGCCACAACATTAATATAATGGGTTGTCAGTTCGGAGGGCGGCGTGCCTGCCATTTCGCCGGTCTGGGGATTGATAGAAATACCTGCCGGCACGTTTTCAAGACTCCAGGTATATGGTCGCGTTCCGTCTTTGGCGTTAAAAATTACGGGGATCATGGGTTTGCCGATGATAACGCTCTGGGAGGTTCCGTTATTAGAGGAGATCTCCGGCAAGTTGCGGTCATAGAGACCGTTGGCATATCTTTCGAATAGTTGATCTGTGGATTCTGGCTTTGTGAGATCGGTGCCAAAATATTCGGTCAAAACTATCCCGACGCCATCGGCAAAGTACATTTTTGAAGTTTCGGTCGCCTGAGCAGTCTCAACAGATGATCTGACCTCTTCAAGCACTGGAATTGTTTCAAAAGTGCGCAGGGGCGTGGTCTTGAATTCTTTCTGAGAGCCGATTGTCATCGTGGTTACATAAGTTCCGAATGGGTAAGTTTCGGTAATGATTTCTTTTTCGCCAAAGGCGTAAGTTGCCTTCATGAGACGATAAGGCTGGCCACCGTTGACCTCTGCGGCATAGGCCCACAATTCGCCAGTCGGGCTATAACCAAGATAAAACGTCTGCTCTGCAAACAGCGCAGCGCGTTGCGCTCTGAAAGAACCAGCCAAAGGGGATTCGGAATCAAAGGTCTGCCTGTAGAAAAACATTCCGTTCTTTTCGATTTTGTCGGTGGCAGAAAAGCCTTCGGTAGAGAAAGACGGCGACGTGCCCGACTCAAGATATTTCATGCTTGAGCCAGCTGCTATCGGGAAGTATCTCTGAGTAACGAAAGCGCCGGCGGTTCCGGTCTCTTCAACGCTGATGCCTTCAATGAGCCATACACCCTGGTCTCTGACCATCGCAAAAACCAGCCAGAGAGTCTTGCCGGTCGACATGACCTTTGATGCCCTGACAATAGCGGCATTGGGGGCGGTCTGGTTAATGTTGGCCTGCAGCACCGAGAATTCCCATTGCTGATTGTCAGCCGGGTTATTAATATCAACGCCAAAATCACGCACATAAAGGATTCTGGTCGCCTGGTCGGCGCTGGTCTGCGCGAACAGACCTGCCGAAGCAACATCGCCGGTTCTTAACGCGGCCGCGAACTTGTCGAGCGTTGCAGTAATGCCGGCTACATCTTTTTCGAAAGTTGGAACTGAGTCACCGCCGCTGCTGCCGCCACAACCAACCATAGCGATAAGCGACACCAGAAAAATTAACGCGAACAATCTGATATTTTTCATTTTTGTTTACCTCTTGTCAGCATGAACCATGTCGTTAGAACATGTATTCAAGACCACCGTAGAATTCGGTGACAGTCATCGGCCTGGTGAAATCCCAGAGTAGCTCCTGGGAATCGGCATCAAAGGTTCGATAATAAGTCTTTTCCCAGGTTGCTTTCAGCCTGAGCTTCAGATCAGCACACAGGGTGCGATTATATTGAACTTCGGTGATCGGCTGTGATTCGCCTTCCCAGCCCGTGTTGATGGCGCCGTTGCGGAAATCAAATTTGCGCCAGCTCTGCTCGAGTTTCCAGTCGTATTTCTGGGCGCTGGCATAGCTGAGAGCAACACCGCTCAGAAAATATTTGAAATCACGATAACCGAGTCGTTCATAGATGCGGCTCAGATACTCGTTGTTCCAGGTCAGGTTCATAGAGTTTTTCAGATTCCATGAGAGTTTGGCATTAAAGAGGTTTTCACGGAATTCCATTTCTTTGCCGTTCTCATCGGGCGCCTTGCGAAGATGCATGGTATCTTCGACCTTGACACGGAAATCTTTGCTGTAGCTCTTCTGCCACATACCATGCAGCTTATGGTTTGTATGGGCACGCTCACGGGTGTTTTCGTCGTTGTAGACATAGCGATAATCGGCCTGAGCGCGGGTATCGTCGTCGATCTTGAATCTGGCAACGTTAAACAGGTTCAGCTCTTTATAACCTCTGGGAGCGTCGGCACCGTAATTGCGAATGGTGTGCTGGCCTTCAAAGGCGTAGGTAAGCTTGTCATGCACCGGCAGTTCGTAGTTCAGCCTGAAATAGTTATCGTAGTAACTGGTGCGATAAAGGTTAACTGATTCCTGGTCGTAGATACGGCGATCAAAGGTATCAGAAAACGAAAGCTCGGCCTTGTTACCGCTGTAGCTTTTGCTGTATTCGCCATAGACATTGGAGTTGCTGTAATTAAGGTCATCAACGTTGTTATAGCGGCGCCAGTTGCCCTTGAATTCAAGAAACATGCTGCCATCATTGCGAAACCAGGTTTCCTGGTCGCCAAAATTCATCTGATAAAAGTCAGAACGGGAATAATTGGGGTAATTTCTCGTCTGATAGCCAAGATTGGCCAGGCGTTCACGATGGGTCCAGCGATCATTGAAAAACAATTCCGCGAGATTGTTGCGGTAGTCTTTGCTGCCGGCCTCGGGGTACCATGAATGCTGCAGGGTATTCTTGATGGTCCAGGCGCGATCCTGATTTTCTTTGAACAGGTAGGCCAGGGTTAGATAATTTTCGTGAACCGGCTCATTGCGCTCGCGCTTGAGAAAACGGTCTTCAACAAACAATTCATGCATATCATCATATTTGTAGGTCAATCCAAGTTTGCCCTGGCTGAGATTGTTAGGAAGGGCGCTTTCGGAGGTTACAAATGGCAAAGCATTGTTCTGGGTGAGATAAACCTCATTGCGATTGCGAAAGTCGAGTTTCAAAACACCACTTAATTCAAGCTTGTTGTTGTCTTTAACCCCGGTAGCTGAAGCTTTTGGAAGGGCGGCGGCAGGTTCGGCAACAACCGGCGCCTGGTCAGCCTTTGCCGGCACGGTTGCCGGTTCGACTGGTTCTGCAGTCGGTGCGGCAACTTCGCTTGTTGGGGCAGCCTGGCTGGCAGTGGTTTCGCCAGCGGTTTTTTCGCCGGCTTTCTGGTTGCGGTAGACGAATTTTTCGGTATAAAAGTCGCGGATGCCGCGATAAAGGTCATCGAGGCGCGAAAAACCTTCAAACAATTCGGCGCGATCAGCCGGGTAATCGCCCGAGGTGCTGGTGAAAAGGTCTTCCATCAGATCGTAACGTTTTTGAATGCGGGTCATGGTTTCTTCGGCGTCATCTTTGATGTCGGCAATCAGGCCGCCATCAGCTTCTTTATCCATGGTCGCAAACCGGCGGTCAAGTTCTTCGAGGCGCCGCATGGCATTTGCGAAATCAGGTTCATAGCGGGCAAAGGCATTCATTGCACCTTCGCTCGCCTTGTTTGAAAAAGCATACAGGGGGCTTCCCAGCAGAATAACTGCCAGAATTATCGAGAAGAGAATATTTCTGTTCATGGTGGTCATCCTTAGGGTAGTGTTACTTCAGGTAGGTGCTGAGCTGGTTTTCGAGATCTACAATATTCGATTGCAGCTCATCGGCGACCACGCCCAACTGCTGAAACCGGTCACTGATGTTTGTCCAGCTGGTTTCAACCTCTTCCTGTTCGACAGTGCGGTATTTTGAACCTGACGTTGCCTTCATGGTGTTGTTATAAAGCCGCTGGGCCTTGGTATACTGGTTGCGAACCTTCGAATAGCTGTCCATGATTTTGACCGAAGCGATCAGCCTGCGTTCCATGGCAGCGGTGTTAAGACGCAGATTGCTGTCTTTTATGGCGTTATATTGGGTGATCTCGTTCTGCAAAACCACCATCTGAGTCGAAATCACATCGTCGAACTGGGTCATTTCGGTGAGAGTGGCAGCAGGGATTTCGACTACCGTGAGAGACCTCATCATATTAGCAATAGAATTGCGCTGACTGTTGATATTCTTGATCATGGCCTGCAGCTCAATTGAAGTCGGATTCCGGGCCAGCAGCTCACTGATCTTGCTGTTCAGCGTATCAAGAGAACTCAGGGCATTGGCGCAAACCTGGGTTGATTCAGAGAACCAGTCCTGGGTCTGGCCATTCGGGCTGGCCGAAAGAACAGCACGAACCGCATCAACTTCGGCGGTTGACTGCGCCAGTTCGGTGCGCAGCATTTCGAGCTCAGAACTGATATCTTCGACAGCCGCTGAAACTTTGAACTTGTAACGCATGATCTTGTTAACTTCAGCCTGATAACTGGCCTGGCGTGCTGATGCGGCTGCAATACTCTTCATATAAGAGGCATATTGCACTCTTAGAGCAGGCGTCAGAGCAGGAGTTGCCAGTGCAGCTTCAACTTTTTTGCGGGTTGAGGCGATAATCAGGCCGTCTTCCATGATGACGCCGATGAATCGTTCAGCGTCACGTCGAACGGTGAGGGCCTCGGCCTGTTCAACCTTTTCCTGGGCCATCAATTTCTTGAATCCTTCATTGATTCTGGCAAATTCAGACCCTTCTGCATCAAGAATGCCTCTGAGAATTTCAGGAATTTCATTGAGCTGAATCTGTTCGCCCATGCGGGAAGTGGCGTCATCCCACTTTTTCTGTTCGGCGCCAACATCTATTTCTACCTTCTCGGTCTTGCCGCCGCTTTTAACTACAAGTTCTTCACCTTCCAGTACATCGATCTTTTCTTTGGTTTCTTTGATGAGAACTTCAGCATGGCCGCGCAGAACCTGAATGCGGTCTTCGCCGCTGCTGGTAGAACAGGTAATGTTAGTGCCCTTGATACCGGCCACAGCCTGGCTCATTTCAACTTCCATGGTGCCGTCAGAAACCATCTTCTTAACGTTTACCCAGATGTTACCGGCCAGCAGTTCGATCTTGTTTTCTTTGCCGCTCGCGGTGTTCAGAATAACAATACTCTCGGGCTTGATAACGAAGGTCGACATGTCGGCCATACTAAGAATCGCGCCAGATTCTTCTTTGGTTCTGATGCGGTCATCAACGTATAAGGTCATATCAAGTTCGGCAAATTCATAAGCATCATCGTCTTCGGCATTCGGCCTGACACTTACTTCACCGTAGAGGTCTGAGAACTTGATACCGGTATCTACGCCTTCGCGGCCATAGCACGGAGAAAATAGAAGCAAAAGAGCTAAAACCAACAAGCCTATACGTTTCATTTCTGATGAAAACTCCTCAAGAAAAGCATTTGTCTCTGGCTGTAATGTACGGCACAAACATTTCTTGATACCATGGTATGCCACATCTGGTCAAGAATTGTCTACGCATACGCTAAATTTCAACAATTTCAGAAACCCACCCAGCAGGCCGCACCGTCGATGCGCCCTTATCAGCAATTATCGGTGAGTTTTGTAACTCGCATCAAAAGCCACTTGTATTTAACAAGTTGTCTTCTATTGAATCCTGCAAAAATAGAACCAACCTACTTCACCGGCGCGGCCATCAGTCGGGTTACTTTTTCTCCAGCGATTCGCTTCGCTCACAAGCTTCCGAAAAAGTAATCCCGCCTTCTGTCCACGCCTAGACTATTCTTCGTAAGAAGTCAG
>Ga0116170_10005748_pt1 | contig 11003 bp, 11 predicted proteins | sample AD_JPNHW1_MetaG_FD_89797 | JGI IMG/M metagenome (GOLD analysis project Ga0116170, IMG submission 89797) | Active sludge microbial communities of municipal wastewater-treating anaerobic digesters from Japan - AD_JPNHW1_MetaG | ecosystem: Engineered > Bioreactor > Anaerobic > Digestate | place... | reverse complement strand
GGGGAGGGTCGTCAGCGCCTCGCGAATCGCCTCAAGCGAGCAATCCTTCAGGTGCGCGTCCTCGGGGTTATCCCCGGGATCGACGATCTCGAAATCCTCCGCGAGGGATGTGTACTCGCGCTTGCGCTTGACTGAGTTGATCGCCTGATTGTACGCGATCCGCATGAGCCACGTGGAAAACTGCGACTCGCCCCGAAAGGTCGCGAGGGAGACGTACACCTTCACGAGCACGTCCTGAACGAAGTCCTCGGCGTCGTCGGCGTTCCGGAAAAACCCGTACCCCAAGCCGAAGATCCGCTTGCGGTACTTCCCCGCGAGGGCGGCGAACGCGTCCTTGTTTCCGGCGATGGCGTCACGGCAGAGGGCTAGGTCCTCGGCGTTGCCTTTCCCCGATAGGTCAGTCTTGCCGATCAACGTTCTTACTGTCCGGGCGGGTCACGAAATAGAAGCCAATGAGGCTTCCCCCAAGCGCGAGGGGAATCAATCCCCCAAGCAGGGCGTAACTCACTCCTTCGAGCAACAGAAACAGCGCCGAAAGCACAAGCCCGCTGCCGCCGAGGAGGAACCCGGCAAGCAGCGAAAAGAGGTGGAGATCGAACGTGGGCTTTCTGTAGAGACCCGCCTCGATCTGCCTGACGATCTGGCGATGGCGCCAGAGTAGCCAGAAGAAAACCACGACCGCGCCCATGACGATCCCGACGATCGGGATAATCGATACGATTACTTGCGCGGCGGGCACTGCGTGCGCAGCACCGGTTGCATTCATACCATCCTCCTACCCATACCTGGACACGAAAATCCGCGATGGGTTGCGTACGTTTCGACGGAATCGCCGTCATTCGATGACGAGATATTCCCCAAAATACACGGTATCGATCTTGCCGAGCGTGAAGCTCGAATTGATGCGCTCGATGAGCGCCCGCTTTACCCCCGCCTCGCCCAATGAGTCGATCTCGTCGATTTTTTTCGCGGCGAACCAATCGAGGATAGCGGTCCTGATCGCGCGGGTCTTGCTCACGATCTCCTCGCGAAAGGCGACGTCGTCGGCCGGATAGGGAAAGTACGGGGACACGACGACGGTTACCGGTTCCTTGTTGGCCGTTCGGGCGCGGAGGAGCCCAATATCGGAAAAGACCGCGGTCTTGCCCGCGGGATCCTGGGCCGCGATCGCCTCGGGAGAGGGGTCCGCCTTTTTGTCGGCGAAAAGAGTCCGGCTTGAGGGATCGCCCGTATGTCCCGCGCGCTGCCGGGCGCCCTTCCCCGCATGCCCGGTCGCGAACGCCCACGCGGTGACCGCGACGATGACAGCGAGCATGAGCGCGGCGACGACCGCGAGCGCGCGCGCGAGTATTTCCATCCCGGAACGTTCACTCATGTTTTTCCCCTTCATGGCCATCGGGCACGGCGAACTCCGCGAGCGAGGCGGCGAGGCGCCCCGCGGTTCGGGCGCGGAGGATGACCGCGTCGTCCTCGTACTCGATCGAGACGACGGAGCCCTCGCGATGGGCCGCGGCGACGAGATCCTGCCGGGACGCCGGCACGCGATAAAGCCGCTCGTCGCCCGAAAGGAGCGCGTCGAGCCGCGCGGTAAAATCCTCGAAACCCTCGCGGGTTTTGGCGCTCACGAAGACGGCCTCGGGATACTCGGCCTTAAGGCGCGACCGGGTAAACTCGTCGAGCCTGTCCGCCTTATTGAGCGCGAGCAGCGTCGGCTCGCCGCCCGCCCCAACCTCGCCTAAGACCGCGCGCGTGGTTTCGAGCTGCATGGCGATCGCGGGATCCGAGGAATCGAGAACGAGGATGACGGCGTCGGCGAAGGCCGCTTCCTCGAGGGTCGCGTGGAATGCGTCCACGAGGCTGTGCGGCAAATTTCTGATAAAGCCGACGGTATCGGTGAGGAGCACGGCCTTTCCCGTCGGGAGCGTAAAACGCCGTGTGGTCGGGTCGAGGGTGGCGAAGAGCTTGTCCTCGGAAAGGACGCCCGCGCCGGTGAGGGCGTTGAGGAGGCTCGACTTCCCCACGTTCGTGTAGCCGACGATCGCGCACGAGGGCGCCGAAACGCGCTCGCGCCGCTTGCGCTGGGTCGCGCGGTCCTGGCGGACGGCCTTGAGGTCCTTTTTTATCAGGATGATGCGGTCTTGCACCCCGCGGCGGTCAAGCTCGAGCTGGGTTTCGCCCGAGCCCTTCGTGCCGTAGCGGCCGCCGCGCTGCCGCGAAAGCGCGGCATAGGTATGCGCGAGCCGGGGAAGGGAATATTCGAGCTTCGCGAGCTCGACTTGGAGCACGGCCTCGCGGGTTTGCGCGCGCGCGGCGAATATCCGGATGATGAGTTCCTGCCGGTCGAGGCAGGATCGTGCGGTAAGCTCGTCCCAGTTTCGCTGCTGGGTCGGGGAAATCTCGAAATCGAACACGATCTCGTCGGCCTCAAGCTCCTTCGCGTACGAGGAGATTTCCTCGGCCTTGCCGGAGCCCATGCCGTATTTCGGGGCGGGTTCCCATCGCCTGAGCACGATCGAGCCCACGACGGTAAGCCCCGCGGTTTCCGCGAGGCTCGCAAGCTCGCGCACGACGTCCTCGTCCGACACGACCCGGTCGTCTGTTTTCCCGACGAGCACGGCGCGAATGGGCTTTTGGCCCTCTTCCTCTAGATTGATCATCAGGACCACTATACACCAGGAATCCTAATGATTTAAAGCGAAGGAACCGATATAGTAATGACCGTTTCCCGCTTTTTCGGAGGATCCGTGCGGACAGCACCAAAAGTTGCGCTCAGTTTGTTATTTTCCATTCTTCTCTTCGCCGGCCTCGTGGTGGCCGCGTACGCGGGGCTTTTTAACGTCCTCGAAACGCGCTTCTACCAGCCGTCGGTCGTCAAGACGATGGAAACGCAACTGGCCTCCGTCGCCGATGCCCTTACGTCTTGGCACGAGGCGAACGCGAAGCGGTTTCAGACCTTCGTCTCCGACGAAGCGGTTAAGCGAAGCCTCCTCCCGAACCAGAGCGCCCAAGACATCACCGAGCGGGCGAACCTCGCCGGCGCGATGCTCGCCGAAATGCCGGGGGTCATCGGCATCCGAATCATCGACTCGGGCGACGCCTCGCCCGCGGGAGAGGCGGATACCGGGAAAAGGCGCGTTCACTTCAGTACCTTTAAGGAAGACGTCCTCAAAAAGGAAGACTTCCGGATCGTCTATGAATACTACGGCGCCGTTCCGGGAGATATCCCCGCGGGGGACCTCGCGATCCCTCCTGGCGCGGCAAGCCGCGTCGTGACGGACGCGGCGAACGACCGGTTCCTTTACTGCTTTCCCTTTTATGACGCCTACTCAACCCTCCGCGGCACCGCGGTTTTTTACGTTTCGGCGCGCGCGGCCGTGCAGAATCTCGTCGGGCTGAATCTCGTTCGCCTGAGCGACCGGCTCACCCTCGTCTCGAGCGCCGATCGCGCGACCTTCGGCGCCGTCTCCGGCATGCCGCGCGTCGGCGAATCGCTCCTTTCGGGCGCGATACTCGACCATTGGGGGCGCAGGGAACTCGCTGCCGGACGCATCATTGAAGGCGATAAAACGGGATGGGTTCTCCTTTCCCACGACGCGGGGCCCTATGGCTTCGTCGGCCAACTCGTCGAGGAATCCGCCTTCACCTTCTCCCGATCGGTTAGGGTCCTTTTCCTCTCGATCGGCTTTCTCACCATCTTCCTCGTCATCTTCCTCCTCTTTAACCTGCGGCAGGACAGCATGGTCGTCATCCGCTCCCGCATCAAGAAGTTCCAGGTGCGCCTCCTCGAGGAACTCCTCGAGAAAAGCGACGACGCGCAATGGGAGGAGATCGGGAAGAACCTCACGTACCGCAAGCACGATATCAGCGCCGAGATCAAGAAAGGCTTTGGCCGCCGGGTCACGAAAAAGCACGGCAAGGAAATCGACGCGCTGCTCGATAAAAGCTGGGAAGAGATCCTCGCCGCGATCGGCCGCCAGGAAAAGAAACGGAGCGCCATCGCGAGCGCGGACGATATCCGCCTCATGCTCGAGGAAGTTCTCCAAAACAACGCGATCTCGCTAAACCTCACCGGCGTTCCCGTCGCTCACGGGAAACCCGCCGCTGGCACCGCGAGCGCAACGACTGCCGCGGGCGCCGCGCGCCCATTGCCCAAGGCCGCGAAGGCCGCACCGTCGGCGAGCGAGCCCGCCGAGCTTGAAGAGGTTGAATCGCTCGAGGAGATCCCGGAAGCCGAGGCCGTCGAGGAAGTAGAGGCGCTCGACGAAATCGAGGAGGCCGAGCCCGTCGAGGAAGTCGAGGCGCTCGAGGAAATCGAAGAGGCCGAAGCGATCGAGGAAGTCGAGCCGCTTGAGGAAATCGAAGAGGCAGAGGCCGTCGAGGAAATCGGCGAAGCCGAAGCGGTCGAGGAACTCGAACCGGCGCAAGAACCGAAACGAAGCGCTCACGCGCCTGAGATCATATCCGCGGACATCGCGCTCGCGCGCGAAGGCGAAGCGGCCGAACCCGTTGAGGAACTCGAGGAGCTCGAAGAACTCCCCGAGACCGAGGAAAGGGACAAGCCCGTAACCGCAGAAGCTACGCCTCGCGCGAAACCGGCGCCGTCACCCGAGGCGGGAACGATCGCCGAGGAGATCGCCGCCCTTGCGGAGACCGTCGGCCCGGCGGAGGAAAGCGCGTTCATCCCCTCGGACGAAGAAGGCTTCTACGCCATCGACATGGAAGCCGATCTCGGGACATCCGGGATCACCCTCGAGGAAGCCGAGCCCGCCGAAACTGAGCCCGCCGCGGAAGACGTCAACTATCTCGACGGGGAATGGGAGCCCGCGCTCCTTGAGGTCGCGACCGAAGAGGAGCTCACGCAGTTCATCGAAGAGGCGGTGCCGGACCACGTGCTCGTCTATAACTTCGAGGAAAAGCCCGAACTGGGAAACGGGTTAAAAACAGACGAAACCGCGCAAGAGGGAGAAGAGGCCCCAATCGTCGTCGAAAACCTCGACTTTACCTCGCTTGACGCAATCGATACTGATGGGGATGCAACGGAAGTGGACTACATCGATTCATTCATTCTTGGCGCGAGCGGATCCGCCGCGTGCGCGTTCGCGGAAGAACCCGCCATTGACCTCCTCGAGGTAATCGGCGAGGAAGAGCCGCATGACCTTCTCGAACTCATCGAGATGCCGGAACCCGGTGAGCAAGGCTCAATCGTGAGCGAGGACGGCCTCTTCGTCATCGCCCCGAAGCCCGAGCGAGCGATCGGCCCTTCGATCGATCCTGACTTTCAGGAACTCGTCGACTCCGTTCTCCAGTAAAGGTCACAGGCGCAATCGCGCGCCGCAAGAGGCTATCACGCGCAGTGACACTCGATCACGCGCCGCGAAGCGCGAGCACCTTGCGCGCGATCTCCGCGAACCCCGAGCCAAAGCGCGCGGTTGAGACCCACGCGGGTTTATCGGTCATCCGATCAATCCAGAGATCGACGTTCGCGACCGCGCACGCCGCGGGAAAATGCGCGAACATAACCTCGTCGTTAAGCGCGTCGCCGACATAGAGAACCTTATCGCGGTCCTCCGCGTCGTCGTACCCATACCGCGACCCAAGGAGCGCGACGGCCGCCGCGCGCTTATCGAACGATCCCTTCCAGCAATTGATATGAATCGAGCTCGGCTTCGCGGCGCACCCTTCCCGCGCGAAAATCGCGACGATGCGCGAAACCTCCTCCGCCGAAAGCGGCGGGACGACGCGCTCGGCGTGATCGATCGCGTAATCGAATCGCCTGAGCCGGTTATCCTCCGCGGGACGCGCGCGCGGCACGGCTCGGTACGACGCCTGAACGGCGCGCTGGAGCGCCGGGTCGTCGTTGGGAACGGCCGTCGGATGGACGAGCGTCCCCGTGCCCCTTTCGCCTTCCCGAAAGTAAGCGACGGCCCCGTTCTCGGTTATCACCGCGTCGACGGGCCATTCGCGCAAGTGCACCTCGCCCCAGCCAGCCGAGCGGCCGGTAACCGCAACGACGGTGAGCCCGGATCGCGCGAGCTCGCAGAGCGCCGCGTATGCCTCGGGAACGAGCTGTCCCGACTCGGTCATCGTATCATCAATATCGGTAAGTACCCACCGGATCGCGCGGGCCACGTCGGGCGTCATGAGGGAAAGTGGTTTCATAGGAATATGAGTATGGGGTCAACGTGATGGGAAGGTCAATGCGCCCGAACTCAAGGCGGCGAGCGCGAAACGGGCTAATGGTGCGATGGGCGCTTTCCCGGACGGCGCGCGCGCTCGTATTCCCCGATGAGCATCGCGACGATCGTCTCGTCGGCCGGCGCGAAAAGGTAATCTCCCATCTCGGGCGGGGTTACCCAGCGAATGTCGTCGTGATCGTGGAGGCTGATATGCCCCCCGAGCATGATCGCGCGCACGGCGATGAGATGCACCACCCGATCCCCGTAATCGTACTCGGTCTCGGCGATGGTCTCGCCCGCGTCGATGTGTATGTCCATCTCCTCGCGAAGCTCGCGCGCCGCGCACTCGGCCGGGGTCTCGCCCGGCTCGATCTTCCCGCCGGGGAATTCCCAGTAGCCGCCGAGGGTTATCTCGGGCTTCCGCCGCGCGATGAGCATCTTCCCTTCGCGGTTCTCGATGACCGCGGCCGCTACGTCTATCATACCGACAGTATAGGATGGGTTTCGCGTAATTGTCAAAAACAAAGCGGCGGTATATCCTTACGCCATCATGAAACACGTCGCTAAACTAACGGTGAGGAGCTACGAGCTCGACTCATACAATCACGTCAACAACGCGGTCTACCTTCAGTACCTTGAATACGCCCGGATGGAATTCCTCCGCGCGATCGGATTCGACTATCCGGGACTCTACGAGGCCGGGTACTTCCTCTACGTCACGCACATCGACATTCGCTACAAGGCGTCGACGAGGCTTTTCGACGAGCTCTCAATCGAGGTTGAGCCCGTCAAGCTTGGTAAGGTTTCGGGAACCTTCCATCAGCGCATCCTGAACCAGCGCGGCGAGCTATGCGCCGAGGCGGACGTCTCATGGGGATGCGTCGACGCGACCGGAAAGCCTTCGCTGATTCCCCCGAAGTTCTATGTCCCGGGACTCGAGCCCGAGCGCGCGTAGCGCGGCGACTGGGACAAAATCGCGATCAGACAAAAAAGGCCTTTCGCTCAGGCTAAACCAGAGTAAAAGGCCTTTTCCGCGTTTGTTTGAGGCCAAACGCGATGACACGCAGCGCGGCCGCGAGGCCGCACGATGCGCGTGAATTACTTAAGAAGCTCGATCGCAGAAGCTTCCTGAGCCTTGCCGGCAGCGGCGAAGGTAACCTTTACCTTGGACTTCGCGGTGACCTGAGCGAGCTTGATGGCCTTTCCATCAGCACCGGTGATCGCGGCATTCGCCTTCACGACGAAGGTGTTGTCCTTGCCATCGGCGCCAATGACGACGATCTCGGCAGGGGTCTTCTTCGCGGTATTCGCGGCGACGGTCTTCGCAACGGTTCCCTCGAGGGTCGTAGCGACGGGAGCAGCAGCCTTGGTGTCGGTCGTGGCGGCGGCGGTGGTGGTGGTGGCAGCAGCCTTGGTGTCGGTCGAGGCAGCCTTGGTGTCAGCGGCGAACATCATCGCACCGGCAACGAGAAGAGCGGAGATAACGATAAGTTTCTTCATGATAATCCTCCAAACGGATAGTCTTGTATTCCCTGACCGGGAATCTGAGTAGACAATACCGTTTGAGAACCTTGGATTTCCTTAACGAAAGATTAAAAGTTTCTCATCTTTTGCTCACGCAACCCGGGGGAAAGACAAGGGCAAACTCCGTGCCGCGCGCGGCATCGCTTGCCACCTCAACGCGCGCCCCATGCTGACGCGCTATCGAGTCGACGATGCTGAGCCCGAGACCAAAACCTTGGGCGCCCGTACGGTCAAAACGCCTGAAGCGCTCGAAAAGATGGGGAATCTCGTCGGATGCGATCACGGCGCCGAAATCGTGCACCGCGAGCCTCACAGTGCCCTGCGCTTGCCGGAGGGTGACCGTAATGACGGTTTCGGGCGTCGCGTATTTTACCGCGTTCTCGAAGAGGTTGACGAATGCCTGCCGTATCATATTTTGGTCGCCGAAGATTTCCGCGGGATCGAGCGAATGCTCCACGGTGATGCCGCGAGACCGCGCGAGCGGGTCAAAGACCTCGACGAGGTCGCGAACCTCCGCGGCGAGATCGATCGGACGGAACTCCGGCTTCATCTCGAGATTGTCGTATCGCGCGATTAACAGGAGCTTTTCGATAAGGCTCGTGATCGTGTCAATCTCCTCAAGGGCGCTCTCGAGCGCCTCGCGATACTCTTCCCCGCTGCGCTCGCGCCTGAGTGTCGTATCGAAGAGTCCCTTGAGCACCGCAAGCGGCGTCTTAATCTGATGCGAAAGGTCTGCGATGAACATCTGCTGTTCGGTAAACGCGCGCTCGAGGCGATCGAGCATCGTGTCGTAACTTTTCTTGAGCGCCGCGATCTCCCGCGTGCCGCCCGAAAAGGGAATGCGCTCGTCGAGATTTCTCGCGCCGATCCGTCCCATATTCTGGACGATGTCATTGAGCGGCTTAAGCTCATGGCGCGCGATGATCGTGATGGAAAACGCGAGGAAGAGGAGCATGCCGGGGATAAAGAAAAGGAGCGCGCCGCGAAGGTTGCTTTCCGAGCCCTCGACGAGGAGCGTCGGCTCTCCCACGATGATACGGTAGCCGGGGCTGTTCTTTTCGGGAACGTCCTCGGCATACACGCGCAGGCGCGTCGACCTTCCGTTGGCGAACCGCGCCTCAATCGTCTCGCACGTACCCGTGCGCAAGGGTTTCGCCGGCCAGAAGGACACGTCGTGCGTGGTCGCCACGATCGCGCCGCGCGAAATGCTGATCTGCACCACGGCGTTCATGAAAATCCCGTCCTGCGGTTTCTTCGTCACCCAGTCCTTTGCGAACTCGGCGAATTCCGCGCGCGCGTTCCGGTCCTTCCCGCTGAGGCGCCAAAAGACTTCGATGCTCTCGATAAGGCCCTCGGTCTTCGACTTGAGGACCGCGTCCATGCTCCGGTAGAGCTGCATCGAGAAATTGATGTAGACGAAAAAGCCGAAGGCGACGAGCGTGACCCCAAGCGCGATCTGCGTCGGGATGAGGATCGCCCCGAGAAGCCCGATCTTACGGGATTTCATGGTCACTCAGCGCGTAGCCGCGCCCGCGCACCGTATGGATCAAGCGAACCGGCGAGTCGTCGTCGATCTTCTTCCTGAGGTACGCGATGTACACGTCGACGATGTTCGTGTCGGTGTCAAAGTTGATGTCCCACACGTGGCTCGCGATCATCGTGCGCGTCACCGTCTGGCCCGCGTTCCTGAGCAGGTACTCAAGGAGGGCGTATTCGCGGTTCGAAAGCTCGATCGGGGCGCCGCCTCTCGTGGCCTTATGGGTCCTCAAGTCTAGCGAAAGGTCCGCGTACTCAAGGCACGAGTCGGGCCGGACGCGCGGCCGCAAGAGCGCGCGCAGGCGGGCGAGAAGCTCCTCGAACGCGAACGGCTTCGCGAGATAGTCGTCGGCGCCCGCATCGAGCCCCTTGACCTTATCGTCGACCTCCCCGCGCGCGGACACGAGCATGACCGGCAGGTCCGGCCGCTTCGCGCGTATGTGCTTGAGCACCGAGATCCCGTCCATCCCGGGCAGCATGATATCGAGCACGATAGCGTCGTACTCCTCCCTGAGCGCGAGAGCGAGCGCCTCGTCCCCGTCGGGGGCGACGTCGACGGCATAGCCTTCTTCCTTCAGTCCCTTTCGGATGAACTGCGCGATCTTTGCCTCGTCGTCGGCCACTAGTATTCTCATGCGGGTTAGCCCGAAATCCTTTTTGGGGGCGCCGTCACGCGGTGCGGTTTGCGAGCCGTTGCCCTGCAGTGGAACCGGTAAAGGAGAGCGCGTCAAACGTCTCGACCGGCGTTATCCCAAGCCCGGTAAGGAAGGACTCGGCCTTCCGCGCGCCCGCGATCGCGTCGACGGGACGATGCGCGTCCGAGTTGCAGACGATGAGCGCGCCCGAAGCGGCGGCGAGCTCCCAAAACTCGCGAACGGGATACGGGGCGCGGAGTCCGCCGTCGCCCATGACCTTTGGCTTGTCGAGTCCGAGGCCGTTCGCCTCGAGGGGAAGGCCCATCTCGATCGCGACGTCAATGATATCCTGACATGCGGCGCGCACGTCCTTCGTAAAGCTCGTATACCCGGCGAGAAAGAGGTCTGGGTGCGCGAAGAAATCATAGAGCCCGGTTCGGAGGCCCGCGACGGTCAAGTCGACGTATCGCCTGAGGAACCGGTCCTCCGCGACCTCCGGGATATAGAAAAACTCCCCGCCGTCGCCGATCCAATGGGAGCCGTACACGAGATACTCGGCCTTAAGCTCGCCGCGGAGATAGTCGCGGTACCACGACTCGAAGGCGGGATGCCACTCGCACTCGAAGCCCCAAAAGAGCGGAAAGGGGGCGCGCGCCTTCTCGGCGCGGACGAGCTCGAGGTACGCGGGGACGTCGGCGCAGGACATGCGGCTTCCGCGCCAGGTCGCGTCGTCGGGATACGGGCAATGGTCTGAGATTCCGAGCGCGCTCGCCCCGTCGCGGGCGGCTTGGTTCACGTAATCGGCGGGCATGCCCGTCGCGTGCTTGCACAGTCGGGTATGCGTGTGAAAGGAACTGTTGATCACGCCGATAACTATACCGACCCGGCAAGCGAACGGCAAGGCCACGCAGAACCGGGGGCCGGCGTCCCTCCGCCATGGCCTTATCTTGACATAAAGGATGCTTTCTGATTTCATTAATAGCATCTCTTATCAAGAGCGGCGGAGGGACTGGCCCCATGAAGCCCGGCAACCGATTGTTACGGTGCCAATTCCAGAAGATGAGAGAGGTGATGATGAAATTCAGAAGCCTCCCCGACGGGAGGCTTTTTTTTCGGTTCCCGACGTTATACT
>Ga0116170_10005747_pt1 | contig 11005 bp, 8 predicted proteins | sample AD_JPNHW1_MetaG_FD_89797 | JGI IMG/M metagenome (GOLD analysis project Ga0116170, IMG submission 89797) | Active sludge microbial communities of municipal wastewater-treating anaerobic digesters from Japan - AD_JPNHW1_MetaG | ecosystem: Engineered > Bioreactor > Anaerobic > Digestate | place... | reverse complement strand
GGAAGCCTATGCCCGCCCGAAAGAGCAGCGCAGACCGTAAGACCGCCGCTGGTAAGAGCAAATCCAAGAAGCAGTCCGGGGACTCGCCGTTCATCAATCGGGAGATCAGCTGGGTAAGGTTCCACAAGCGCATACTCGAGGAGGCCCAGGACACCACCCATCCGCTTCTGGAGAGGATCAAGTTCCTGGCCATCTGCGGCAGCAACCTTGACGAGTTCTTCATGGTCCGGGTGTCCGGTCTCAAGAGGCAGCTCAAGAAGGGCGCCCTGGAGGCGCCTCCGGACGGCCTGACGCCGCTGGAGCAGCTGGAGACCATCAACCAGGAACTGTTGCCGTTGCTGGAGGCGCATGGCAAGCTCTGGTATGACGACCTTCTGCCCAAGCTCCGCACGGCCGGTATAACCATACACCGCATCGAGGAGCTGGACGCTACGAAGCGGAAGGAGCTGCGCGACTACTTCGAGCGGATGATATTCCCGGCCCTCACGCCGCTGGCGTTGGACTTCAATCAGCCGTTCCCGTTCATATCTAATCTGAGCATCAATCTGGCCGTCAGCGTGCGGCATCCCCAGAGAGGGGACCGCTACGCCCGGGTCAAGGTCCCCCTGGACCTCTTCCCACGCTTCGTTCCGATCCCGGGAACCGCTCCCGGCCGAACGCAGAACTTCGTACTGTTGGAGGACCTGGTGGCGGAGAACGTCGATCTCCTGTTCCCGGGCATGAAGGTCCGGGACGTGCACATGTTCCGCATCACCCGCGACGCGGACATCGAGATCACCACCGATGAGGCGGAGGACCTGCTGACGGCGATAGAGGAGAGCGTGGAGACCAGGCGCGTCGGTTCGCCGATACGGCTGGAGGTGGACAACGACATGCCGGACAAGCTGGCCGACCTCTTCACCACCAAGCTCGGACTGCATCCACTGATGGTGTTCCGTTCCCCCGCCCCGCTCTCGTTGGTCGGCTTCTGGGACCTTCTCTCCCTGAACCGCCCGGACCTCAAGGACCTCCCGTTCCTTCCCTACGTGCCGGGGGACCTGGTTCCCGAGAAATCGCTCATGGCCGCGGTTGAGCATCGGGACAGATTGTTCTATCATCCTTACGATTCGTTCGTTCCCCTGGTCACCTTCCTCAAGCAGGCGGCCAACGACCCACAGGTGCTGGCGATCAAGATCACCCTTTACCGCATAGACAAGCACTCCCCGATCATCGACGCCCTCATGGAGGCGCGAGAGAACGGCAAGGCCGTGGCGGCGGTGGTCGAGCTAAAAGCACGCTTCGACGAGGAGAACAACATCGTTTGGGCCCGGGCCCTGGAGAACGCCGGGGTACACGTGGTCTACGGACTGCTGGACCTCAAGGTGCACGCCAAGCTGCTCCTGGTGGTGCGGAAGAAAGGCAACAGCATCGTCCGCTACAGCCACATGAGCTCCGGGAACTACAACGCGCAAACGTCCCGCATCTACGGCGACATCGGTTACCTCACCGCCGACCCGGACATCGGGGCGGACGTGGCCGACCTTTTCAATTACCTTACCGGTTACTCGCACAAGGAATCCTACCGCAAGCTGCTGGTGGCCCCGGTCACCTTGAAGGACGAGATGATCGCCCGCATAGATCGCGAAGCGACCAGGCATAGGGAGCATGGCGACGGATACATAGGGTTCAAGCTCAACGGGCTGCTGGACCCGGAGATCATCCAGGCCCTCTACCGGGCCTCTCGGGACGGCGTTCGTATCGACCTTAACGTGCGCGGGCTGTGCGCCCTGCGCCCGGGCGTGAAAGGACTGAGCGACAACATCAAGGTGAACAGCATAGTCGGGCGCTTCCTGGAGCATGCTAGGATCTACTACTTCCGCAACGGCGGGGAGGAGGAGGTCTTCCTGGGCAGCTCGGACATGATGCCCCGCAACCTCAAGCGGAGGGTGGAGGTGCTGTTCCCGGTGCTGGACGCGGGATACCGCCGCCTGCTGGTGGATGAGATACTTCCTATCCATCTGAAGGACAACGTGAAGTCCCGGGACATGCTTCCCGACGGAACGTACGTCAAGAGGAAGGCCGCCAAGGACGAGGCGAAGGTGGACTCCCAGGATTGGCTGATAAGGAACCGCGGGTCCTGGCACCGGGAGGAGTGAGGCCGATGGACGATCTGTGCGTCTACGGACGGAGAGCGACCGCTCAACGTCTCACCGCCTTCCTGGCCGAGGTGGATGGTGTTCGTCTCGGGGAGGACATCGAGTGCGTGCACCGCATGCGGGTGGCCTCCCGGCGCCTGCGCTCCGCGCTGCGCATCTTCGGGGAATGCTTCAAAGGAAAGAAGGCAAAGAAGTGGAGAAGAGAGGTGCGGCAGGTCACCTCCTCGCTCGGTGAGGCGCGCGACCTGGACGTGCAGATGGAGCTGCTGGGAGCGATCGGCAAGAACTGGGACGGGGAGGAGTCGGTCGGCCTTTCGCTCATCATAGAGATGCTGAGATGCCGCAGAGCGTCCCTGCAACCGGACGTCGTGTCGCTGATGGACACCATCGTCGGTGCCGGTCCTTTCCAGGAGATGAGATCGGAACTTGCGGACGCGGTGGAATGGAACGGCGACCCGTCCCTGCTCTACCCGTACGCTTTCGGACACGCCGCGGTGGCCGTGGAGGAGCTCATGGAGCACTCCCATTCCGTTCCGGTCTACGAGGATTGGCAGGGACATCATGCCCTGCGCATAGCCGGAAAGCACCTGCGCTACGCCCTGGAGGCCTTCCGGGAGGCTTACCCGGATGGCCTGGACAAGGACCTGAGAACGCTGAAGAAACTGCAGGACACGGTCGGCGAGCTGCACGACTGTGACGTCTGGCTGCAACGGTTGCCTTCGCTGCGGGAGGAAGCGCCCGCCGCCATCAAGGCCATCGACCGCCTGCAGTCAACGTTCGAATCCCGAAGGCGGGAGCTGCACGGGAAGCTGGTGACGCAATGGAGCGCCCTGCTCCAGGACCGTTTCCTGTTCCGGCTGCTGGACAAGCTCAAGGGCCGCCCATTAGTGGAGGTGTGCCCAGTGAAGGTGGCGCTGATATCGGACGTGCACGGGAACGTTCACGCGTTACGGGCGGTCATGGAACACGCCCGGACCAACGGAGCGACGGCGTTCCTGAACGCCGGGGACGCCGTGGGCCTCCCACATCCGGTGGAAGCCATCCAGCTGCTCATGGACAAGGACGTCATCAGCGTCATGGGGAACCTGGACCGCGCCTCGCTTAAGGTGGCCGCGGGAAAGAAGGTCAGGGACCGCCAGTTGGAGATGGCCACCGAGATGCTCGATAAGAGCGAACTGGAATGGCTAAGCTCCTTGCCGGAAGATCTCCGCCTGGATGTCTGCGGGCGTACCGTGCTGGTCACCCACGCCTCCCCCGGACAGGAGGCGGAGAAGCTTACTCCGAACACACCAGAGAACCGGTTGCGCCATCTGGCCCAGTCCACTGGCGCGGACATCGTGGTCACCGGTCACTCACATATCCCAATGGTCAGGGAGTGCGTGGGAACCATGTTCATAAACCCGGGTAGCGTGGGGCGCCCCCGGGACGGATCCGAGGCCTCCTACGCCTTGCTGGACCTTCCGTCGTTGAACGTGAAGCTTTTCAGAGTGTCATACGACGCCAAGGGCGTCGCCGATGAACTTCGCTCCCAGGGATTCCAGGACCTGCCTAAGGAACTGGAGAACGGACGGACCAAGGACCTGGTGGCGGCGGCCGGAACCTGGGCGGAACGTTTCCACAAGGACCGCCAACACGCCGAACAGGTGCGGAGCCTGTCGACCTTGATCTTCGATCGAACGCACGGACTGCATCGCTTGGAACACCGGGACCGCGAGCTGCTGGAGATGGCGGCGATGGTGCACGATGTAGGAATAAGCGAGGGAGCGGAAGGGCATCAACGAAGAGCCTTGGACATCGTGATGAAGGCCGATCTGCCTTTGGAAGAGGTGGAGAGGAGGATGCTGGCCTGCATCGCCCGCTATCACGGCCTGCGCTCGCCGCGCCGGGAGGACCGGGTCTTCAAGGGATTGACCCCCTCGGAGAGGAGAAGGGTCACCAAGCTCTCGGCCATACTGGCCCTGGCGGATGGCCTCGACCGTAGCCACGCCTCCTTAGTAGGCGGACTGGAAGTGACGGTACGCAGAAAGGCGGTCAAGTTGACCATCTCCGGACCGGGGGACCTCTCATCGGAGAAGGAGTGGGGTTCACGAAAATCAGCTCAGTTCGCCCGGGCCTTCGGAAGGGAGGTGACTATTAATGATCGAACCTGAGAAGGGGAGGGTGGTGGCCTTCCTGGACGTCGGCACCAACTCCATACGGCTGCTGGTGGTGCGGATCAACCCCAATCGTTCCTTCACGGTGATAAGCGAGCAGAAGGAGATGGTCCGGCTCGGTGAGCAGGAGTTCTCGGACGGACTGCTCCTGGAGAGCGCCATGGAACGGGCCGTTCGGGTCATCAAGAACTTCTACGACCTCTCCAAGACCTACGGCGCCAGCGAGTTCGTGGCCATGGCCACCTCGGCCACCAGGGAGGCTTCCAACCGCGCCGATCTGGTGGACCGGGTGAAGGAGGCCACCGGACTGGAGCTTCAGATAATCTCCGGCATGGAAGAGGCCAGGCTGATCTATCTGGGCGTTTCCAGCGGACATCACATCGGCCGCAAGGTCGCCCTTTTCCTGGACATCGGCGGGGGCAGCACCGAGCTGGCCCTGGGCGATCAGAACGAGTACTCCTACCTGGAGAGCCTGAAGGTCGGAGCCATACGGCTCACCACCATGTTCGTGAAGAAGCCGGAGGCACCGGTCCCGGAAGATGTCCTCTCCAAGATGCGCAAGTACGTCAAGAGCTCCCTGGTCCGGGCCAAGAAGGAGATCCTGCAGAGCAAGGTGTCCCTGGTGTTCGGAAGCTCCGGGACCGTGGTGAACCTCGGGGAGATCCTGCTCCGTCAGGACTCCAGCTCGCGCCCGGGGGTGATAAGGCTGCCGCAGCTCCGGAAGCTGGTGCTGCACCTGGCCGGCATGGACCTGGCCGCCCGGCGCAAGGTGCCGGGGATGAACCCGGAGAGGGCGGACATCATAGTGGCCGGGGCCATGGTCCTGGAGACGCTCATGGAGGAGCTGAAGCTGAGCGAGATAGCGGTCAGCCAACGCAGCATGCGGGACGGCATGCTGCAGGACTATCTCGGCGGGCTGGAGGAGTTCCCGGGCTTCCGGGAGCTGTCGGTACGAGAAAGAAGCGTCATCCAATTGGGACGGGCCTGCTCGATAGACGAGGAACATGCCCAGCGGGTGACCTCGATAGCCCTGGAGCTGTTCGACAGCGCCACTAAGAAAGGATTGCACACCCTGGGCAAGAAGGAGCGGGAGATGCTGCACCACGCGGCCTTCCTGCACGACGTGGGGGACTTCATCTCCTTCAACGATCATCATCTGCATTCGCACTACATCATCTGCCATGCCGACCTCCTGGGCTTCTCCAGCCGCGAGGTGCTGCTCATCGCCAACATCGCCAAGTACCATCGCAAGCGAACGCCGAAGATGCGAGCGGCTGACCTTCGAGAGCTGGACGAGGAGGACCAGCGAGTGGTGATCCTTCTATCGACCTTGTTGCGCATGGCCGAGAGCCTGGACCGTTCGCACTCCAACCTGGTGCAGAACGTGCGTTTCAGCAAGGTCACGAAACGCTCGGTCAAGCTCATCGTCACCGCCAGCGGGGACCCCCAGCTAGAGATGTGGCGCATGGAGGAGGACCGCAAGGCCTTCAACAAGGCCTGTGGCCGGAACCTCACGGTGGTGCTGAACAACATCGAAGGTTGAAAAAAGTAAAAGGAAAGTTAAGGGGTTTGACTGGGTAAAAAGTAAGACCTTACTTGGTCTTCTTCATTATCTTCATCCAGCCGCCGCTCTCGAACACCGCGAGACCCCTCTTGAGGAGGGTCTTCTCGAACTCCTCCCAGGATACGATCTCCAGCCTCGCGTTGTTGCCCTTGGTGAACTGAACTCCGTTGGTGCCCTTTACGCGGCCCGGCTTGAGACCCTTCTTCTTAGCGATGTCCTTTGCCTTATCTAAGCTGACTTTCTCCATAACCATGGAACGACCTCCGCGATAATCGACCAATCTGGCCTGTTATCCAGTAAGTAATGGAAATACTCGATATATAATATTTATTACATAAAGGACGGTGACCAGTGTTTATTCCTCTTATATAGTATAGGGTGTTAACCCCTCCCCGCACCCAGATTTTTATCCCTTGGGACGGTATGCCTAAACGATGCTGGCCGAATGACTGGCCATGCCTGGAAGGACAGGGATTAAATGCCTTAGCAGGGATTACCTGCCGATATTATGGGCCTCTTCGGTTCCTCCGGCATACGCGGTCTCATAGGAAAGGACATCGACGCCGAGCTTGGCGTGCGCATCGGACGAGCGGTGGGCAGCCTCTTTGGCACTGTCGTGATAGGAAAGGACCCTAGGACCAGCGGCGACCTTGTGGTTAGCGCTCTGATCGCCGGGCTCATCGAGGCCGGAGCGGAACCGTACCGGGCGGGCATGGTTCCCACGCCGACGTTGGCCTGCGCCGCTTCCCATTTCGACTGCGGCCTCATGGTCACCGCCTCCCATAACCCCCCGGAGTACAACGGGGTCAAGATGTGGAACCAGGACGGCAGCGCCTTCGACGGGGAGCAGACGGCGGAGGTGGAGAGACTCATCGCCGAGGGCGGCAGGAAGGCCCCCTGGGACGAGATGTTCTCCGAACGGCCGTGGGAGAGCGCCATAGACGAGCACATCCTTACTATCATGGAAGAGGTGGGACCGGTCGAGCGGTCCATCGTCCTCGATTGCGGGTGCGGGGCCACCGGTCCGGTGAGCCCCCGTCTGTTCCGGGACCTGGGCTGTTCCATCGTTACCCTGAACGCCAATCCAGACGGGCGCTTCCCGGGAAGACCGTCCGAACCGTCCGAGGCTAACCTCAAGGACCTGATGTCGTTGTGCAAGGCCAAGGGCGTGGCGGGCATCGCCCACGACGGGGACGGGGACCGCATGGTGGCCGTGGACGAGGACGGCCGCTACGTCAGCGGCGATCGGCTCCTGGCGTTGTTCGCTTCATTACTTCAGGTCAAGGACATGGCCGCCCCGGTGGACGCCTCCATGGTCCTGGACGACATCGTCGGAAGACCTATCGTGCGCACCAAGGTAGGGGACATGTTCGTATCGGAGGCGCTGAAGAAGAAAGGCCTCCCGTTCGGCGGCGAGCCGTCCGGAACGTTCATCTTCCCCTCGGTCAACTATTGCCCGGACGGCATGCTGGCCGGAGCTTATCTATTAAAATTGCTGGACGGCCGGCCGCTGAAGGAGGTCGTTGGTGAGCTTCCGATCTATCCCTCGGTCCGGGACTCCTTCTCGTACGATCCCTCCGATCGAAGGAAGGTCAAGGAGAAACTCGCCGAGGAGATGTCCTCGATCGACGGCGAACTGACCACCGTGGACGGTTTCCGGGTGGACCTGGGGCATGGCTGGCTCCTGGTGCGCCTCTCGGGAACGGAGCCCAAGGTGCGGTTGACCGTGGAGGCCCGCAACCAGAAGGACCTGGAAGCGATAGCCGAGATGGCCAGGGCCAGAATACGAAAGGCCTTGGGCTGAGCAGGCATTTAATAGCTGACCGCCAATTTCAATGGGAAGGAATTAAATGAAAGCGCTCATCCTGGCCGCCGGAGAGGGAACCCGCCTCAGACCGCTCACCACCAATATTCCGAAGCCGCTGCTGACCGTGGCCGGCAGGCCGTACCTGGCCCACCTGGTGCAGGCGTTAAGGGATGCCGGCATCCAGGAACAGGTCATCCTGGTGGGCTGGAAGGCCAACCGGGTCAAGGAGTTCTTCGGCGACGGGAAGCAGATGGGCGTGGAACTGAGCTATCTGGAGCAGAAGGAGCGCCTGGGCACCGCCAACGCCATCGGGGTGGCGGAAGGGCTCATGGACGGCGATTTCGTGTGCGTCAACGGGGACGTGGTCATGGCCCCGGAGGCGGTGGCCGAGATGGTCTCCGAGTTCCGGAAGGACCGTCGGCCGTTCATGGGCGTCGTCGAGGTCCCGGAGCCGCAGCGGTTCGGGGTGGTCCAGCACGACAACGGAAAGCTGGTCAAGATAATCGAGAAACCGGCCAACCCTCCGTCCAAGCTGATCAATGGCGGCTTCTTCGGCCTCACCGACGAGGTCTTCGATCACATACGGAAGACCGGGAGATCACCGCGCGGAGAATATGAGTTCACGGATACCCTGAACATGATGGCCGCCCAGACGGAGGTGGCCGTTCGCAAGATAAACGGGGAATGGATGGACGTCGGGTACCCCTGGGAGCTGCTGCGGGCGAACGAGTACCTCATGGGCCGCCTGAAGCGGGATGTTCGCGGTACTGTGGAGGAGGGAGCGGTGCTCAAGGGCGTCGTGGTCGTGGAAGAGGGCGCCCTGGTGCGGAGCGGAAGCTACGTCGAAGGTCCGGTATACATATCCAAAGGGTGCGACATCGGGCCGAACTGCTACCTCCGGCCTTTCACCTGCCTTGGCGAAGCGGTACGCATCGGAAGCTCGGTGGAGGTCAAGAGCTCCATAGTCATGCGGAGGACGCACATCCCGCATCACAATTACGTGGGTGACAGCATAATCGGCGAAAGGTGCAACTTCGGCGCCGGCACCAAGGTAGCCAACCTGCGCTTCGACGATCGGACCGTTCGGGTGACCACCAAGGGGCAGATGCTCAGCACCGGCCGGCGCAAGCTAGGGGTGATCATGGGCGATGACGTTAAGACCGGCATCAACGCCATGATCGAGCCGGGAACGGTGATCTGGGAAGGCACCGTGGTCGGCATGGGCGCCCGGGCCCGCGGGAACATCGGACCGCACAGCAAGGTCTTCTAAAGCTCCACGACCGGAAGCTGCATGCGCCTTCCCTGACCGTCGTAAGCGCGCCAGCTGCCCTCGTCGTAAGGCAGGCAGGTTATGATGTGCACGTACCCATAGCGGCGGAACAGTTCCAGGTCCTCCCTGGACGGCCGATTGCTGTAACCGGGATGTGAGTGCACCGTGCCGACCACGGAAAAATCGATGGGCATCATGTGCATCATCAAGGTGGCCGAATCCTCTCCCTGAAGGGTGCCTGGCAATAGCAACAGTTCCTGGATGATGCCGTCCTCGGCCCGCAGCATGGCCACGAACTCGTTGGGCAACGAATCGCGCGCCGCCTCGTTTATCATCTCCAAGAGGGCGCGGTCGATGCCCCGGACCTTCAGCATAGGTTCCCCATCAGCTTCTCCCTGGTGCGGGCGTAGAAACCTTTACCGAAGCTGACGAAGCGCGCCCGGTCCGGGGAGGCCTTGAACTCCACCGTCTCGTTGCCGGCCATGAGCAGCTCCTGCTGACCGTCCACGACGACGACGCACTCCTTGGGACGGACCACTTGCACGGTGATGCGGCTGCTGGCCGGGACCACCACCGGCCGGGTGGAGAACTTGAAGGGGGCCATGGGAGCAATCACCAGTGCTTCCACCCGGGGATCGATCAGCGGGGCGCCCAGGCTCATGGCGTAACAAGTGGAACCGGTGGGGGTGGCCACCACTATGCCGTCCGCCCGGACGTTCATGGCCATCTCCCCGTCCACGAACACCTGGAAGTGACGGATCTTGGCCACGTGGGCGGTGTGCAGCACCGCCTCGTTCATGGCATCCAGCATGCGCTTCCCGCCCACGGTGGTCTGCAGCTTGATGCGCTCCTCCAGTTCGTAGTTGCCGCGCAGGACGTTGTCTATGCCTTCCTCCAGCTCCTCCTCCGAGGCCACGGTGAGGAATCCCAGGTCGCCGGCGTTGATGCCCAGTATCGGCGCCTTGTTGTGCTGCAGCGCCCTGAGTATGGTGCCATCCCCTCCCACGGTCACCATCATGTCCACGTCCATCTCGTCCAGGAGCAGCCCCTTGGTCTTGAACCGCTCGGCCATCTCCTTCTCCAGCAGCACCTCGTGCCCCTTGAGCAGTTCCAAGGTCCTCTTGGCCATGCGCGGGGCGTCGGGTATGTTCATGTTCACGCTCATCCCGAACTTCATAATAGCCACCTCACCATCGCCGCGTCGCCCGCGGCCAGGCAGTTGGCCCGGACCTCCAGGTCCAGGGCCATATCTAGGACGTTGCCGTCAAGATCGTAAAGCTCCCCGCCCGCCTCCCGGAGGATAAGGGCGCTGGCGGCGATATCGACCACCCTCAACGCCCTCTGGTACACCTCCGAGTTCAGATAGAAACCGTCGGCCAGCCCAGCCGCCACCAGGCACATCTCCAATGACGAACAGCCCATGGAACGGGTGCGCCGGGCCTTGCGCAGCACCCCGTTGGCGGAGGCCGCGGAGAACTTCCCTAGATAAACAAAGAGAACGGAACTGTCCATGTCGCATTTCCGTACGTGTATGGCCTTTCCGTTCCAGGTCGCCCCTTTTCCCCTCTCGGCGTAGAACTCGTCGCCGGTGACCAAGTTCCGCACTATGCCGTGGGTGGCGTCATTCATGCTTTTAGTGCAGACGGCCAGGGAGACGCTGTAGAACGGGATTCCCATCAGGGAGTTGTACGTACCGTCCACAGGGTCCATGACCAATGTGCGCTCGTGACCGCGGTCAATGAAACCCGCCTCCTCGCTCAGGACGTTCAAGGGAACATTCCTCTTGTCCATAAGTTCCAAGAGCAGGTCCTCGGCGATCTGGTCGATGAGGCATGTCGGCGTACCGTCAGCCCCCATGCCCACCTCGGCGGCCCGGTCGCTGAAGGCGCATTCCTGGTCGATCCTGCCGGCCACTTCGGCGGCCAGCCATTCCAAAGTTTCCCTCATCCCCCTGGATATTGACGGGGGGTTATTCATAATTGCGCCAGTGAGAACCATGGAAACGGTTTATACAGAACATGTCATTCCCTTATCGCCCCACGTGGCAGAGGGATCTTTTGGGAGAGCAAGTCATCT
>Ga0116170_10005745_pt1 | contig 11006 bp, 7 predicted proteins | sample AD_JPNHW1_MetaG_FD_89797 | JGI IMG/M metagenome (GOLD analysis project Ga0116170, IMG submission 89797) | Active sludge microbial communities of municipal wastewater-treating anaerobic digesters from Japan - AD_JPNHW1_MetaG | ecosystem: Engineered > Bioreactor > Anaerobic > Digestate | place... | reverse complement strand
ATTAAACCAGGTCATTACCGAAGTTTTTAAGGTCAGCCTACGAACGGGCAACAAAGGTATTTCTTCAACGGATTCAACTGTATACACTTACCTGGGACAGAATGTGAGGAGCCGTGATTATTATTCCTGGACCGATCCGACATACATTATCCATCACAATTATGAATATGTCTATGATTCGGGGAATAACTATCATGCCATTACGGGTGAACCTCCAATTAAATATTACCAATGGAGTAGGAACAATACCATCGGGATGTCGATTGATGGTTATCCTTCGTCAACCGATACCATCAGGCAATATAATTCGCAGGGCTATCCTGTTCTTATCCAATGTACGCAAGGATACAATATAATCCTGAATTACTCATGCCAGTGAGGCATATCAGAGATATATGATTCACGCTTCCTACAGCAGTCGCGGCAAGGATTTTCTTCAAAATAATTTTACTACATGTTTTTGTATAGGTGGTGTAATTGTCTGTTTTGGAAAACATTACAAACACACAAATTCAATCACAACGGCCAGATAAACACGAACAGGAAAAGAACCGGGGTGATCCCGAGGAATGTTATACGGCAGAAGTTGGTTAATTCATGAAGAATTCCAGAGCGATCTTTTTCACAGAAAAACCCCGAACTTCTACTATTGAAATCTTCTGGAAGATTGAAAATGTGGGTATTGGCGGATGTTTTAACATCAACATGAACAGAATGCCCACCACCGACAGTTGCTTCCTCATGATATCCCTTTAAAGTGATGCAATATACATCTATTTATTGATCAGATATAAAACCTTATCAAGACAACCACCAGGGTACACAGTATTTCTATTGCACGATAATTTTCTTCTGAATAACTCCTCCGTCTTTACGCATGATTTTCATTATGTAAATGCCTTTATGCAGACCATTGAGACTAAGGACCGTTCCGGTGAAATCCTCCAATTTTTGCATGCAGATTCCGGTGGATGTGTACAGGGTGATCATAGCGTGATCGGCGCCGTAAATGAATACCTTCTCCGTTGCAGGATTCGGGAAAACAGTTACGGTTTTTACCGGTGTGTCCTGAATCCCGCCTGTCTGTGAGAATTCGACTGTATATTGATTATGATCAACATAGTTCTGCGCAAAGACGTCGATGGTGGTGGTTCCCGGGAAAACCTGGGTGGGGATAACGATAACGGTTTCGTTCCTGTCGATTGGAATTCCTTTTACAATGTAGGTTTTTCCCGAGCCGACTCCTGATTCAACCACAGTGTAATGAAAGGTATCCGGATTAAAATCAGGGATCCCAACATCGTTGACCAGGATGTTGCTCAGGCGGGCCTCCGTACCCAAAACGCCATTCTCCAGTGAATAACATGATTGGTAAACCAGCTTTTTTGCCAGGGAATCCTGAACCCAGGCCGCAACCATCAGGTCGTCCCAGCGTTCCACATGGGTGCCGGTAAGATCGACTGTATCCGTATAAGTAAATGGCTCGCGGTCGACCAGTTTCAACTTTGTTCCCTGGGCATCGGGCATCATCTTCATCATAACATGCTCGAAGCTGGTAGCCGTGCTGTATGGACTGGCGTTATTATAGGTGACCTTTTCGATTACCGCAACATATAATTTTAATCCTGAAAAGTTTGCAAATGGCAGGACGGTGGTATTTACTGCCATCACATGACCGGTAAGGGTGTGTGTGGATACAATTTTCATCATCCCCGACTTCCGAATCTCTCTGTCAAAAGCTTCCTGGACACCAACCGTGTTAGTATTTCCAAAAATCCAATCACCATCGCAATATGCCCTGGGGACACCTCCGACATTATAATACCGTTTTCTCACACGCCCCTCAGCCGTACAATAGGGGTCACCCGGTGACGGCCAATACATCTGGTATTTGACCAGGGTGATGGTATTCTCATGGCTTGCGCACCAGGGCCGGAAAAGATCATCGAATGCAGGACAAATAAAGCAAGTGGAACTGGTAAACTCTTCAAAAAGCGGTTTCCGGGCGACATGTAAGCACACCATCTGGACTTGAGTAGAAAGTGTATCATTTGAAGGGTCGGCGTCAGGAGCCCCGTTGATTTCCCGTATCCATACCACGAGGTTGTTCACCCCGATCGGGGGATCCATCAGGTCGGTACAGGTAAAATTGAAGGATAAAAGTGGGGGAACATTCAGATCATTGATCGCCGTCGAATGCACAGTCCCGTTATTTATCTGCCAATCGATCACTGCCGAATGAATCGTGTCGCTGCCCATATTGTAAACCGTTCCCTTAACAGGAGAAGGAGCCGATATAAAAGTCTCTGTCGAATTGATGGTGGTTAGGTTCCCATCATTGGGCAACGGATCTATTAAGGCGATGTCATCGAGGTACCAGAAACTGATGTTGTCCAGGTTGCCTTCAAGGGAAAAACTGAATTGGAACCGGTTGGATCCGACATCTGAATTGGTGATCGTCAGGTCTATATCCTTGGGCCCATTATTGGCGGACGGGTAAAGATGCCATATCCTGTTCCATTGTCCCCCCTTTGTACGTGTTGAAACCTCTGCAAGTGGCGCCGGTGATTGTTTGAACTGATAATAAAATCTGAAGTGGAATTTGACCGAGGTAAGTCCTGTAAGGTCAAATACCGGTGAGATCAGGCGGGTTGTGGCAATCGTATCAATGAAACTGAATTTTGCTTCAGGGATCTTTGATGGGATATAACCGCTTGAAAGACTTGACCAACTAATAGTCCATTGCTGGGGTACTCCGCTGATGGACCACCCTGCGGGAGGCATCTGGCCTTCAGAAAAATCCTCATAAACGAATACCTGTGCGGAAACCAGGAAGCCCGTTACAACGAGGATGATGAATAATGAAATTCGCGGTATCATGGCTGGGAAGATTTATTGGTGTTCAATAAACGTTAACCCTTTCAGTTCCATTTAACTATTTGCAGTGGGGTTTTCACAAAGATACCTAAAGTTGGCCTGTTTTTCTGTATAGAGAATGGATTCTTTTTAGAATATTTAGATGTAAATTTGTAGTAATCGTCAGATTTTCTTGTACGTATCAGGTTAAAGTGGCAGGCGTTAAAAATTTTACGGTAAAGATCATCATTTTTGTTGCAGGTATAAACCTGCTATGGGAACCTACTGCTGCACAACTCACTGTTACCCAGGGAAGTGACATGGGGCTCACTCCGGAACAACTGGTCCGTGACCACCTCGTCGGGAAAGGGGTTTCAATGTTCAATGTCACTGTGAACGGATCAGGTGGAATTATCTCTAAAAACAATATTGGTTATTTTAATGCAACGGGAGGGGCATTCACCCAGCTGAATATGAAAGGCGGGATCATCATGACGACCGGGAAAGCCGACTTTGCAATCGGTCCCAATGATAAGCCCAGCTTAGGATTCAGGTCAAATACAGGTTCTGATCCTGATCTCGAACAACTCACCGGAACGATTTCGAATGATGCCTGCATCGTTGAATTCGATTTTATCCCCCAATGTGATACCTTACGTTTCAGATATGCTTTTGGCTCGGAAGAATTCAGGGAATTCTGCGGACACATCAACGATGCTTTTGGTTTTTTTCTTTCCGGTCCCGGAATCCACGGTGTATTCTCTAATAACAGCATCAATATTGCCCATATGCCCGGAAGTTCCGAATACGTTACCATCAATAATATTTGCGCAGATCCATCTTCAGCATGGGACAACAAAGATGGCATATTTTTCCAGTATGACGCCATAACTTACGTTTATACAGCCTATTATATTATCACCCCATACATGACCTATCATCTGAAGATGGTTGTCGGGGACGCCGCAGACCAGATCTATGATTCCGGAGTGTTCCTTGAGATCGGCAGTTTTTCGGCTGGTTTTGACTTCAATGTAAGGAATGTTCCTATGAATCCCGGTGCAGGTATCGATGCCATAGAAGGATGCAACGATATTGCGGTTGAATTCAGCCTCCCACAGGTAGCGAAATCTGAACTTACCGTCGATTTTACACTTGAAGGGACTGCCATCCCCGGAATCGATTATTCGATTGTACCATCTTCCATGGTCTTTACGGCAGGGCAGGATACCGGCAGGGTTATCATTCACCCGATAGAAGATGGGTTAACTGAAGGAAACGAAACAGTAATCCTTAAAATTCTAAAGAAAACATGTTACGATACAATCACAATCTGGGATAAAATAATTATCCGGGATTATATACCATTGTCAGTCTCAGCAGGAAATGACCGGGTGATCTGTCCGGGTGATACAACCGCTCTTATTGCAATAACAACGGGAGGTGTCGGGCCTTTTTCCTATTCCTGGAATAGTTCACTGAGCAATGACAGTATCATCAGGGTATCCCCCTCCCAGGGGAGTCATACCTATTTTGTCAGGGTCGATGACAGATGCCAGATTTCCGTCTCTGACACCATACTTGTGATGGTCGATACTTTGGCAGTTTTAACCAACCAGCCCGCAGAAAAAACGATCTGTAGCGGTGAGAAGACCGGAATCGAACTCACATCCAATATTACCAATGCCGGTTTTAGCTGGGATCCCTTACCGGTTTCCGGCTCGGTTACGGGATACGCATCAGGAACAGGAAAAACAATAGATCAGAAGCTGGACCTGCTTTCTTCAACCTCCGGCATAATCGATTATCGCATACAGGTCTACGGTCGGGGCTGTGATACAACCGGGTCCATCATACGGGTCATTGTAAACCCTTTACCTGTCGTGGAACTGGGCGATCCGGTTACCATTACTTCCGGGTCAGCGACTGAACTTCATGCCGGGAGCGGATTTGCCCGGTACCGGTGGTCAACAGGATCAAACGACTCCGTTATCCTTATCGATCAGGGAGGTTTATACCGGGTTGAGGTGGAAAATATTTTTGGATGTATTGATTCTGATTCGGTTTTAGTACTGGAATTAGGTTTGAACATCCCGAATGCCTTTACCCCTAACGGTGACGGGTTAAATGATTATTTCCGCGTCACGGGTCTTGAGAATAAGGAAAATGTGATCCTGCAGATATTTGACCGCTGGGGAATATTGGTTTTCGAAACAAGGAAGCCGGAAAATGGATGGGATGGGACATGCATGAAAAAGTACTGTCAACCCGATACTTACATATGGATCATGACAATAGGCGCCCCTTATAATAAAACGCTTAAAGGTACGATCACCCTCTTAAAATGACGCCTTTAATAACGAAAAGGGTTGTCAGATCTGGCTTTCCAGATTTGAACTTGTCGGTGAATTTAACTTTTCCAGAGCCGTTCCATCTGTTCGAGAGTTTTCCCTTTGGTCTCGGGAACGATCTTCCAGACAAACCAGGCCGAGAGGAAACACATTACGGCGTAGATCCAGTAGGCGAAGCCATGGTTGAACTGCGCGGTAAGCCAGGATGATTTGTCGAGGACCGGGAAGGTTACGGAAACCAGGAAGTTCGAGATCCATTGCGCAGCCACGGCGACTGCCATGGCCCGTCCCCGGATCCTGTTGGGGAATATCTCCGACAGAAGTACCCAGGTGACGGGCCCCCAGGAGACGGCAAAACAGGCGATGTAAACCAGCATGAATACCAGCGAAGATATTCCTACTGTTTGGAAGTAGAAGGTCAGCCCGAGGGCCGTCATCGCCACTGCCATGCCCAGCGCCCCGATGATCTGCAGGGGCTTCCGGCCGAAGCGGTCGACGGTAACGATGGCAAGTACGGTAAAGGAGAGGTTGATGACGCCCACGATGATGGTCTGCAGCAGGGCGGCGTCGGTTTTCGATCCCATATTCCTGAAGATCTCGGGGGCATAATAGAGGATCACGTTGATGCCACCGAACTGCTGGAATACCGATAGCAGAATCCCGATGATGATGACCATATACCCATACGAGAACATCTTTCCCGAATGATGGGTCACGGAGGAGGTGATCTCTTCCAGGATCGCGGCGGCTTTTTCACGGCCATTGACCTGTTCGAGCACCCGGGCGGCCTTTTCCGGCCTGTTTTTCAATACCAGGTAACGGGGCGTCTCCGGTACGAAGAAGAGCAGGACCATGAATAATCCTGCAGGGATAATCTCGGAGGCGAACATCCACCTCCAGCCGGTCTGGTGGAGCCAATCCTCGTTGCCCTGCAGGGCGATGAAATAGTTGACGAAATAGACCAGCAACATGCCGAAGATGATCGCAAACTGGTTCCAGGAGACCAGCCGGCCCCGGATGCCGGGAGGCGCCACCTCGGCGATGTACATGGGTGAGAGCATGGAAGCCAGTCCTACGCCAATGCCCCCGATGATGCGGTAGATAATAAAATGAGGCAGAAAGGTATGATCGCCCTGGCCGATGGGCCGGATCAGCATTTCGGGCCAGGCAGAACCCAAAGCAGAGACCAGGAACAGGACGGCAGCCAGCATCATTCCTTTCTTGCGGCCCAGGTAAAGGCTGACAAGTCCACCCGTGAAGCCGCCGATAATGCAACCGATCAGGGCGCCCGATACGGCCAGTCCGAGCCTCGAATTGGCGGCCATTTCCGACAGGCCTGCAGGCTCGATGAAGACCTTTTCAAGCGACTGTACCGTACCCGAGATCACCGCGGTGTCGTAGCCAAAGAGCAACCCGCCCAGTGTAGCCACCAGGGTGAGCGCGTAAACATATCCCTTTTTCATGTAGTGTTAGAGTCTGTTTAAATTTAGTTTGTCTGGTGAAAAACCTTTCTATTTACGATTGAACATGATTTACGAATGAAAACGAATGACGTAATTTTCCATCAGATGAACGTGTTGATCAGTTGCTCCAGGTACTCTTGCTTCCCACTTATCTGTCGCGGCTCGTCGTGAGTTCCCGCGATCCGGTAAAGTTCTTCAAGCGAAAGGGTGCCCTGCTCGAAGGCAACCCCATCGCCGGTGGCATAGGAAGCGTATCGCTCCTGTTTTATACGGAGGTAATCCGACTCGTGCAGGATCCTGTCGGCAATGATGAGCGCCCGGGCAAAGGTATCCATGCCTGAGATATGGGCGATGAAGAGATCTTCGTCATCGGTGCTGTTGCGCCGCAGCTTTGCATCGAAATTGATCCCGCCATAGGTGAAGCCTCCCGCCTGCAGGATCTCGAGCATGGCCTCGGTGACTTCGTAAAGGTTGGTAGGAAATTCATCAGTATCCCAACCGTTCTGGTTATCGCCCTTGTTGGCGTCGATCGACCCGAACAACCCTGCGTCGGCAGCCATCCGGATCTCATGGGCAAAACTGTGCCCGGCAAGGGTGGCGTGGTTGACCTCCACATTCAACTTAAAATCATTTTGAAGGTGATGCTTCAGGATAAATCCGATGACCGTGGAAACGTCGTAATCGTACTGGTGTTTTGTAGGTTCCATGGGCTTGGGTTCGATCAGGAAGGTACCGGTAAATCCTTTCTTCCGGCCGTGATCGCGGGCCAGGGAGAGAAATATGCCAAGATGTTCCAGCTCTTTCCGGGTGTCGGTGTTGTGCAGTGAAAGGTAACCTTCCCTCCCGCCCCAGAACACATAGTTACTGCCTCCCAGTTCGATGGTGGCCTCAATGGCGTTCTTCACCTGGACGGCGGCGTTGGTCACAACCAGGAAATCGGGATTGGTGGCCGCCCCGTTCATATAGCGGGGATTGGAGAAAATGTTGGCGGTGCCCCATAAAAGCCGGATCCCGGTCTCCTGCTGTCGCTGTTTCACTTGCGGCAGGATCTTTTCCAGCCGCTTTTCAATTTCGAAAACGGCGCCATCGCCAACCAGGTCGGTATCGTGAAAACAGTAAAAGGGAACGCCCAGCTTGCCCATGAATTCGAATGCAGCATCCAGGCGGTGTTTTGCTTTTTCCATCTCACCGGAAGGCTCGTCCCATGGAAATCTCCTGGTTCCCGGCCCGAAAGGATCCGATCCCGTGCCGCAGAATGAATGCCAGTAGGCCACGGCATATCGCAGGTGCTCCTTCATGGTCTTTCTACGAACCACGCGATTTTGGTCATACCATTTGAATGCCAGCGGGTTCCGGCTCTCCGGCCCCTCGAAGCCAATTTTTCCAATCGTTTTAAAATACTCCATAGTTTATGAGTTTGTTTAATTAGTTAGGCATGTGAAAAACCTTTCTATTTACGAGTCTCTAACTATTTTTGTCAGGATAAATCTGACGGTCCAGCGCCAGTTCCCATTGCCGGTATGCATCCGTAACCGCATCCTGCTGCCCGCGATCGGGCCGGAAGGTTTTGATGCATTTCAGCATTGCCAGTGCTTCGGTTTCGTCATGGTACAATCCGGCGCCAAGGGCCGAGCCCCTGGCCGCGCCCAGGGCCCCGTCGGTGTCGTAAAGTTCGAGGGTGATATCCTGGATTGAGGCAAGGGTGGAACAGAAGACACTGCTCAGGAACATGTTGGCATGTCCGGCTCTGACCAGTTTCGTCACCATCCCCGATTCTTCCATGATCTTCATCCCATAACGGAAGGCGAAAGCAACCCCCTCCTGCACTGCCCGGCAAAGATGGGCCTGCCCGTGGAGGTTAAAATCAAGGTTCATGAACGCAGCGCCGGGCGACCTGTTTTCGAGCATCCGTTCACTCCCGTTGCCAAACGGCAGAAAGGTCAGTCCGTCGCTTCCGGCAGGTACACCGGCTGCCATGTGGTCCATCTGCCGGTAGTCTTCGACTCCGGTCATCCGGCGTAACCAACTGTTGGAAATACCGGTACCGTTTATACACATCAATATTCCCAGTCTGGGGCGCCGTGCCGAATGGTTCACGTGCGCGAAGGTGTTGACGCGCGAGAGCGGATCCGACTGTAGTTGGTCGGTCACGCCATAAACGACCCCGGAGGTTCCCGCGGTGGCCGCCGTCTCTCCCGGCTCTGTCACCTTGAGTGAGAAGGCGTTGTTGGGCTGATCGCCGGCACGGTAGGTGACCGGTATTCCGGCCGGCAATCCCAGCTCCCCGGCGGCTTCGGCAGTAAGCTTCCCCTGCATGCCAAAGGTTGCGACAGTCGCCGGCAACAATTCCGGTGCAATGCCGGCAGCTTCCAACAGGAACCCGGCCAGATTGTTCTCCCTGAAATCCCACATGATGCCTTCGGAAAGACCGCTTACGGTGGTGCACACCTCTCCGGTCATCCGTAGGGCTATATAATCGCCGGGGAGCATGATCCTGAATATCCTGCCGAACAGGGCTTCCTCGTGATTTTTCAACCAGAAAAGTTTTGAAAGGGTAAAGTTTCCCGGCGCGTTCAGCAGGCGCTCCATGCACCTTTCCGCTCCTGCCGTTTCAAACAGCGTTTTACCGCTTCCCACAGCCCGGCTGTCGCACCAGATGATCGCCGGTCTCAGCGGCTCCAGGTTCCGGTCGACCGCCACCAGTCCGTGCATCTGGTAAGCGATGCCGATGGCCGCGACGGCAGATGGCCGGATATCGTTCTCTTTCATCACCTGTCGGATGGCAAGGACGGCGTTCTTCCACCATTCCTGCGGTGCCTGTTCCGCCCAGCCGGGGTGCGGGGCTGAAATCTCCATTTCATGATCAGGACAGGCTGCTGTACCGGCACAGCGGCCGGTTTCCACCTCCAGCACGGAGACCTTCACAGCTGAGCTTCCGATATCCAGTCCAAGCGTATACATAAGTACTGGGTTAAGAGTCTGTTTAAATTTAGTTTGTCAGGTGAAAAACCTTTCTATTTACGATGGAACATGAAACTGCCAGCGGTAAAATTAGCCATTTTACCACTGCAGCCTATAGAAAATGCGAATCAATTTTGCGGAAACCTTATGGCACGCTTTGTTTAATCTTCATTATGTCGCCGGAATGAGGTTTTCAGACTTTTGTTCCTGATGAGGATGAGAAAAATTTTTATAGTCTTTAGTCATATATGAATTAATTTTATATAATTTTATGGTGTGATTAGGTTTATAAGATGGATGTTGTAGTTTATTCAGATTTAAACAACCCGGGCTATAGACAAACAGAGAAGTTGGTTTATTTGAATGTTATATGTTTATATATTAAAACATTATGAAAATATTTAAGGCAATACTTGTTTTTATTTATTATTAGGGTGGAATGATGATGGGAGGGGAGGTAGGGAAAATAAGTAACAAGTAAATCCATTTCTGGTCATGTCGCAAAATATCAGCAATAATTAATATGAAATATCCATAGGAAACATGTTCATGCAAATCGTGAATGATAACAATGGATATTCCATGTGACCAATGAAATATAAAATTATTAACACATGAAAAATGAACGGTTAAAATCGGCATGTGGGAAATTGTCTTATTGCATGATCCTTATATTCAGTATTCTAACAAACAGTTGTGAAAAAAGTGTTTTTGATTATCGTCATAAATATGTAGGTGAATGGAACTTTAAAACTATAGGGTATTATTGGAGTATGAGTCCCTATCCTACGGGTTGGACTTTTCAAGATACTACATATTATTCGGGAGAAATCTCATATGGTGATGACAAAAGTGAACTAAATATTAATTACAAGTCTGGTGAAAACGTAATTGTATCAATAGATAAGGAAGGTGTAATTGATGGAACCCATGAAAAATCGGGTCAATTCGATGATAAAGAACATATTACATTAATATTAAGCTCTCCACAAAGCATGATAGGAGGAGGATATACAAAAACGATAACGGGATGGAAATGATGTTTTTACTATAAGAAGGACAGAAGTTTAACATGGTTTTTTAAAAATAACTCTCGCTGTTAAGCATAATATAACTGCAGGTAATTATGCTTGGTGATATCGATATAGTTTTCCAATACAAGATATATTCGTAAAAACCTTATTTACATAGCATTATAATCTATTTAATATGAAGAAGCAGCTCGCTTTTATTTTGTATTTTATTTATTTAACAATACTCCGGTAAAAATTTAGCAATGACTTTTAACAATCACATGTTCGTAAATACCTGCTGTAAGGGCTAAACCCAAAAGAGAAAAGCATCTGTTTTGTAGTATTCGAAAACCGCAAACCAT
>Ga0116170_10005743_pt1 | contig 11012 bp, 7 predicted proteins | sample AD_JPNHW1_MetaG_FD_89797 | JGI IMG/M metagenome (GOLD analysis project Ga0116170, IMG submission 89797) | Active sludge microbial communities of municipal wastewater-treating anaerobic digesters from Japan - AD_JPNHW1_MetaG | ecosystem: Engineered > Bioreactor > Anaerobic > Digestate | place... | reverse complement strand
CAGCCGGAAATTCCATGCAGAAGGCACCGCCGCGTTTTCCATCACGCGGATAAACGTCGATCCAGTTGTTTTTAAAGGCGTGTTTCGCGAAATCACCCAGTTCTTCGGAAAAAGTGCTGAAATTTTCAATTATAAAATCGCAGGCTTCGTTATAAGTGAAACGCCTGTCGATCTTTCCGGCCGGCGCAAAAAGGTTCCACCACGGAAGAGATTTGCGCCCCGAGCGCAAGGCTTTTTTCTTGAAGTATTTTCTGAACGCGGGAAAAGAGGCTTTCATGGCGGCCATCATGGCTTCGAGCGATTTCCTGTCGATGCGGTTCATATCGAGTGAAGGGTGAAGCGCGTCCTCTCTTTTTCTGTGGAGATTCAATGTTATATTATGGCCTTTCACTCCGTTTAAAGCGGCCGCAATCGGTTCCTTCACGCTTTCCCAGCCGGCGAGTTCGGCTTCATAAGCGCTCTTTCTGATTTTTTCATCGGTATCATAAGCAAGATTTCTGACGCTCGCTATCGGCATCGCTTCCGTTTTCCCCTTGATGGTGACCGGGACCTTAAGCTGCGACGAAACCACGCCCTGAAGCTTCGAAAAAGCCTGACCGCCGCTCAGTGACAATTCCGACGCGAGGGTTTCCTCGGCTTCGCTCATCAGGTATTTACTCTGATCATAAGTTTCAATAAGTGAAAATTCATGTTTTTTAAGATTTTCGTCCATTTTTATAAGATCGGCAAGGCCTTTTCCGATAGAACCGATAAACCCGCTGAACGCGACGCCAAGATTCTGCAGGGGAACCGACATTTTTTCAAGTTCCGAAGTCGTTTTTGCGGCAAGTTTATCATAAGAATTAGTCGTATAATATGAAGCGGCGAACGCGTCGAGCGTTCCGTAAAGTTCATACAGCGCATTTAATATTTCAACCGCATGGCTGGCCTTCTCAGCCGTTTTTTTATCCGCTTTTATCGTCTTTTCAGTTTTTTTGATGCCGTTATCGCTGAAATATCTCTCAGCGCCCGCTACAAGTTTTCCAAGTCTCTGGCAATCCTTTTTAAAATCGGCTGAATCGAGTCCCTTATAGATATTGGACAGATCCCAGCGCACGTCTTTTTGAGCGCCACTATTTTTTTTCATTACCATACCCTCCGATTTGTTTATTATATTTAAGAAATATGTTTTGTTTTATTATACAATAGTTTTAATTTTTTTTAAATAAAAAAATGGCATAAAAAATTAAACTTTTAATTTGACATAGGACTTTTTCTGTGTTATAATTTTTTCAAGTTTTAATACCCTTATTGAGTAATATTCCCGGGATGTGCCACAAAACTCAATATTTTTGGATGTATGTAATTATTAAAATATTAATAAATCACATAAGAGGTGCAAAATAATGAACATCGTAATTAATGGTAAACATGTTGAGCTTACGGAGGCATTAACGACCTACGTACGCGACAAATTTTCAAAACTCACGACTTACTTCGATCACATAATCGAAACCGACGTAACTCTTTCAGTCGAGCAGACCAAGAACAAAGAAGACCGTCAGACGGTCGAAGTTACCATCTGGGCCAGCGGAGCGGTTTTAAGAGCTTGCGAATCATCGTTTGATATGTACGCCGCCGTTGATCTCGTTCACGATAAACTCGAAAGGCAGATCGTAAAATACAAAGAGAAGCTTAAAAACGTACCGCGCCGCGAGGCTCACCAGAAAAAAGAACGCGAAGCCACTCACACGGTATTCTCATTAAGCGAAAAAGAAACAGGCAATAATTCTCCGAAAGTTATCCGCACGAAGAAATTCGCGTTGAAGCCTATGTTTTCGGACGAAGCCGCCATGCAACTTGAACTTCTCGGCCAGGATTTCGTTGTTTTTTCAAACGCGCAGACGAGCGAGGTCAATGTCGTCTATCGCAGAAACGATGGAAATATCGGTTTGATAGAGCCCCATTTCTAAACGCATAAATAAAAAAGTCGCTCCGTCCGCTATACGGCGAAACATTTCCCGCCCCGGCGGAGCGCTTTCAGAAACCCGGCTAAAGGTGGTATTTGTATGGATATGAGACTCACAAGTTTAATAAATGAAGAACTTATCGAGCTCGAGCTGAAATCCTCGAAAAAAGAGGATGTAATACTCGAAATGGTTAATCTGCTCGAAAAAGCTAAAAAAGTGACGGACAAAGATATATATTTCAAGTCCGTTATCGAAAGAGAAAATCTGGGTTCGACCGGCATCGGAAAAGGAATCGCCATCCCCCACGGTAAATCGGACGTAATAACCGAAGTGGCGGTGGCTTTCGGCCGCTCCGCGCGCGGCATCGATTTTGATTCGCTTGACGACAAACCGGTAAATCTGGTGTTTTTGCTTGCCGCGCCAAAAAATGTCGGCGGCGTTTATTTAAAGGCGCTAGCCCAGCTTTCAAGGCTTTTAAGGCAGCAGGAATTCAGGGAAAGCCTCTTGAATTCCAGAACCAAGTCCGAAGTGCTTGAAATTCTTTCAAAGGCAGATCAGGCTGAACAGTAATATCTTGCTATATAAAAAAAGAAAATACATAAGAGCATCGGTTGTGGCCTAGTTTTGGTTATTAGCTGATGCTTTTTATATAAGTTAAGGACTGATAAGAAAATGTTTAAACCCTTAGTGAATTTAATGAGGTATCTTTTCAATAAAAGCGACCGAGAAGTCCGCCGCTGCCGCATCGTAGCCGCCAGAGTAAACGAACTGGAACCCGAAATGGCGAAACTTTCCAACGACGAGCTTAAAGCTAAAACGCCATATTTCAAGGAACAACTCGCGAACGGCGCGACGCTCGACGACATACTCATCGAAGCTTTCGCGGTCGTCCGTGAAACTTCGAAGAGGGTCCTTAACATGCGTCATTTCGACGTACAGCTCATAGGCGGAATGATCCTTCACGAAGGCAAGATCGCCGAAATGAAAACCGGCGAAGGCAAAACGTTAGTCGCAACTCTTCCGCTTTATCTTAACGCCCTCGAAGGAAAAGGCGCTCACCTGGTCACGGTGAACGATTACCTCGCCCGCCGCGACTCCGAATGGATGGGCAAAATTTATAAATTTCTGGGACTATCGGTCGGCCTTATATTAAACCAGATGACTCCCGCCGAGCGCGTCGACGGCTACGGCGCCGACATCACTTATGGAACGAACAATGAATTCGGCTTTGATTATTTACGCGACAATATGGCGGTCGCGGCCGAAGACCTCGTTCAACGCCCTTTTAATTTCGCCATAGTCGATGAGGTCGATTCCATTTTGATCGACGAAGCGAGGACGCCTCTTATAATCTCGGGACCGGCGGAAAACGCCACCAACAGGTATTACGAAATATCCGCCATCGCCAAGCAGCTCAGGCGCGAAGTCGATTATAACGTCGACGAAAAATCAAGGACCGTCGCCATCTCCGAGGAGGGCGTAGCCCGCGTAGAGCGCCTCTGCAACGTTTCCAACTGGTATGATTCGTCGAACATCAAGAACGTCCACCTTCTCAATCAGGCGTTAAAAGCTCATAATTTATTCAAACTCGATCGCGATTACGTCGTAAAGGAAGGCGAAGTTATAATAGTAGACGAATTCACCGGACGCCTGATGATAGGAAGACGTTATTCGGAAGGGCTTCATCAGTCGATAGAGGCCAAGGAAGGCGTCAAAATATTGCGTGAAAACCAGACGCTAGCGACGATAACGCTTCAAAACTATTTCAGGATGTATAAAAAGCTCGCCGGCATGACCGGCACAGCGGAAACGGAAGCGCGTGAATTCGAAGAGATTTACAAACTTAAAACGGTCGTCATACCGACTCACCACGACATGGTAAGACAGGACGCTCCCGACGTGATATTTAAAACCGAAAAATCAAAATTCAAGGCTGTATGCGACGAGATCGAGGCGGTTCACAACGAAAAAAAACAACCGGTGCTCGTCGGCACCATCTCAATCGAAAAATCCGAATTGCTTGGGGAAATACTAAGAAAACGCGGAATAACCTGCAGCGTATTAAACGCTAAATATCATGAAAAAGAAGCGGAGATAGTTTCTCAGGCCGGAAGGCTCGGTTCCATAACCATAGCCACTAACATGGCCGGCCGCGGAACGGATATAGTGCTCGGCGGAAACCCGGAGATGCTCGCCAAACAGCATATCGCCCAAAATCCCGAAGGCACAGAAGAATACAAGCATATATACGAAAAATACAAGGCCGAATGCGAAGCTGAAAAACAACAGGTCATTGAATCCGGCGGCTTATACATTCTCGGCACCGAACGCCACGAAAGCCGGCGCATTGACAACCAGCTGAGAGGCCGTTCCGGCCGCCAGGGCGACCCGGGACTGTCGAGATTTTTTCTGGCTCTCGACGACGATCTCTTAAGATTGTTCGGCTCCGATAGAATATCGGGCCTGATGGAAACGTTCGGAATGGAAGAGGACGTTCCAATCGAATCGGGCCTTGTTTCAAAGGCTATCGAAAGCGCCCAGAAACGCGTCGAAGCCAGAAACTTCGATATAAGAAAGCACGTATTGAAATACGACGACGTCATGAACAGCCAGCGCGACGCGATCTACAAGCAGCGTCAGACGATATTGCGCAGCGATGATGCGACGGAGATCATCCTTGAAATGTTCGAGGAACTTATCGAAAATCTTATCATCGCGTTTATCGACTTTGAAAAATACGAAGAGGAAAGAGATTATCCAAAACTTTGCGATCAATTCGCCAACCTCTTCTGCGTTAAGATCGAACCCAAAAAAATCGAACAGCTGACCCAGGCGGAGTTGTTCGACAATCTGCTCGACGAAGCCCGAAAAGCATATGAAATAAAGCGCGGTCAAATAGGCCCGGAAGTATTCGTCAAACTCGAGAAATTCATACTTCTTAAAATGATTGACGACGCGTGGAAAGAACATTTAACCGCCATGGACGACCTTGAGGAAGGCATCGGCCTTCGCGCGTACGGCCAGAAAGACCCGCTGGTCGAATATAAGATCGAAGGAACCCAGATGTTCGAAGAGATGATAGACGGCATAAAACAAAGCGTCGTCGAAATGATCTTCAAGCTGCAACCCGTTAAGAACGTCGAAGAGGACCTGGAACCCGAAAAGCCGGTTTACTTCACCAATAAAGACGATTCAATAAGCGATAAAAAAACGGTCAGGCGCGACGCCGCTAAGGTCGGAAGAAATGACGACTGCCCGTGCGGCTCGGGTAAAAAATATAAAAAATGCTGCGGCAACAAGTAACGGGTATATCGGCCCCGAATAAAAAACCCGGGAGAGATAAAATATATGTTGAAAAAATTTAAACCGATGGTTTGTCCCGCTTCGCTTTTAATATTTCAAACCCTCGCAGCCGCGCTTTTTTTCACGCCGGCTCTGGCCATAAACGAATCTTATAATCCCCGTACGATGGAAAAGGCCAATTCCATCATCAGCGGCGCCGAAGCGGAGATATTAAAAGGAAACGCTAAAACCGTAAATTACGAAGAGCTCATATCAGGATTAATGCTTCGCAAAAAAGCATATTTCGCCGGATCCGACACAAGCGACATCGACGCCAAAATCTACGAGGCGAATAAAAGCATAATAGCTATCGATCCTAAAAATTATACGGCCGAGGCCGAAATACTCGAACATGAGATCGATATTGAAAAATTTGACGGTCTGCTTGAAAAAGCCGCGGCGATAGTCCGCGACAACCCCGCCAGCTTTAAATGCAAACTCCTGTATGGGCTTCTCCTCTATTACAACGCCGAATTCGACGCCGCCATCATGGAAATAACCCGCGGAATATCACTGACGCCGGCCGGAGAAGACGGCGTCATCGCAAAATACAAAAAAGTGCTCTCCAGCGCCAACAAATACTCCTCTCTCGTGAAAAAACTTCGTCCCGAACCTTCCGGCGAACCGAAAACAGCCGAAGAATGCTTTCAGCTGGCCGAAATATTCCTTTCACGCGAAATGATCGCGCACCCGCAAAACATTGCTAAGGGAATAAGTTATCTTAACAAAAGCATTGAAAAAAATGAAAACTTCGTTCAGGCTTACGTCCTTCTGGGAGAGACCCTCGGCGACGTAAAAAAAGATTACAAAGAGGCAATGAACGTTTTACGCAAGATCGACAAAATAACCACATCCGGACCTTACTCGAAAAAAGCGCGCAATCTTTCCCAAAAATATTATAAGCTTAACATGGCCGCGCCATCCGGTAAAAACAGAAAATAAACGGCAGCTTACATGACATCACGTAAACCGGGATACATCCAAAAATTCTTATATTGCTTATTCGTCGCGGCCGCCCTTACTGTTTCACATCAGACGGCTTTCGTCAGGTATGCTCCGGCGCTGGCGGATGTTTCGCTTATTAACCAGCAGGATTCATTTTACTGGTATCAGGAAGCCAAATATCAGGCCGTTAACCGCAAGAACTATGAAAAAGCTCTCGAGCAATGTGAAAAAGCCCTTAAGCTCAACCCGGATAACCAGCACGCCAAGTCTTTAAAATCATGGCTTTCAGACCGTATGGAAAAACTCGCCGCGGCTAAAAAGCTCAAGGAAGAAATGGCTGAGACGCCTAAGCTGACTTCTCAAACAGCGGAAGTCGAGGCCGCCGCCGAAAAAAAAACGTTGGAAGCTCCACCGCCGCTTTCAGACGCTGAAGAGCTGGAAAACAACATCAATTATTACCAGGGCCTCAAGAAGCTTTCGGAAGGCAAATTCGATGAAGCCAACGATATGTTCAAATCGGATATCGTCGATAACCCGGATCGCCTGGAATCATGGTTTTACGTTTTCAAATACGCCAAAGACAACGGAGACGAAAAAGCCGCTCTGCAGTTTTTGAAAAAGTTGCGCGAAAAGATACGTAACGCTCCCAAAGGCTCTATTTCAAAAGAGCTTCTGGCCAGCATTTATAATCAGTGCCAGCTTTATCAGGAAGAAGCGATCCTTCAAAAAGGCATATACAAGCATAATTCAGAGATCGATATTAAGAACAGCATCAAAGGCGGCTTCGACTGGAAAGCCATCTCCCTCATACCCGAAACTTCCGAGATATTCATCAATCGCAAGATATTAGCGGCTATAGACATCGAAAAACTTAAAGAAAGCGGCTCTATTCCCAGAAACTTTTCAGGGGACGCAAAAAATTTCAAGATCGACATGAACGGCCGGGTCGCCGCCGACCGCGACAGTTTCCGTAAAAAACCAAAGATCGAGATCCCCATATTTGCCACCGAAGCCTCTCAAAAAATCAAAAACGATGTTGAAAAACTTCTTTCAGATGGAGATTATTACGCTTTCATAGGCGTTTATGAACGCGCCGAGGCATTTTATAACGAGGCCCTTACCCGCGACCCGAAATCGCCTATAGCTAACAACGCCAAGGGCATTGTATTAAAGGTAAAGGGCCACTATGACGAAGCGATAAAATATTTCAGACGCGCCATTTCCTGCGACCGTTCCTACGTCGAAGCCTATAATAACCTCGCCACCGTATATTCCGAACGCGAAAATTTCGAGGAAGCTCTGAAACTGTTTCTGGTCGCTCTTAAGTTAAGTCCGCGGGAAGCCGGGATACATTACAATATAGGCATAATGTATCATAAACTCGGAAGGCTCGATCAGGCCCGCGAATATTTGATGAAGGCCATCGAAATAAGCCAGACTGCGGATCCGGCCTATTATTATCAGCTCGGACAGGTCAATCTTAAAAAAGGCAACAGGCGGGAAGCTTATAATAACCTGAAAAAAGTTTCCATGCTGGTAGATAAAAAATCTGAGATCTATCAGAAAGTCGTCGAAATATTAAGGACATTCGACCCTGAATAAAAAAATGCAAGGGACGCTGACGGGAAATATCAACATGACATCCAATAAAACCGGGACGGCCAATAAGTACGGCAAACGTGTTTCCAGCCTTACTCTTGCTCGCTTAGGCCAGTATCTTCACTTTTTAGATTCTATAGACGACGTCGGCGCCTTCAACATTTCCTCAAAAACGATAGGCGAAGCGCTGGATATAAAGCCGACCCAGGTCCGCAAAGACCTTTCTTTTTTCGGTGAATTCGGTCAAAAAAGCAAGGGATACGATATATTCGACCTGAAAAAAGTTCTAAAGGAAATACTCGGCCTCAATCAAACCTATAAAGCCGCTATAGTTGGCGCCGGAAACCTCGGCTCCGCCCTTTTAAACTTCAAAAGCCTTACCCAGTACGGTTTTAAAATAGTCGCCGTTTTCGATAACGACAAGAACAAGATCGGCATGGTCCACTACGGCCATAAGATCTACGACATAAGTTCGTTCAAGGAAATCGTAACCGACAACCGTATCGAGATCGGAATAATAACCACGCCGGCCGAGGCGGCTCAGGGCGTGGCGGAACTCATGTGCGAATCGGCGATTGGAGGCATAATCAACTTCACCACGAAAAAAATAAAGGTCCCGCCCTTCATAAGGCTTCAGGAAGTTGACCTGACGCTCGAGTTTTTCGCTATATCACACCATCTGAACTTAAAATAATTTTTTTTATTGCCGATAATATTTCACATGGACACTAAAAACAATATAACGCCGCAAAAACACTTCGCGTTTTTAGCCGGAGTTTTATTTTTGCTGCTCTGCTTTCATACGCTGGGCTGGTCTTTCCAGCGAGAATTGTACGCGCAGGATTACGACGAAGCCGGTTCTTACAACCCCGAGGACGAGAACGTTTCAGGCGACGTCGATCCCGGCTCCGCGAACGGCGAAGAATACGATAAAAAATATGAAATATACGTCAATATACCATCCTTCAACCTTCTCCTGATATCTTCGCGGGTGGTAGAAAAAAAATACAGGATAAGGGTCGGTTCGCCAAAGCATAAAACCGTTACCGGCGAAGGCGAAATAACCAGAAAATTCGCGCCTTCATATTTCCGCTATTCGGACGGGCCCCAAAAAGGCGAAATAATAAGATATTCGAATATTAAAAACAAATACCAGGGCCGCGTTATAAAACGCATAAAAATACCTTATGAAAAAATGAAGGGCCTCGAGATCGAGATCAACGGCGAAATAACCGGACAGATCTTTCACGCGACCACCAACCCCGAAACGCTCGGACATGCCTGTTCAACAGGCTGCATGGGGCTTTCGATCGAAGATATGCTCGACCTTTATAAACGGGTAGGCCCCGGAACAAAGGTAGTTATAAGCTATAATACGGTCGAATTCGTCGACGGCGTTTTTTATTTTTACGACGACATATACGGCCAGAACCCCGATCCTGAAGAAATGGTCATGAACGAGCTTTCGGCCAATGGAATCTCATACACGGACGAATTCGTCAAGACCATCGTAAAAAAAGGCAAGGCAAATAAAAAAGTCAATATTTCAGATGTCTTCGTCGAAATAAAGGAAAAGCTGGCCGTCGAAGAGCTGAAATAATAAAATTTAAACCGGTTTCCTCGCTAATGTTGCGTGAAAACAATTAAAATGTTATAATTATCTAATTATGGATACTAGAAAAAAAAGAATAATACTCGCGGTGTTAGACTCGATACTCGTAGCTTCTTCGCTATTGGTAAGTCTTTTCATAACATTTTATCTCGACCGCGGAATGATCCCTCCCCAATATTCTGAATATTCGCTTTTCGCCACTTTTATTTTCATAAAGATCTCAACTTTTTATTTTCTCGGAATGTATAACCGCATCTGGCGCTACGCCTCGATAAGCGACCTGATCAACATATTCAAATCCATCGTCGTGAGTTCGCTCATAATCATAACCTATATTTACTTTCTGCAGGGGCGCCTGCCGCGTTCGGTCATGGCGCTCGACATGTGCATAACCTTCTTTTTGATCGGGACTTCGCGCCTTTTATTCAGAATGCGCTATGAATATTTCCAGAAAAAAGCATCCGCGGACAGCCTGAAAAAGATATTCATCTACGGCGCAGGCGACGCGGGCGACATGATAATCCGCGAAATGCTCAAGCATCCGGAACTTGGATACAGGCCCGTCGGAATACTCGACGACGATCGCGACAAGCGCACAATGAAAATACATAACCTGCCAGTCCTCGGCGGTCGCGACAACCTGGACAGTCTGGTTCTGGAATACGGCATAGAGGAAATAGTAATAGCCATACCTTCCGCTACGGGCGAAGAGATGAAAATGATAATAGAGGCGTGCAACAACGCCAATATAAAAATCAAAACGGTTCCCGGCGTTTACGAACTTATAGACGAAGACGTATACGTTTCGCAGATAAGGGACGTAAAGATCGAAGACCTTTTAGGACGCGAACAGGTTGACCTGGATATCCATGAAATAAAAAACCAGCTGTCTTCAAAAACGATACTCGTCACCGGCGCAGGCGGTTCCATCGGATCGCAGTTGGCCCGCGAAATAGCCCGTTTCAAGCCTAAAAAACTTTATCTTCTGGGACGCGGAGAATACAGCGTCTTTAATTTAAGCAACGAATTCAACTCCGAATTCCCGGATATAAAAGCGGAATTCATAATAACGGACGTCCAGGACCGGACGAAGCTCGAAGACATTTTCTCGAAAAGAAAGATAGATATGGTTTTTCACGCCGCCGCGCACAAGCACGTCCCGCTCATGGAAAATAATCCCGACGAAGCCGTTAAAAATAACGTCATCGGAACTAAAAACCTCGTGGATATGGCCGAAAAATATGGCGCATCGACATTTCTGCTCATTTCGACCGACAAGGCGGTAAACCCCACTTCCGTCATGGGCGCCACCAAGCGCGTAGCCGAAATGTATATCCAATCGAAAGCGAACGTCTCGAAAACTAAATTCGTTGCCGTGAGGTTCGGAAACGTACTCGGATCGCGCGGCTCGGTAATACCTCTTTTCAAGAAACAGATCGAGGCGGGCGGGCCGATAACGGTCACGCATCCGGAAATAACCAGATACTTCATGACCATCCCGGAGGCCGCGAAACTAGTCCTTCAGGCATCGGTAATGGCCGCCGGCGGAGAGATATTCATACTTG
>Ga0116170_10005738_pt1 | contig 11019 bp, 6 predicted proteins | sample AD_JPNHW1_MetaG_FD_89797 | JGI IMG/M metagenome (GOLD analysis project Ga0116170, IMG submission 89797) | Active sludge microbial communities of municipal wastewater-treating anaerobic digesters from Japan - AD_JPNHW1_MetaG | ecosystem: Engineered > Bioreactor > Anaerobic > Digestate | place... | reverse complement strand
GTATATTCCAGGGAAGGAACGGCTGTCAATTCGTACCCTTGCCGAGAGTACGTCAGCAATTTCGAGACTGCTAGTCTCATAACATCTGGAGGTAGAACTCATGAGCCAGTTTCATCTGAAGTTTGAAGCGAAGGACCTTTCACCGTACGTCATGCTCGTGGGCAATCCCCAGCGGGCGGAGCAGGTGGCTAAACTCATGGAGGATGCACGACTGGTCAATGACTACAGGTACCTGCTCGTGTTTACCGGCACCTATGAAGGGCAGAGACTGTCAGTAGCAACGACGGGCATGGGTGCGCCATCCACGGCTATTGTCGTGGAGGAGTTGTGCAACCTGGGCGCGCGGGCCTTGCTCAGGGTAGGTTCTGCCGGCGGAGTTGATCCGGACGTGGACGCTGGCGACCTTGTGGTCGCCACTGGCAGCATCCGCGACGACGGAACAACACCGCAGTACCTCCCTTTGTCATTCCCGGCAATACCTGATGCTGAACTGTTTCACCTTACCATGGAGGTGGCACGGGAGGTAGCCCCGGCAGCCAAACATGGCGTGGTTATCAGTGGCGATGCCTTCTATCGGAATTACGACCCCGGGAAAATGTCGCTCATGATACAGTGCGGGGTCAAGGCCATCGAAATGGAAAGCGGCTGTGTGTTCATCGTGGGCCAGTTCCGCGGCGTAAGAACGTCTGCGCTGTTCGCTGTCGACGGAAGCGTTACCAAGGACGCGATAAAGCCCAAAGGGGCAGAAGGCCTCTTCAAGCACGCCGAGGAACAGAGTATCCGAATTGGGCTGGCTACGCTGACCAAGGCCTCAGTGATGGGCCTGTAAACGCTTTCTGTCAAGGACGCGCACATCGCTCGTGACTGACGTGTGGTTCTGCATCATGACTGTACTGCCAGCATGCAGGACCAGGGTGACCAGCACAGGAACAGGGTCTGCCAGCCAGGCTGCTTAAGCCTGCCAGGACCGTACTTGTGCCTCCATGTCCTTCAGGCGGGCCTGCTCCCGGTCCACTGTTGTGTAGCTTGCGTAGATGTGCAGCACTGCCCGGTCCCTGTCTGGGGTGACCAGGGTGTAGCCGTCGCTCTCGCGCAACTTGACACCCTCGATGAACTCACCCGAATCCCGTGCGGCCTCGCTCAGGCGGCGCATAATCGTTCCTTTGAGCTCCCAAGGGCACGGAAGTTCCACATGTCCCGGGTCCCGTGAAGGGGTGTCATGCTTGAGCGCAGTGAGGTCCTTCTCTGTCCGTGCGAGTGTTTCCAGGAGAAGCCCAATAGACAACATCCCGTCGTAGAACGGCAGAGAGCGCGAGAAAATGAACCCGCCCAGCATGTCAGCCCCTGCGTCTGTGTTTGTCGTTTCCCGGACGATACTCCGCGGCAGTGTCGAACACCAGTGAATGTCGATGCCGAGCCCCCGGAGGTACTGCTCCAGCTCGATGGATGCCGTAACGGGGAGCGTAACTGAAGTCATCGCACTGACGGCATGCCGGGCGCCGATCATGATGGCTGTGGCACGAGTGTCGGAGATGATTTCGCCGGTAGAATCCACAAGAAAAATCTTCTCGCCGGATGCATCCAGAATGACGCCGAATGATGCTTCCAGTGACTTTACCATCGCGGACAGCTTACGCCTGGCGTCCCGGAACTCCGATGCGGTGCGCACCGCTCTTCGTCCGTCCGCGTACGCGTTGAGGGAAATCATCTCCAGTCCAAACTCGCCCGCAATTGCCGGGAAGAACTGAACGGTTGTGCCATAAGAGTAGTCGATGACGAAACGAATCCCAGACGACTGAATCAGCGGTATGTCAAGCGAATTGAGGTAAAAGTCCCTGTACGACTCAACCACGCGCGGAGGAATATCGATGGTACCTACCTCCTCCACATCCGCACGTGCGAATTCCTCGCGGAAGAAGATGCGTTCTATCGACGCTTCCTGTGCTGTGCTCAAGTCGAACCCGGATCGGTCATAGAAGCGTATGGTTGTGAGCTTGCGGTCAAACGGCGAACGCATGACGTGCACGCCACCACTGGCTGCCACTGACTTCACCGCGAAACGTGCAAGCGGCACCGGTGCCGCTTGCAGGTCCAGAACGCGTACCCCGGTGCTCATCAAGCCACCGATGACAGAACGCTTCAACATGCGCGACGACTGATGGTCATCGCGCGCTGTGAAGGCGATGGAACCTTTTCCCAGATAGGTGCCATAGGCACATCCGAGTTTGGCGCACATTTCCGGGGTCACTTCAATGTTGTTGACGCCCACGATACCATAGGAACCGAACAGCGCCCGCGACCAGGCTTTTCCCCAGACCACGTTGCTGGTCACAATCGACCCCGCTTCGACAATCTTGCCAGGCCAGATCTGGACCTGCGACTTCAGCGTTGACCCCTGACCTACATTGCAGTCATCCGCAACGATGTTGTCGCCTTCAAGCAGAACGTCCTTGCCGATGTGGACATTCTTGCCAACAATGGAGTTGAACACACGTGCCCCGGGCTCTATAGTGGCTCCCTCCCAGAGAATTGAGTTCTCGACGACTGCCCCGTTCTGTATCGAGACGTGGTCTCCAACGAAGGAACTCTGAATGCGAGCCTCACCGATTGAGGCTCCCCTGCCAATGAGGACCGAGCCGTCGAACCCCTTGAAACTTGCAATCTTGCTGTCGTCTCCAACCCAGATGTCACTTCCAATGCGTCCGATGCGTTCTCCCTGAGGCTCAAGGTCGACCTTGCCCTTCAGGACGTCCGAGTGTGCATGTTTGTACTCGCGGATATTACCTACGTCACACCAGTACCCAGGTGCAATGTACCCGAACAGCGGCCGATGATGCGTCAACAATGAGGGAAATACGTTCTTGGAGAAGTCAACTTCCCGGCCTTCGGGGATTTCCTGCCAAATGGATGGCTCAAGCACATAGATCCCCGTGTTGACTGTATCAGAGAAGACCTCTCCCCAGGAGGGTTTCTCAAGGAAGCGCACGATGTGCCCGTCGGAATCCGTGATGACAATGCCGTACTCCAGTGGATCATCGACGCGTGACAAGGTAATGGTCGCGTCCGCCTGGTGGTCGTGGTGATACTGAATTGCCTGCGAGAGGTCGATGTCTGTAACGATGTCCGCCGCGATAACAAGAAACGTATCCTGCAGGAGCGCGCGCGCCAACCCTACCGCTCCCGCAGTTCCAAGATCCTCCCCGCTGACAACATACTCAATGTGTACGCCGAAAGCACTGCCGTCGCCGAAGTAGGTGCGTATTGCATCTGGCTGGTGGTAGAGAATGACTACCAGGTCGTCGAGTCCGTGCTTTTTCAGGAGCCGCACGACGTGCTGCATCATAGGTCGGTTGGCAAAAGGTACCATTGGTTTCGGGGCGTTGACGGTCAGTGGTCTCAGCCTCGTGCCGAACCCACCGGCAAGAATGACCGCTTTCATTGGTTTCGCTCCGACATTGACTGGTAGAGTGCAAGATAGTCGCGTGCGCTTGCCTGCCACGAGTAGTCACACGCAGCACCGATGGCCTGGACTCGTCGATATGCATCAGGCGTGGCATACAGCTGTACTGCACGCTTTACGGCGTGCAGAAAGGAGGAAGGGGTGGCTTCGTCGAAGCTGATACCGTTGCCCACACCTGTCTTCGGGTGAACGTCCTGAATCGTATCCTTGAGTCCGCCAGTTCTCCGCACGACCGGGACGCTGCCGTAGCGCAAAGCAATCATCTGTGACAAGCCGCAGGGTTCAAAGCGCGACGGCATGAGAAAGAAATCCGATCCAGCATACAGGCGGTGCGCCAGTCCTTCGTCAAATCGCCTGTTCAGAACAAACCGGTCTGGGTACTGGTTGGCCTTTTCCTGCAGTGCTGCCTCAATCTCGGGGTCGCCGGTTCCAAGCACAATAAGGTTCAATGGCAGAGCCATCATCTCGTCCCACGCGCCAAGCATCAGGTCGAGTCCCTTCTGGCTGACGAGGCGCGAAATCATTGCAAACAGCGGAAAGTCCGGGTGCGATGTGATACCTGCTTCCTGGAGCACATGTTGTTTGTTCCGTTCCTTTCCCTCCAATGAGGAGGCGCTGTACAGGAACGGAAGGGCGCCGTCTGTTGCCGGGTCCCAGTAGGAGTAGTCAATTCCGTTGAGAATGCCCGTGAGGTGTTCGCGACGGACCTCCAGTATGCCATTCAGGCGGAAGCCCAGTTCCGGCGTAAGAATCTCATGCGCGTATGTGGGTGACACGGTGCTGATCTCATCCGACCAGACAATACCGCCCTTGAGATAGTTCAATTTGCCATAGAACTCAAGGCCATGGATGGTGAAAACAGACTCCGGCAACTGGATGTCCGCGAGGACGGAGGCAGGGAAGATGCCCTGGTAGGCGATATTGTGGATAGTGAGAAGCGTCTTCTCGGTTCGCTCTGGCATGACCGTCCGAAGATAGACGGGGAGAAGCGCCGCCTGCCAGTCATGGACGTGGATCACGTCCGCCCCGCCCAGCGCTGCGATGGTCTCTAAAGCGGCACGGGCAAAGAAAGCGAATCTCAGCCAATTGTCAGGATAGTCTCCCTCCCGGGTCGAGTAGACGCTGTCGCGCCCATACAGCTCTGGTTGGGAAACAAAGTACGTGCGGTCGTGCCGCAGGACGGTGTATGGCAAGACCCGCCCGCCCATTGTCAGCGATCCAGACCTGACCTTCTCGAATCCAGATGTGGAAGGGATTATCTTGTCATAGAAGGGCACCACGAGCAACGAATCAACTCCCAGAGACCGCAGGGCCGCCGGGAGACTCCCCATAACATCACCAAGACCACCTGTCTTGACGTATGGAACTGCTTCTGAGGCAACATGGAATACCCTCATCGCCGTGCTCCTCCTTTCTTAAAGTTTGATATCTCGAAGATACTGCGCAGTCTCCTCTGGAATCGTAGGATTGATGTAGAATCCGGTGCCTCGCTCAAATCCACCAGTGTGTGCAATGCGAGGGAATATCTCAAAGTGCCAGTGATACGAAGGAACAGGGTCCAGATTGACAGGCGCCGTATGCAGCACAAGATTGTACGGTGGGTCGTCGAGTGCCTGAGACAACCTCTGGAGGGTCCGCTTGAGGACTCTTGACAACTCGCCTGCGTCGGTCGAGGTGAGGCGTCCATAGTCGCTTTCGTGGCCTTTTGGCAGGATCCAGGTCTCGAATGGGAACCGCTGGGCAAACGGGACCACAGTCACAAAGTGGTCGGAATCTTCGATGACGCGTCTGCGGTCGGCCAGCTCCTGTGCAATCAGGTCGCAGAAGACGCACCTGTCTCGGTACCTGTAGTAGTCAAGAGCGCCTGCAAGTTCTTCCTGAACATGGAAGGGGACGACTGGAAGCGCCATGATCTGGGAGTGCGGATGAGCAAGCATGGCGCCAGCTCGTGCACCCTTGTTCTTGAAGACCATTACGAACCTGAAGCGGCCGTCGTGCGCAAGGTCAAGAATGCGATCATGCCATGTCCACAAGACATCCCTGATGCGCGACTCGGGCATGGCTGCCAGCTCCTCGGCATGGTTCGGTGTCTCGATGACTATTTCGTGTGCCCCGATGCCGTTCATGACGTCGTACATGCCTTCAGCGCGCTTGTCTATCTGTCCCTCGACTTTCAGGGCCGGCGAGCGGTTAGGAACAACACGCACCCACCACCCTGGCTCATTCGGACGTGTCCCCGCATCGCGCAGTGCTGTGATTTCTGGTGGCGTGTAACGCTCATTCCCTGGCTCGAATGGACAAGTCGACAAGTCGGGTGGCGGTTGCTGACGCTCTGCTGCCAAGTCACCAGGACGCAAAGGACGGTCCGTCGTGATGATAACCCACCGCCCAGTGATTGGGTCCTTTCTCAGTTCTGACACGGGGGCCTCCTCAGATTCTGCAGGTGGAGGTGGGCGAAGACGGCGTCGGGCTGGTTGTCAGACTCGACAGCATTGTACGGCTGCCCTTCTGCAACAGCCAGCAATGCGCGGACTTTCCGGTGGTGTTCGAGAAAGCGGGACATGCCATATGAACGGGCCTGCCCAGTCGTAATCAGGAATGGCCAGTCAGAGCTTTCTTCAAGCAGAATTTCGCGGAGAATCATGTCTCCCACTTCGCCGGAAAGGGACGGGAGCAGCCTGGTGAATCGCCGCTGATCTTCGTGTATCACGTCCCACATCCATGAAGTCTCCGAGTTCATCCAGGTGTCGTGGCCACCACCGGCACCCCAGCTGGATTCACGCAGGCGGCCAGCCGGGATGGCACGCTCCTGCAATACTGTTTCCGGCACGCACGCTGAAACGGAATCGTCTCGTGCCAGGTCGCGCAGTACCGCCGAGATCCACCCAGGTCCCTCGTACCACCAGTGTCCAAACAGCTCGGTGTCATATGCTGCCACTACTATTCCAGGATCGCCGGTTGCCGCCTCGCGCTGGGCACAAAGATCCCGCACCAGTCCGGCAAAGTGGTGAGCGTGTTCCCTTGCCCTTGCCTGGCCCGCCTCTGGGTCATACCACTGTTTGTCGCCCATGTCTGTATGCTTGTCGGTAATGCGCCAGTACTGCCATCCAGATCCTTCGGCTCTGCGGTGAAACTCGCGGTAGACTCCATCTCCAGGATACCCTCGATCCCGTGACCAGACCTGCTCGCTGGTCGCCGGATTCCGAAGAAACGCTGCAACGCCGGAACCGATGTCCCAGGGCGTCCATGGAGCATCTTCGTTCGTGGGCAGAAGGGCGTAGCCGCTGGGCAGTTCATGTGCAGTCGTGGCGAGTGCGGAAGCGTCAGCAAAGAAGTAGCGAAGCCCGCTTTCTTTGAGCAAGCGCTCAACTCCGGGAAGGTACCCGCATTCGGGCAGCCAGAATCCAGTCGGCTTCTGCCCCAACCAGTGTTCGTAGGTGGCAACTCCTGCACGGATCTGCAATCTCCTTGACTCGTCGTTGCTGAAGAGCGGCAGGTACCCGTGCGTGGCGCATGACGTCAGCACCGCCAGGCGACCACTGGTCTGGAGTGCCGCAAATGCCGCGACGATGTCACCATCAATGGCATTAAACTGCTGGATTCGTCGGTCGAGCTCAGAGCGATAGTAAGCATTGAGAGTCCTTGCCTCGGATGACATGTTCCCAATGCGGGATGCGTCCAGGAGGAGTTCGGCCCGTTTCGTGCTGGCCCAGGCCCGGAAACTTGCCGCGTACTCAGGCGACTTCAATTGTTCCATCAGGATTGGCGTCAGGCCGACGGCTATCGAGCCTGCCACCCCGTCATGATCGAGTGTCTGGAGTTCCTCGAGGAGAGGCAGATAGGTGTCCAGAACGATCTCATGCAGCCACTCTTCTCCGAAAGGCCACCGGCCCTTGCCAAGCACGTATGGAAGGTGCGAATGCAGAACCAGGACAAACCGTCCTCTCATGTCAGCTCCTTAGATCAATGGTCAGGTGCCGTGTTTGTTTCAAGTCTACCCCGAGCATGACCTGCATGCCCTGATAGATTGTTTCGATACCACTCTCGGAATTGGATACGGTACGTATCTGAGACAAGTCGACTCGTACGGGGAAACTTGTCTGGACTGAGATGCGGTGCTCTGGCGTGCCCAGGCTGAAGGAACCAGACGTGAAGGAGCGTTCCCGGTCCTCCCACCACATGGCAAGGTTCAGTTCGCACACGTACCAATCGCCGGGAGCATCAATCTGGAGGTCTACCCGCATGCCTCCCTCGGTCAATGCAAACGTCTTTGAAATGACGCCTGGCCTGTCAAAGCGGGCCTCGGTCTGACTGATGGACGCTTCATAGTGAGTCGTATCAGGCCTGGCCCCGGCTGCTGTCTCGGGCGTCGGGCCAAAATGGTCCAGGAAACTGAGGCGCGTATAGCTGTCAAACTGAAGGGCTTCCAGAGCATCGGCATCCTTGACCCGAAGGGACTCGTGAATGTTGGCTGCCTTGTCCGACTCGCCCTGCGCTGCTGATGCGCCCTTCATTTTGTCATGATACGCCTCGTGATAGCGGGTCATGACGTTGGTCCACGACCACTGCTCGGGAAGACTGTCCCACTGGGCAAGGCAGCCTCCCCTGCTGCGCAGGAAGACCGTCTGGTTGCTGTCAGCAAGAACCGTTTCGCTGCGTCCATCGCCATCGACGTCCTCGAACCAGATACCTTTACGCCTGTCCCGCAGAAGGCGCTCGGCTGCCAGCTGTTCGGCGTACACTGCGTCGCGAAGGTGCGGGAGGTAAAGCCCTCCAAAGATACCGTGCCAGTATGCGCAGTTGCACTGACTGCGGAGATAGTGGGTGCGCGCTTCGCCCGTGGCGTTCCCTAGTTCCCTTCCCACGAACAGCATTCGCTTCTGCATGCGGTTGGCCTCGTCATACCGGGCAAGATAGTTGCGGAATGTACCACCGGTGATGAAGGGACGCTCTTCCGGACTGACGCTTGCGCGAAGCTCGCCGTAAACGTGCTGACGCGAGGCAGCAAGTGACCACTCTTCCATTTCCTCATATGAGCATGCGGGCAGATAGATTCTGTCAGCGGGATGAAACAGCTGAACAGCTTCGCCAGCGGTGATAGTCTGGATATCGTCCGCGTTGCTCAAGGCACCGAGGAACCGCCGAAGCCAGCCGCCAGTATACACATGATCGTATGTGCCTGGCCACAGGCCGAACTTCTCTCCGTCGTCTCCATAGACAAGCAGCTCGGCGTCGTCGGGGGTTGCCCGCACATAGTTCAGGGTTTCCTCAGGTTCACTCCACGGGATCTTATAACGCAGTTCCTTCAGGATTGGGAGCAGGACAACCGGGCAATTCTCCTCTTCGGTCACGTAGGTATGAAACAGCTCACTGCCACTGACCCCTGCCTTTTCAAACCCGTTGTCGTCCAGCAGAGTCCATCGCGCGCCTGCGAGTGCAAGTGAGCGCGCCAGTTGAGGTTCCCAAACTCTTTCGGTCATCCAGAGTCCCGTTGGACGAACTCCGAAAAGCCTTTCCAGCTCATTGCTCATCAGCTGGATCTGTTCAACGCGGTCTCTCTCGGGGAGCAGCTGGAGAACCGGTTCATAGTAGCCGCCGCCCACCAACTCAACCTGCCCGCGATTAACGAGCGTTCGTACTGCATCGAGGTAGGCGTCGATGTGATGCTGCTCGATGAACTCCAGCAGGGGCCCTGACGTATGAAGGGACACTCTGACGCGTGGATAGTCCAGCAGCGTCTGGAGGAACGGCAGGTACGACCTGTTGATCGCTTCGAGGAAGACGTGGTCGAAGTTTCCCACGGGTTGGTGGTTGTGAATGCACAGACACAGACGTTTCATCTCACACCTCCCAGTGTCGAAGATCGTAGTCCGGTCCAGGCAGGAGAACGGAGAGCGTCCCCTGGCTGGGTATGCTCGCTATAAGGCGTCCGCCACCAAGGACAAGAATGGTGAGTTCAATCTGCTCGCCGGGTGCAGCCAGCACCGCTGCAAACGGCAATCCGAACTGAAGCGTATCCCGAAGCTCCCAACGGAAGCTGGTCTCGGGTTCTGACCAGGCGGCGACCTGGTCGTGGTGTTTCTGTACGACGAAGTGGGTCGAGCGAGCTGACGTCTGAATGCGAATCTCAACCCGGAGGTCCTCGGTGGCAGAAACACTGTCACCGAACTTCAGGAGCACGTACAGTGTTGTCCTGCCGCATCCGACGCGGACCGACGATACAGCCGGGATTCCGAACGTCATAGCCCCTCCTCCACTGACGGTCGGCACTTTGCAGGAAGAAGCCCAATCGAGATAGCGGGCGGGACCCCCGTCAACAGACGGCTCCATGATTGCAATCGGGTCAAGGACGACGCTGGAGGGACTATCGCCGACCACGGGCCGCAGGAGCAGGTCCGGAACCGTCCTGCCGGCCTGTATGTAGACATTGATCAGGTGGCGGCGGTAAAGGTCATCAAACTGGGCAGCCACGTCCGGGGTACGGTCTCTGCCATACCACCAGTTCCAGTCAGATCCTTCGGCTGCCATCAGAGACATGCGTGAATGTGCCTGCTCGTCGGCAGTGAACCCTTCCCAGTCATCTCGCGTTGTGCGCAGGTACTGCCAGGAACTGTTGTCCTCCTGGTCTCCGATCCACACCTTGAAATCGCCGTCTATCCAGGATCCGGGCCGGATAGTTGGGAGGGGCAGCGAAGGTACGTCTGCAAGCGCTTCACTCACGGTTGTCAGCCGTATGCCCGGCTCCGTGACAAGAGCGTTGTACAGCAGACGGAGAAAGGAGGCTCCACCTCCGGGATAGAACTCCCAGGCATTTTCACCGTCCATGATGATGGAAAGGACGCCAGGTTCACTCAGGCCGTCGCGAATCGCACGCACGTGTCCCATGAACTGCGCTACAGAATCCTCCTCTCTCATGGAGGCGTACTGAAAGCCAATTGCGTCCGAGAGGCCTCTGTCACGAAACAGCATAGAGAGACTGCCTGCCGTCGTCTTCGTTACATAGGGCTTGTACAACGTGGAACGCGGTGCTCCGTGCAGCTCTCGGAGCAGTATAGTCTCGTCTGTTGCCGCCCACGAGAAGCCTGACCGGGCGATCTGGTCGAGCGCTTCGGTCGATACGCTGCCTTCGGATGGCCAGCATCCACGGATGGGTAACCCAAGCAGCTGCTCCATGTAGGTTTTTCCCATCTCTAGTTGAAGCAGGGAGTCCTCGGGGCGCCGGAAAGCCGGATGGGGAAGGGGAGTCCGCTGGACAGCGGCTGCAGTATCGGTATCGATGAGCAGCGGCAGAATCGGGTGAGCAAAGGGGGACGTTGCGACTTCAACCTGGCCAGTACGCGCAAGCCTCTCGAGTCGTGGGAGAAATCCCTGTACCTGATTGGCCTGGGCCAGCACCAGCGCTTGTCGGTCCTGCTGCGAAAAGTGTGCAGGATGAGCCTGCCCGGTGTCTGTACCCGTTCCCTCACTGTAGGTCCAACTTCTCGTGAACAGGCACTGCAGGTCCAGAAGGTCCTGGTCGGACCACGTTGTGGCATCCTCATCTCTACGACTTGCCAAAT
>Ga0116170_10005737_pt1 | contig 11020 bp, 6 predicted proteins | sample AD_JPNHW1_MetaG_FD_89797 | JGI IMG/M metagenome (GOLD analysis project Ga0116170, IMG submission 89797) | Active sludge microbial communities of municipal wastewater-treating anaerobic digesters from Japan - AD_JPNHW1_MetaG | ecosystem: Engineered > Bioreactor > Anaerobic > Digestate | place... | reverse complement strand
TTTATCATCATCCAGGATGCCGATCTCGAGTACGATCCCTCTGAGTACAACGTGTTGCTGAAACCGGTGTTGGACGGATTCGCCGATGTGGTTTACGGCTCCCGGTTCATGGGCGGGAAACCGCACCGGATACTCTTTTTCTGGCATTCCATCGGAAATAAGGTGCTCACCATGATTTCCAACATCTTCACCAACCTGAACCTCACCGATATGGAGACCTGTTACAAACTCTTCCGGTCGGAGTACATCAAACAGATCAGGTTCAAGGAAAACCGGTTCGGATTCGAGCCGGAGGTGACCTCCAAGATCGCCCGGTTCCCGAAAATCAGGATCTATGAAGTGGGCATCTCCTATTACGGACGCACTTACGAAGAGGGAAAAAAGATCGGGATGAAGGATGCGTTCCGCGCCATATGGTGCCTGCTTAAATATAATGTCTTTGACCGCCGGTACCTGAAAATCACCGGATAAGACTCGCCCTCCGTCGGCCTTTCTTGCCATTACCGGAATTCCGCTGCTGCCGGTCCCTGAAGTCATCCCGGAAAAGTATTATTTGTTTGCCAGCTCCCCTAATACGTATTACCTTTTCTCTGCAAGGCCGATTAATGGACAAAATACTTGAACCTATGAAAGACAAGAATTTGTTGATGGTTCCAGAGGAAGTGATTATGGGTAAAATCTATCTTATCCGGGGACTGAGGGTGATGCTTGATATGGATCTAGCAGAACTTTATGGAGTTGAAACCAAGCAACTGAAAAGAGCTGTAAGACATAACATTGGTCGTTTTCCATCGGATTTTATGTTTGAATTAACGCCGGAAGAGTTAACCAATTGGAGGAGCCATTTTGGCACCTCCAATCGGGGAAAGATGGGTTTACGTATTCCTCCGTTTGCATTTACTGAGCATGGCGTTTAGCCATAGACCTTAAAATATTTTCTATCTTTGATTTTTTAAGACCGGATTTGTTCTTGAGTCCCCATCCTTTGCATCGAAACAGCATCATAGCGCCGCTTACCGGACTTTTGCTCCTTGGTTTATTTATTGCTTTTAACGAGTATACCGGTTGGAACGATCTTCGGAAAAAGAGGGAAGCCGGGAACATCCCCGTGAGGGAGCGGCTGGGCGACACTACCGGCTTTATCACGAAACGACTGGCATTTCACGATTTTGAGGCGGGAAATACCACCGATACCTCCACCCATATTGCAGCTACCGGTTACAACAGCGGGAAATCGCTCCGTATGAACTCCTTCGTGAATTTTTCTCCGGGTCTGTGGATCCGCTTCTCCGATCTGAAACCGGCCCCTGGCTCGTGGCTGCGGGTAAGGGCAATGGTTTGGTACAGCGGAAGCCACGCCGGTCTGAAGTGCAACCTGGTGACAACCTGCAACCGCAACGGGATCAATTACAAATACCAGTCGGTTGCGCTCGACCGGGAACCGTTGGCGCCGGACCGGTGGAATGCAGTGTCGCTCGACTACCGCATCCCCGATCCTGCCGCTTCGCGGGATGTCGTCCAGGTCTATTTCTGGTACTACGGCGGAGGATGGATGCTGGCCGACAACATTGCCGTGACCCTTTTCGAAAAACAGCATGAGTAACAAGACCCCATCGGGGAAATGCATGGAAAAGAGAACGAACACAACCTGGTTTTTTTACCTCCTTTTTTGCGCCTCCCTCGCGCTGACCTGGTTCTTTAACCGTGATCTTTCCCGGTTCGACGACCCGCGGGGCGTGTGGTCCGACCGCGCGGGCTATTATATTTACCTTCCCGCCCTCTTTTATTATCATTTCGACGCCCGCAGCATGCCCGCTGATCTCGACATCAGAACCGGCGGCGGTTTCGCGATCGACACCACCCGAAATAAAATCGACATCAAGTACACCTATGGGGTGGCCCTGATGCAATCGCCGGCCTTCTTTGTTTCCCGGCTGATCTCCCGTGCCACCGGTTATGATGATCAGGATGGCTTTTCGATGATCTTTGTGCGGATGCTGCAACTTTCGGGTGTGATCTGGTTCATCCTCGGACTGTGGTTCCTCAAACGATTTCTGGATCGTTATTTTTCCGAACGGATCAGTATGGCAACCATGGTAATCCTCTTCGCGGGGACCCACCTCTTCTATTACGTGATCCTCGACGGGATGATGTCGCACGTCTATTCATTCTTTCTCTTTGCGCTCTTCCTGGATCAATTCAGGCAGTACAACGACAGGCCGGGTCGGACCCGTTATGTGCTCCTGTGCCTGATCCTCGGGCTGATCATCCTGATCCGTCCGACCAACGCATTGCTTGTTTCCCTGTTGTTTTTCTGGGATGCGCCGAACGGCCGGGAGGTTATCAGGCGGTTCCGTGAATTTTTCCGGCCGCTGAACCTGTTGATATTTGCCGGGATCCTGTTCCTGGTATTTTTGCCACAGATGATCTATTGGGATTATCTGACCGGGAGCTGGATTCATTTTTCGTATCAGGGCGAGGGATTCGCGAACTGGCGGCGCCCCCGCATCGGCGCCGTGCTTTTTTCGCCGGTGAACGGGCTCTTTACCAATTCGCCGGTCATGCTTTTCTGCCTTGCCGGAATCATTTACATGATCGTGACAAAACAAAAGAACGGAACGCTGATTGCCGTGCTGTTCGCCATGGTCACGTTGGTCAGCGCAACCTGGAAGATGTGGTACTTCGGGTGCAGTTTCGGACAGCGGAATTACATCGAATACCTGACAATCCTCGCAATCCCGTTTGGCAGTCTGCTTGGCCGGATCACCGGCCTCCCCTCCGGTTCCGCAACCGGAGTGAATCCGGGAGCTATCTCCGGCGATCCGGTCAGGGAGCAGCATCCGGGCGTCCCGACTGGCAAGGCACCCTGCCTTGACGGAAAGCCGGTAAGGGTCAAGGGGATGATACACTTCATCCGGGTTTCGCTTTTTTTCTTCCTCCTGTTCTTTTTTGTCTATTTTAACCTGCGGTATATCATCTCCCTTTACCGGTTTGAACGGTGCTATTACGGGTCAACGTGGGACTGGGACCACTATTTTCGGTCGCTTGAACGGGCCGGGATCATTCAACCGTCGCATCCGACCGGGTCATTCATTAACGATTTCGAAAACCTTTCTCTCTGCCCGGTCTATAAACCCTCGCCGGTTTTTACCCGGTCGGGGCAGTACAGCGTGGCAACGGAAAAATTCAGCAGCCTGACTCCTCTCTATTCCTTGTCAACAGGCTTATTGGGACAACCTGTACCCAAAAGGCTGATTTGTTCCCTCTGGCTTTTGAAACCCGGTAACCGGCCAACCGGAGCGTTTCTCACCTATCAGTTCCGGCGCGACACCACGATGGTATTTTCCGACCGGGTACCTGTCGATTCCGTTCTGACCGGCCCGCTTATCTGGAACCGGTTGTCGGCAACATTTATCGTTCCCGACCTGAACGATTCCATCCAACAGATAAGGATCTTCATCGAGAACCCGCGCCGGGCGCTGATTTACGCGGATGACCTGGCTATCCGGTTCCGGTACGACTGGAACGAGTAAATGGAGGTAAATATGAAAACCGGGAAAATTCATCAGTCTTTTTGCCATTCGTAAATCGTAAATCATGTCAATCGTAAATTATTTTAGTCTCTGATATTCACTCATATAAAAAATGTAAGATGATTAAGGTTCCGTCTCATTCCCATTTCCTGAATCCCGTCTCCTTTGTCACGCTGGTATTGTTATACCTGTTGATCGTTACAGCCCGGTCGTTGACCCCGATCTGGCTTCATCACGACTGGTTAGCGCCCATAAGCTGGGATGTTTTCGGGTATTACCTGTATCTTCCGGCCACCTTCATCCACCACGATACCGGTTTGCACAACTTCGCCTGGCTGCAACAGGTACTCGACACCTACAAACCCACCATCGGATTTTACCAGGCATATATGGGGCCGGCCGGCGACTATGTGATGAAATACCCGATGGGACTGGCGATCCTGTATAGTCCGTTTTTCTTTATTGCTCATGCATCGGCGCACCTGCTGGGTTATGCACCCGACGGTTTTTCACTACCCTACCAGGTATGTATGGCGTTCGGGCCGCTTGTTTACACGGGGATCGGACTTTGGTTTTTCAGAAAAGTTTTGCTGAACTTCTTTTCCGACGGCATTACGACCCTGGTCATGCTTATCACCGTTTTGGGGACAAATTACCTCGAGTTGACCGCCTATAACGGGATCATGCCCCACAATACCCTGTTCATGCTTTTTGCACTTACGGTGTGGCTTACCATCCGCTGGCACGAACGGCAAAAGTGGTCGACCGCGATTTTCCTGGGGCTTCTTATCGGAATCGCAATGCTGGTGAGGCCTACAAGCGGGCTCATCGTGCTGATCCCGCTGTTCTGGGGTGTGTGGAATTTCCGCAGTTTACATGAAAAAATGATCCTTATCCGCGATCACGGACTGCAGGTTTTGGCGCTGATACTGGCCATGATCCTGGTCGGTTCGTTTCAGTTGATATACTGGAAGATCCACGCCGGGAGCTGGATTTATTACAGTTATGAAAAGGGGGAATCGCTCCGGTGGATTGCGCCGTACATCAGGCTGGTGCTCTTTTCCTATAAAAAAGGGTGGCTGCTTTACACGCCTGTCATGATCTTTGCCATTATCGGTTTTATCCCGCTTTTAAGAAAATATCGCGAAATCTTTGTCGCTACATTCCTGTTTTTCGCCCTGCACCTGATCGTTGTCGCAAGCTGGCCAACCTGGTGGTACGGCGGCAGTTTCAGTCAGCGCCCTATGATGGAAGCTTACGTGGTTCTTGCCTTTCCGCTGGGAGCCATGATCGGGGTATTGCTGAATTCGAAGAGGAGGTTACGGGCCATCATGTTTACCTTGATTTTGCTCCTGGTTGCGCTGAACCTCTTTCAGACCTGGCAATATACCCATTATATCATCAGTCCGTCGCAGATGACCAAAGGATACTACTGGGCCATTTTCGGGAAAACCAATGTCACCACGAAAGAGACCCGGTTGCTCGAGCCCTCGGGTGATCCTTCCGAGCGGGAATGGCTTCCGCAATCGGACCGCTTTACCGCCCGTGTTCTGGCACAGTTCGATTTTGAGCAGGCGGACCCGGCAAAACCCGGATTGTATGCAAAGGATACCACCGGAAAGGGGTCGCAATCGATGCGGCTGAATTCCGGCAATGCCTTCTCACCCGGGATAACCCTTCCGTACCGGAATATCTCGACCAGAAATTTTGCCTGGATTCAGGTTTGCGGGTCGGTTTACTTCACCTGTAAACCCGAAGAGGTGAAGTGCAACCTGGTGGTAACCTGTATCCAGAACGGGGAAGCATACAAATACCGGATGATCGCCCTCGATAAACAAAATCTGCAGCCCGGGACCTGGAACCGAATCTGTATGGATTATATGACCCCGTATCTGGCACACCCCGGCGAACCGGTACAAGCCTATTTCTGGTGCTTCGGGGAGCAGGAGGTACTCGTGGATGATATCGTAATTAAAGTTTTTGAGTTTCCGGAGGAATGATTTTTGAGCCAGGACTGTGAAATGCGGTATAACTTCGTAATTTTGCCCGGTCCGACCCGCTTGAATCAGTATTATTGACCTCTGCACTCCATGAATTTCAGCAGCTCGCTTTTCCTCCTCTATTTTCTGCCCGCATTCCTGGTAATTTATTTTCTTTTAGGCCGAAAATTCAGGAATGGTTTTCTCCTGATTGTCAGTATTTTATTTTACGCCTGGGGCGCACCGAAATTCGTTTTTTATGTAGCCGGATCCATCCTGGTTGATTTTTTCCTGATCCGCCTCATGAGCCGGAGCGAATCGCGCCGCCGCAAGTTGCTGATGTGGATCTCGGTTGTGCTGAACCTCTCTCTGTTGCTCTGGTTTAAGTACATGAATTTCTTCGTCGATCAGTTCGATATCCTGCTGTCATGGTTCGGATCAAAACCCGGTGAATGGACTAAAATTGCGCTTCCCATCGGGATTTCATTTATCACCTTTCAGAAACTGGCCTGTACGCTTGACGTTTACAAACGGCAGCAGCCGGCTTTCGCGAAATTGCATGAATATGCACTTTACATATTTATGTTCCCGCAGTTGCTTTCGGGACCGATCGTGAGACCCGGTCAGCTTGCTCCGCAGATTGCCGGCTGCATCGACCGGGATGGCATTGATGATAAGCTTTCTGGTTTTTACCGGTTTGTCATCGGGTTGGCTAAGAAAGTTTTAATTGCCGATGTGCTGGGCGTCACCGTGAATGAGATCTTCGCGCTGACCCACGAAGAGATGTCAAGCGGGCTGGTATGGATTGGCGCAATTGCGTACACCTTTCAGATCTATTTCGATTTTTCGGGATATTCCGACATGGCCATCGGTCTGGCCCGGATGCTGGGCTTCAGGCTGCCCGAGAATTTCAACAGTCCATATGTGTCGCGCAGCATCACCGAATTCTGGCGCCGGTGGCACATAACACTGTCGTTCTGGTTCCGCGATTACATCTTCCTGCCCCTGGCATATGCGACCTCACGGCGACTGCCGAAGGAGCGGTACCTGGGGTTGCGCGCCGACAAGGTGATTTATCTGATCGCGACTTTGATAACCTTTTTGCTCTGCGGATTCTGGCATGGCGCGGCATGGACCTTCATCCTGTGGGGCGCTTACATGGGATTTTTCCTGATCCTCGATCGGCTGTTCCTTTTAAAATGGCTGAAGAAGCTGGGGCACATCCCATCGGTCGTCATCACCTTTCTGGTGATCATGGTCGGCTGGATGCTTTTCCGTTCGCAGTCGACGGCCGAATTCTGGTTTCTGGCAAAAAAGCTGATCTCTTTTCACCCTGCTGAAAATCTGATCTGGCTCAACCCGAAATTCTGGACCATGCTGGGAATCGCCGTCTTCTTTTCGTTCTGGGGCGGATTTAAAAGCATCGACCGGTGGATCGGGACCCTCTATCTTGAACCCGGGAACAAACTGATCCTCTCTTTTTCGGCCATTGCAATCATTTTATGCGTACTTTGCGTTGCAACCATCGCATCAACCGGTTTCAGCCCGTTTATTTATTTCAGGTTTTAAAAAGTATTGAGAATCGTTAATGAACAAATATGAATCTCAGAAAAGTATTTCAGGCATTATTTAAGAATAAGTTCCCGCTGAACAGTCAGATTTTCTATTATCTCAGTTTCCTGGTAATTGCAATGATCACAATGTACCCCTTGTTTACCACCGGATTTGGTAATGGGGATGATATGGGGAACTTCCTTATCACCAGGCTTGGAAAGGTGCTCTGGAATGCCAATATGATGGCTGAACTGCAGGGACGGTTTCAATTTCTGATTATTTCTCCCATTCAAAATATTCCGTTTTATTTTGATAATCAGTTTGTATTCAAACTATTTCACGTTTTACCCATTCTTATTTGCCTCTGCCTTTTTTGCAGGATCGTTTTCCTTCTAACCCAATCAAAGGAACTCTCCGCATTGTATGTCCTGCTATTCTTTGTTGTGGCACAGGTTTCAAGGCACACCAGCCTGTTTGTTACCTATCCGTTCTGTTTTCCGTTTTCATTGTCGTTACTCCTATGTGCTTTTCTTCTTGTCCATCATTTCCAGAAAACAAATAAATATCGCTATCTGATTTTTTCTGCGATCCTTTTTGCCATCGGGCTCCTTTTCTATGAAGTTTATATTCTCTTTATAGTATTTGCAGGACTGTCGCTCATTTATTTTAATGTCAACACCGGAAAGAGAGGATTTCTTCTCCTCAAAAAAATCATTGTACAAACGCTTCCTTTTATCGTTGTAGTTATTTGTTTCCTTGCGGCTTATGTCATTTATGGACATATGCATCCATCCGATTACGAGGGGACTAAGATGACGGCAGGAAATGTTACCGCGGGTTCCTTTTTTACCGTTCTCTGGAAATTATCCTACACGGCATTTCCGTTGACTGTTTACGACTCTTTAAGAGAATTTTTCAAATATAAATCAGATTTGATAGATGGATACAGGGATGTTGTTCCATATTTGTTTTCTCAGGCCCACCTTGACTGGATAATAAAAGCGGTGCTGGTTTGCGCACTGGGCTATTATATTCTTATCAATGTCCGCCGGATTTCATACCGTAATATTCTGATTTGTTTTATTTGTGCGGTAATGTTGATATTTTTTCCTCACATTCCACTGGCATTAACCAATAAATATACCTATTTCGTCACTACGCAGGGGATGATCGGGTATGTGACCACTTTTTTTTCCTTGTTCGGGGTCCTGTTACTGATTGCCGTTATCTGTGCCTTGTTGTTGAACCTAACGGCAAATCAATCGCTGGTACGTCATCTTACTGCACTGGTCATTTCGGTAGGTTTTACCCTGTGCGGTTTTCTCACCGATTTCTCCAATTATTATGTCACACAGGATATCCACCAGGCGAACATAAGGATGTCGGTCGTGAATGAAATGATAAAGTCTGACGCATTCAAGGCAATACCGCAGTCGTCGAATATTTATGCTGCCGAATTATGGAACAATCCGTTTTATATGGCCAGTGGTGTGACTGCCCAGAACTTTGAATGGAGTTATTATATCTATGCCTGTTCTGAGATAAACCAGGGAATGGTCAGAGATGAGAATGAATTTTTAAAATTGGCAAAGAAGATCAATGAACCATCTTACCGCATCAATTATTGGCAGGCGTATAAGACGGATGATGCCCTTCTGGTGCTCGCCAGGCTCAAAATACCAGATTCTGCAAGCAACAGGATCGATTCGGTTTCCGAAAGGGTTTTAGTGGTATTCTACTCAAAATATAAAGAGTTTACGGTCACATTCAAGCGGCAATCCCCTTTCCCGATGGAAAAAACCAGGATAAAAATCAACCATATCGAAGATGTAATCGATCCCGGAGAATATGTTGAATTTGCTGTCAGCAATACCAGGTTGAATAATCCGGCCACCATTATTACAATTGAATGCCCTTCAATCCTCATCAGAAGCATTCATGTTTCCAATCTGATAACCTCAGGTTGCAAAATGTATTTTCTGTAAAATAATCATGAAATCCACAGCCTGATGTGGTGACTTCATCTTTATTGGGATCCCTGAGCCCTATCACAAAATCTCGTGCCGGGATCTGTTCTAAGATCCACGCAAATTGATTTTTACAAATCCATTGTCAGGGGAAAATATATTCGTTTTATTAAGATATATTGTGAATTTGTATTATCTTTACAAGACCAATACAATTCCAATGAAAACAAAAATATTTCTCCTGACATTTTTCTTGTGTTTTTTCAGCACAAAAGCCTTTCCGCAATGGACAATCCATTGTAAACCGGGCGCCAACATTGAAATGGCGACACCGCAAGTTGGATTCCGACCTGAATATGAAAGCTACGGAAGTCACGGATCAACGGTATATCTCAAAAAGACGTCAGATTGCTGGCTGACAACAACAACTTCTTTTTCTTATACCAATGAGTTATATTCAGTTGGTATAGGATTACCTCAATTTATGAACGCTTCCACAGGCGCTTTCATTCTTTATGATATGGGTTTTTTCGCCTTGTACAGGACATCCAGCGGCGGGAATGGTTGGAGTCGTTACGGCTTTGGATGTGCTGTCATGGTTGCAGGAGTTACTTCTTTCTGTGTAACCTCCGCACAACTGACCTATATGGCTGCTTCTGAATATGGTTTGGCCGTTGTTAAAAGCCAACAGGACCTGTTTCAAATCGTATGGAGATCCCCGTATTATAAAGTTTCTCCTGCAATTATAAAATTCATCAATGACAGCACCGGTTTTTTATTAGTAAAAAATATTAACTCACAAAGTGTCATTCTTCGGACCGTTAACTATGGTGTCGACTGGACTTCCATTGATTCATCCTATAATTCGTTGAGGGATATCAACTTTATATCTCCTTCGACCGGTTTTATTCTTGCCGACAATGGTAAAATATTAAAAACCTCCGATGCCGGGTTGTCATGGGTATTATTAAAAGATATCTCTCAATATACTCCCAATACCATCAATTCAATTTGGTTCCTGAATGATCAGGATGGATATGCAGTGGGCAATTATGGAACCATCCTTGTGACAAATGACGGGGGAACAAACTGGGAGAGACAATGCAGTCCTGTGCTGTCAAATCTTATCAGGGTAAAGGGCTTCGATTCCGACGCACTCATCATAATCACTTCCGATGGTTATCTTCTGAATAATAACGGAGGGTCTGTTTCAGAAAGTTGCAATCAATTATGCCGGGTCACATGTGATTCAGTAAGTGGTAAAAACCTGGTTATATGGAACCAGTATAACGGTATGAACTATACCTATACGAATATTTATAAAGCAACCACGCCATGGCATTTCACCAGGATAGGATCAGTGCCATTTATGTCATCAAATGTCTATGTTGATACATCCTCAACTCCTGAAACAAAATCCGATAAGTATATGATCTCATTTACCGACAGTACAGGAAAGGAATCAGATACCCTTGGATATCATCAAACCATAAGCCTGAATGTTCAGAGGTATCAGCATACAAACCAATTGACATGGACCCCCTATTTCGGGATTTCAGTCTCTCAGTACCAGGTATATCGCAAAGGGTCGCAAACCGGATGGGAACTCATTGCTGTATTGTCGAAATCCATCACCAACTATGCAGATACTACCGAAGAATCTGATGAACTAAAATATCTTATTGCGATGCCAAGCCCATATATATGTTATTCTTTATCAGGCTATATGTTTGATAATATTCTATCAAATATTACGGGTGTTTCGCATGTGGGATATGAGGATCCGTCATGGTCAGGTTTCAGAATATTTCCCAATCCGGTGAAGGATATTCTGACAATTACTAAACCGAACAAGAATGATGATTCTTTTCTGGTGGAACTTGTAAACCCTTACAGTCGGATTATTATGACAAAAATATTGTTTGAAGATTCGCTTACGATCGACATGCGAGATTTTCCAAATGGATTGTATTTTATCCGAATCCAG
>Ga0116170_10005733_pt1 | contig 11026 bp, 10 predicted proteins | sample AD_JPNHW1_MetaG_FD_89797 | JGI IMG/M metagenome (GOLD analysis project Ga0116170, IMG submission 89797) | Active sludge microbial communities of municipal wastewater-treating anaerobic digesters from Japan - AD_JPNHW1_MetaG | ecosystem: Engineered > Bioreactor > Anaerobic > Digestate | place... | reverse complement strand
AGCCGTTCCCGCGGAAATCTCGTTGCCGTCGCCCATCGTGGTCCAACGCTTCACATAGACGTAGGGTTCGAGAAGGCAATTGGCGCCGATGACGACGTCCGATTCGACGACGCAGTATTCGCCGATGCGCGTTCCGGGGCCGACCGAAGCGCCAGGGTCGACTCTGGCAGTGGGTGCGATGTATGCGCCTGGATCAACCGGCATAGACTTAGATCATATCGACTCCCCGCACAAGGAACCATCGCCCATGACAGTCCGCCAAGCCGCCGAAACGCTGGGCCTCGCCTTCGAGGGCGATGGCGAATTGACGCTGACCGGTGTGGCCGCGCTGGCCGATGCGAGCTCTGGCGATGCGTCCTTCGTCAAGAACCGCAAGGCGGCAAAGGAGGCGGCCGAGTCAGCCGCAGGATGCCTGATTGTGCCGCCCGACTACGAGAACGCCGGCGGGCGGACAGTGATCCGCGCAAAGGATCCGAGACGTGAGATGGCGCGGCTGATCCGATTGCTCGTGCCTGAACCGCAGGCTGCGCCTGGCGTTCACCAGACGGCGGCTGTGGATGAAACGGCGGAATTGGGCCAGGATGTGACGGTGGGCGCGCACGCGGTGATTGGCGCGGGTGCCGAGATCGGAGCGGGGACGCGGATCGGGGCGAATGCGACGATTGGCGCGGGGGTGAAGATTGGTGCTGGTTCGCTGATCCACGCCAATGCGACTGTGTATGCGGGTGTTGAGATTGGCGCGCGGGCTGTGATCCATTCGGGTGCGGTGCTGGGCGCGGACGGATTTGGATTCGCTTTCCATCAGGGGAAGTACGAGAAGTTTCCGCAGGTGGGCAAGGTCGTGATCGGCGACGATGTCGAGATCGGGGCGAATTCGACGGTGGATCGGGCGGCACTGGGCGTGACGCGGATCGGCAACGGCGTGAAGCTCGACAACATGGTCCACATTGCTCACAACTGCACGCTGGGCAATCACGTCGTCATCGCGGCGCAGACCGGGATTGCGGGCGGCTGCACGATCGAAGAATACGCGGTGATTGGCGGACAGGTGGGCATGGGCGAGGCGGTGACGGTGAAGTCGGGCGCGATTGTGGGGTCGGGAGCGGGGATCTTGAATTCGAAGGTGGTGAGGGGCGGGGGAGAGGTCCATTGGGGGACGCCGGCGCGGCCGCTGCGCGAGTACCTCGAGACGCTGGCGAACATGGCGCGGCTACCGGAGTTGCGGCGGCGCGTGAACGAACTTGAGAAACTGGTCCGTCGGATTGATCCGAAACTGTAAGGCGATGCGCATCATCGTTGGAGGCGAATCCCGCAAGTCAGGAAAGACCACGGCCGTGTGCCGGATCATCGCCGCCTTCCCGGACGCCGGTTGGACGGCAGTGAAGATCTCGCCGCACCTGCACTGCGACGCCGGTTCAGCGTGGTCGCTCACCGAGGACGGCACGTCCGGCGACACACGGCGCTATTTGGAGGCGGGCGCGAGACGGGCGTTGCTGTATTGCGGGCCGGTGGAGTACGGTCTGGACAGCTTGCTCGAACTGCTGGCGACGGCGAAGAACTGGATCGTCGAAACGACTTCGGCCGCCGCCTTATTGCCCCACGACCTGGCGATTCTCATGGCCGCCCCGGCAGGCGCCAGCGCGAAATCGGGACTCTCAGACTTTCCGCCTCACGTGCGGATCCACGCGTCAGACGATGCTCTTGCCGACCTCGTTCACCGGCACTGGAAAGCGTAGATCCACCTCCAGGAGTCCCTCGCCAGCCAGGACTTCCATCTGCCCGCCCAACTGCGCCATGACCCCAGCCAATCCCCCGGGACGAAGTACCGCCAGCATCCTTCCGAAATCCGCGACCTTGTCCCGATCCACCCGGCCGCTGATGCGCAGCGAACACCAGCCGTCGCCCCGCAGTGTCGCAGCATCGACCGGCTCGTCGGCTTCCGCCACGTCATGCAGGAAGGACAGCACATGTCCCGCGATCCGCTTCAACGCGCACCCGGACACCGCCACGAGCATTCTGCCCTCCGCCAGCCTCAACTCCATCGCCCGCTCTTCATGGAGCGCCAACCGTTCGGCCAGACTGAAGACCTGTTCGTTCAGGCAGGAGGTTTCGCCCTCGGTTCCGGCGCCGATCGATGCGTCATCCAACAGCCAGTTCGCCTGCCTGACCATGGTCCGGATACGCGAGCACTGCTGGCGGATCTCCTCATCCTCCGATTCGAGGGCGATCTCCAGATAGTAAGCAATCGACTCGATCCCGGAGAGAGGCTGACGCACTTCGTGCAGGAGCCGGGCAAGCGCGCCCTGACGCTCGCCTGGCGAGGCTTCCAACCGGGCTCCAGCTTGTGACGGGGTGGGCAACGCTGCTCAGTATACCGCCTGGCCATCAGCCAGCGGGTAGTTCGATATGGGATTCGCCATGGATCCCGTCATGATCGTCTCCGGGTTCCAGGTGAGTGATTACTTCCAGGCGTCCCTCAAACGACTCTTCCAACCATTTTTCTATCCTTGTCGCGGCCTGATGGGCGAGCAGCACAGTGACCCCCGATGGGAACAGGATATGCACCTCGGCGAGCAAGCGCCCACCGGTTTCCCTGAACTTCAAGCGGTGCCAGGATACGCTTTCGCTGGCTGCGGCCGCATCCAACTCCGTCTCTAACTTCGACTCGGTCTGCGGGTCCGCGTAGTCGAGCAACCCGCGGGCCGACTGGAAGATCAAATCTCCGCCAGACCAGAGGATGTTCACGGCCAGGGCGATTGCGCAGATCGGATCGAACGGCAGCCATCCGGTCCATCGAACCAGGAGCAGACCGAGCACCACGCCGGCGCTGGTCCAGCAGTCCGTCAAGACATGCTTGCCGTTCGCCACGAGGATAAGCGAGCCGGTCTTGTTCCCTGTGTGGATCAGATACCACCCGAGAGCCCCATTGAGGCCCCCCGCGGCGGCTACTATCATGGTGCCCAGGCCCAACTGCTCCAGGGACAATCCCGCCATCCACTTCCGGGCCGAAACCGCGATGATCGTCACAGCAGCGATGATAATCATCGCCCCTTCGAAGCCGGCGGAAAAGAAACTGATCCGTTGGTAGCCGTAGTTGAAACGTTTGGTGGCCGGCCTCACGCTGAGCCACAGGCTGAACGCAGCGAAGCCCACCGCCACCACGTGCACGATCGACTCCAGCGCGTCCGACAGGATCGCCGCCGATCCCGTAATCCACCAGGCGGAGCACTTGCCAATGAGCATCAATAGGCCAACAGCGAGCGACAGCTTCATTGCCGAGGCCGAGTGCCGCTGCTGAGCGCGCACAGATTGATCCACATGAGGATTGTACCGCCCGCGCGCTGCTGCAACAGAATGGTGGGCTAAGGTCGCCCGAAACCCAAAATGTCAGCATCCCGCCGCCATGCCACCGCCGCAGGGCTGATCCTGACGGCAGCAACCGCGATTGGTTCACAGGAACCTGGGAGATCCAGTCTGCAGCGATCGAGGCGCTTGCTCGGCGCCTCGTCGGAGACAGGCGGCTCTGCATGGCCAAGAGTGCGCGCGACTCGATGTTGCCTGTGCTGCTGTCTTGCGGCGGGACCGGGGCGTGGAGGGCCGTAGGAGGAACCTATGATCAGCGCGTGATGCGATGCGTCTACAGGTCCGCCGGTGGTGCGGCGCGGACCAACTCCAGTGGCGCCGCCTTCGTCTGCTCCTGGTCCACCCGGAACGCCTTGGCTTCGCGCAAACGGCCCCGCTCGACGGACAGGACGATGTTGGCGAACAGGGGCCAGCAGTGCCGGACGTCGCTTTCGGAAAAGTAAGCGCCCTTGTCGGGGTGGGAGTGGTAGAAGCCGACGATGTCGAGGCCGACGGCGCGGCCCTGGCTTCGGACTTCGAGCAGTTGTTCGGGATCGATGAGGAACCGGTTGCGGCTGGAGCCGGCGGCCTGGTTGGCGCAACGGACCGCGGAGGTAACATGTTGACCGCCCTCCTGGGCGCCCAGCAGGATGCCGCAGCATTCCTCGGGGTAGGCCGCCTCGGCGTGGCCGACCATTTCAGCCCATGCGGCCTCATCGATCACAATCATTCATTCTCCCCCTCCCCTTTTTAGCGCATCGGCCGCGGCGGGCGCCGCCATCGCATGCCGGTGGGCAGTGTAGAATCCGGATGAGTGTCCATGAACGAACTGGCCAGCAGGATTGAGATGGTGGAGCGTCGCATCGGACGTGCCTGCGAAGCGGCGGGAAGGGCGCGCGAGGACGTATTGCTGCTCGCTGTCACCAAGATCTTTCCAGCGCAGGCGATCCTGGACGCGCACGCACTGGGCATGCGCGAATTCGGCGAGAACTACGTGCAGGAGTTCGAGACGAAGCGGGACGCCGCGGCGGGGCTCCCAGGGGCACGGTTTCACCTGATCGGGCACCTGCAATCGAACAAGGCGGCGAGAGCGGGCGAATTGTTCGACGTGATTGAGACGGTGGATTCGGTCAAACTCGCGCGGCGGCTGGACGGACTGGGGCTGACGTTGGAGGTCTACATCGAGGTGAAGCTCTCGCCGGAGGATTCCAAGCATGGCGCCTCGCCCGACGAGTTGCCAGCCCTGGTGGAGTCCATCCGGGGGATGTCGAACCTGAAGTTGCGGGGCCTGATGACGATGCCGCCGTGGACCGAAGATGCGGAACAATCGCGGCCGTACTTCCGGCGGTTGCGCGAGTTGGCCGCCGGCAACGGGTTGAAGGGCCTCTCGATGGGGATGTCGCACGACTTGGAAGTGGCCATCGAGGAAGGATCAACGGTGGTGCGCGTCGGCACGGCATTGTTCGGTCCGCGGCGCAGACCGTAGTAGTACTGCCTTCGTTGCAGGCCTTCCAGAGGCTCCGCTACTATAAGAGAAATCAATGCTTCCAGAGCAACTCTCCGAAGGCCTCACGTTTGACGACGTCCTCCTGAGGCCCGCGCGTAGCGGCGTCGTCCCAACGGAAACCGACACCCGGACCCAATTCACCCGGAATATCTCGCTCAACATCCCAATCGTCAGCTCGGCCATGGACACGGTGACCGAGGCGCATCTGGCCATCGCTCTGGCGCAACAGGGTGGTCTTGGTGTGATCCACAAGAACATGACAATCGATCGCCAGGCCGAGGAAGTGGACCGCGTGAAACGGTCCGAAAGCGGCATGATTGTCGATCCGGTCACCGCTCGCCCCGACATGAAGATTAGTGAAGCTCTCGAAATCATGAAGAGCTTCCGTATCTCCGGCGTCCCCGTGGTCCGTGACGGCAAACTCGTCGGCATCCTGACCAATCGCGACCTTCGTTTCGAAACGCGCCACGACCTGCCGATCAGCGAGGTCATGACCAAGGATCCGCTCTTCACCGTCCCCGTCGGCACCACTCTCGAGCAAGCCCAGACTGAACTCCACAAACACCGCGTCGAGAAACTCCTGGTCGTGGATGATGACTTCGTGTTGAAGGGCCTCATCACCGTCAAGGACATCCAGAAGAAGATCAAGTACCCCAACGCCGCCAAGGATGCTCATGGACGGTTGCGCGTCGCCGCCGCCATCGGCGCCACGGGCGACTTTCTCGAACGCGCCCAGGAGTTGGTGAAGAGCAAAGTGGACGTCGTAGTAGTCGATACCGCCCACGGCCACAGTGAACGAGTGATGGCCGCAGTGGTGGCGATCAAGCGGAATCTGCCGCAGGTCGATGTGATCGCCGGGAACGTGGCCACATTCGAAGGCGCGCGCGACCTGGTCGCGCTGGGCGTCGACGGTGTCAAGGTCGGCATCGGTCCGGGATCGATCTGCACGACCCGCGTCGTCAGCGGCGCCGGCGTACCTCAGATTACGGCCATCGCGGAGTGCAGCCGGGCGATGCGAGGCACGGGCGTGCCGCTGATCGCCGACGGCGGCGTGAAGTTCTCGGGCGACGTGACCAAGGCGATTGCCGCAGGCGCGGATGTGGTCATGATCGGCAGCCTGTTCGCCGGGACTGATGAAAGCCCGGGCGAGACGATTCTCTATCAGGGCCGCACGTTCAAGGCGTACCGCGGTATGGGATCGCTCGGAGCCATGTCTGAGGGCAGTGCGGACCGCTACGCCCAGGACAGCAGCGGCAAACTGGTTCCCGAGGGCATTGAGGGCCGCGTTGCGGCCAAGGGCCCACTCTCAGAATTGGTCTACCAACTCGTCGGCGGCCTCCGCTCCGGCATGGGCTACACTGGCTGTCATAACATTGCCGAATTGCAGCAGAAGGCCGGATTCCTGCGGGTCTCCATCGCCGGGCTGAAGGAGAGCCACGTGCATGATGTGGTGATTACCAAGGAAGCGCCGAACTACCGGATCGAGCAGTAGAGCACGGCTTCATCGGCAGCCTCGCGGCAGTGCCGGGCCTCCAGCTTTGCCTGCCGCATCGGCTCGGCCCGGCGCCCTCCCCGCCGCGCGGCCGGAGGCATTATGATGCCTAAAGCCTAGCTAGGCTCAGGGAGTGTACGCCATGGCCAGCAAGATTGCGATGATCGGAGCGGGCAGCATCGTTTTCTGCCGCACTTTGCTCAACGACATCCTCTCCACGCCGGCGCTCGCCGATTCCGAGATCGCGCTGATGTCGAGAACGGAGCCAAAGCTCCGGTCGATGGAGGCATTCGCCCAGCGAATGGTGAACGACAACGGGGGCACGGCGAGGATCTGGGCGACGCTGGACCGGCGGGAAGCTATACGCGACGCCGACTTCGTGGTTGTGATGGTTCAGGTCGGTGGTGTCGAAGCGTTCGAGAGCGACTACAGAATTCCGCTCGGATACGGAATCGACCAGTGCATTGCCGATTCGCTTGGCCCTGGGGGCATCTTCAGGGCGTTGCGGACGATCCCGCTGTTGGTTGAGATCGCCCGCGACATGGAGGAACTGGCGCGCCCGGGAGCGATCATGCTCCAGTACGCCAACCCGATGGCGGCGAACTGTCTGGCGCTTGGCAAAGCGTCGGACGTGGCGTTCGTTGGTCTCTGCCACGGGGTTCAGACGACGCTGGATCTGATTTCCCGATACTGTTGCGTGCCCAAGGAGGAGATCACCTACACCTGCGGCGGAATCAACCACATGGACTGGTTCCTGCGGTTGGAACACAAGGGCCGTGACCTGTACCCGCAGTTGCGCGAAGCGTTTGAAAAGCCGGAGTTCTACAAGAACGAGAAGGTGCGGGGCGAGGTGTTCCGGCACTTCGGGTACTTCATGACTGAATCGACGGGCCATCTGAGCGAGTATGTGCCTTGGTTCAGAAAATCGCAGGCGGCATTGGAAGCCTACTGCGACGAGCCGGGCTTCGGCGGCGAGACGGGCGCTTACTACTCCTGGTGCCGGACGGTGGCCAGCTACTATGCCACACACGATCCATTGCAGTTCGAATCCACGAAGCTGGAGCCGCGCAGCGTCGAGTATTGCTCGTGGATCATGGAGGCAGTCGCAACGGGCAAACCGTTCCGCTTCATGGGCAACGTGCGCAACGACGGCTACATCACAAATCTGCCCAGCGGCTGCTGCGTCGAGACGCCGACGTTTGCCGACGACACCGGACTGCATCCCACGGTGATTGGCGAATTGCCGCCACAGTGCGCGGCGCTGTGCATGACAAACGTGAACGTGCAGAGGCTGGCCGCCGAGGCGGCGCTCAGCTCTGATCCCGAACTTGTCATGCAAGCGGCGGCGGTTGACCCGCTATCGTCGGCAGTCTGTACATTGGACGAGATCCGGCGGATGTGCGCGGAGATGCTGGAAGCGCAGCGGGAGTGGCTGCCGGGCTTCGAAGGCAAGGCGATAGCGCCGAAGCCGAGGATTGTTATTCCGGATGGGTGCGCCGGGGTGGATGTCCCGCTGGATCCGGCCCTGGCTATCGGCAAGCGATTTGGCACATTGATAGGTAACACGGAGAAGTCATGACTCGGAGAGAGACGCTGAAAGCGGTTGTAGCGCCGCTGCTGTTGACGAAACGAGTGAAGGGGGCCAACGACCGGATTCGAGTTGGGGTGATCGGCGCGGGTAACCGCAGTGGGCTATTGATCGATCAACTGCCCGAGGGGGCCGAGGTGGTCTCCATCGCCGACTGCTACCTGAAGAAGGCCGAGGACCAGGCGGCCAAACGGCAGGCGCGATGGCGCATCCATCAGGATTACCGGAGGCTGCTTGACGACAAGGAGATCGATGGCGTCATCATCGGGGCGACCGACCACGCGCGGGCGCTGCTGTGCATCCACAGCTGTCAGGCGGGCAAGGACGTATACGCTGAGAAGCCGCTGACGCTTTACGTGGCCGAAGGACGCGCAATTGTGAAGGCGGCCGCGCGGCACAAGCGGGTATTCCAGGTGGGAAGCCAGCAGCGGTCGATGGCGGCCAACCAGGTGGCCTGCAAGTTCGTGCGGGACGGCGGCCTGGGACAGATTTACTTTGTGCAGGGGTGCAATTACCCGTCGGCACGGGTGTGGACAGCGCAACCGGGCGAACCGGAGCCGGAGGGCATGAATTGGAACCTGTGGCTGGGCCAGACAGTGGAGCGGCCTTATCACAGCCAGTTGTACAAGGGCTGGATGGGGTGGCGCGACTATTCTGGCGGAGAGATGACGAATTGGGGCGCTCACGGATTGGACCAGATCCAATCTGCGCTTGGCATGGATGGCACTGGTCCGGTGGAGTTCTGGCCGCTGGCGGACTCCGCGCCGGGGGCGATTGCTTTCCGTTACGCCAACGGCGTTGTGGTGCGGCTGGAGTTGCCGATGGGCGGATTGAACGGCGGGGCGGTGTTCGTGGGCAAGCGCGGGCGGATAGAGATCGTCCGCAACGGGCTGAGGGCGGACCCGCCGGAGTTGATGAAGGAGATCGCAATGCCTCCGAAGGAGGAGGTGGAGAAGTGGGATCGGGCGGTATGGCAGGCCAAGTACCACATGCAGGACTGGCTGGAGTCGATGCGGACAAGGCGCGAGCCGCTGGCCGGGCCGGAAATCGGGCACAGGTCGGTGAGCCTGTCGCACTTGGCCAACATCACGCGGGAGTTGAACCGGAAGTTGAAGTGGGATCCGGCGAGGGAAAGATTCGAGGGCGACACCGAGGCCAATTCCCGCCTGAGCCGCGCCAGGCGCAAGGGGTTCGAACTACCTGAGTGATGGGGGCCGGCCGAAGTGCCCAAAGGGCAATCGCGCCAGCCACTCGGTGGCATGCTCGGTCTGATGGTAAGATTCTCGACACTATGCTGCGTCGGACGATGTTCGGATTAGCACCGTCGGTGTTGTTGGCCGGGACACGGCGCCCATGGCGGGAAGTGGACCGGATGCTCAAGAGCGGAGACGCCCTGGGCCGCCTTTCGGTTGACGATCTGCCGACGCCCGCGCTGCTTGTGGACCTCGACGCGCTCGACGCGAACATTGCGAAGATGGTGGCTCACTGCAAGTCAAAGCGCAGGGCACTGCGTCCTCACGGCAAGACGCACAAGTGCCCGGAGATCGCGCGGCGGTTGATCGCTGCCGGGGCCGTTGGCGCGTGCGCAGCCAAACTCAGTGAAGCTGAGGCGTTTTCGCGCGGCGGTATCAACGGGCTGCTGGTCACAACGGCAGTCATTGGACAGCACAAGATAGAGCGTGCGGTGCAATTGGCGCAACTCAGGCCAGACACCATTTTCTGTGTCGACGATGCCCGGAATATCGCTGAACTGGATGACGCCGCGCGCCAGGCGAAAGTAAGGTTGGGCCTAGCGATCGATCTGTATGTCGGTAATCGCACAGGGATCCCAGTGGGACAACCCGCGGTTGAACTGGCACAGCGGATCTCCAGGCTCAAGAACGTGCGCCTCGCCGGTTTGCAGGCATATGCGGGGCATGTGGCACACAGGACAGGTTTTGAGGCCCGCCGGGAGCTATCGCGCAAGGCGATGGAATCGGCCATCGGGACAAGGCGGCTGATCGAAGCGAGCGGCGTCCCATGCCCCCTCTTGACCGGTGGTTCGACTGGCACCTACAACATCGATTGCGACCTTGAGGGCGTCACCGAATTGCAGCCCGGCAGCTTTCTGTTCATGGACATCGATTACGCGCGGATCGGCGGATCTGACGGCCCGGTTTACCGCGACTTCCGTCATTCATTAACAGTCCTGACTACGGTAGTGAGCAAGCCGTCGGCCACCGAGGCTGTTGTCGACGGCGGTCTCAAAGCATTCTCGACCGACAAACCGTTTCCCCCCGAAGCGAAAGGCATTTTGGGGATCGGGTTTTCATGGGGCGGCGACGAGCACGGCAAACTCAAACTGGATGGGGCATCGCAACCCGTGAGTGTCGGCGACCGGGTCGAATTCGTGGTCCCCCACTGTGATCCGACCGTCAACCTTTACGACCGGATGTACTGCGTCCGCGGGAAGCAGGTGGTCGCGGTTTGGCCGATCTCAGCCCGGGGCATGAGCCAATAGACACTGTGTAGCGCCCCGCGATTGAGCCGCAGCAAATGGCGGATGCGGGTCGGTGACAGGGGTCAAATCCGCAAACGGCCATCGACGGGTGTACTCGTCGGGCCATCACTCCCCCAGCCTCGGAAGCGGCCAGGATCGGCTTGTTGCGGCCAAGCTCTGCAATTGAGGCCGAGCCGTTCCTTCAGCTTGTGTTTCTCACTTGCGGCCGTATGGACGGAATTGGATTCCCACCAGGCGCCAGCGTTCCTCCTGTGCGCGGAGGCGATCGAGGAACGAAGCATAATCCTTGCGGCTTGCCGCAGTCCAGGCAACCTCCGCCAGCGCTGCAAGACGCGGAAAGGCCATATACTCCATCTGGTGCGCAGTAGGCATGTACTCCGACCAGAGTTGCGCCTGCGTGCCCAGGACGTGTTTCGCCTGAGCGGGATTCAGTTCCGGCGGAACCGGTTCATAGCCGTATACCTTGTCGAGCGGGACGAAACCGCCGATGGCGGGCGGTTCGCCGGGGTCTTTGGATTGGTAGTAGTCGAAGTAGACGAACTGGGTCGGGGCCATTACGACGTCGTGTCCGGCGTGCGCGGCCTCGATTCCTCCCTT
>Ga0116170_10005731_pt1 | contig 11027 bp, 9 predicted proteins | sample AD_JPNHW1_MetaG_FD_89797 | JGI IMG/M metagenome (GOLD analysis project Ga0116170, IMG submission 89797) | Active sludge microbial communities of municipal wastewater-treating anaerobic digesters from Japan - AD_JPNHW1_MetaG | ecosystem: Engineered > Bioreactor > Anaerobic > Digestate | place... | reverse complement strand
TAGGCGGTCCTCCCTTCTCACGAGAGCTGGAAGTTGACGGTGATCGTGAGGTAGACGCTGACGGTCCTGGAGTTCAGACGGGCCGGCTGGTAGCGCCAGCCCCGGATGGCATCGAGTGCCGCGTCACCACACCCGAAGCCGATGTCCCGCAGGATGCGGCCGTCCACGACACTGCCTTCCCTGTCGATGATGGCCTCCAAGATGACAACGCCCTGGACCTTGGCCTTGCGCGCCGTCTCCGGATAGCGTGGGTCGATGCGTCGGGTAAGGACCGGGGGCTCCACCAACCCGCCGCAGAGGATAGGTGGATCCTCACGCTGCGGTGTAGGGGGAGATGTGACCGGCTTTTCGAACCCACCCGGGACCGTGCCGTCTCCCCCTTCTGGACCCAGTGTGAGACTTCCGTAAACCTCCTTGCCACCCGCAAGTTCAGAGCTCTGTTTGAGTGCCTGAGCCTGCTCGTCAGGGACAGCCAGGGGCTGGGTAACAGATTCTCGTGGGATGCGGCGGACAACGGTGTGGGTTTGGCCCTTCCCTCCGCCGCTGATCGGTTCAGGCGGCGGCAGAAGGGCTACGTAGACCGTCGGCAGTGTGGGTTCTTGGAGGGGGCTGGTGGCCCAGAGCTGGCCGACCAGGAAGAATGTGACGGCCAGACCGTGAAGGGCGATGGCGGCGGGAAGGGCGAGGAGGCGCTGGCGGAGGCCCTTCTGCCGACGTGACGCGACGAGTGTGGTCTCGAACATGTCATCCTCCCTTTCTGGGCCGGCTGTGCCGGCGTCCGGCCAGCCCTGTGTTCCTGGCCTTTGGACACCCCGGGGAGCCGTGGGGAAACCCCTGGAGTACCATCTCGGCGGGCCGATGGCCTGGGAGTGGGGGACGTGAAAGTCGAGAAGGTGGTGGAGGCGAAGGTCACGGTGGAGCGCTCGCGCTTCTTCGCGATGCTCTTTCCGGCGGCCGCCGTCGACGACGTGGACGTTGTCGTGCGCCGCCAGAAAGGCGAGCTGCGCAAGGCCAACCATCACTGCTGGGCGTTCCGCGGCCACGATTCCTCCGGCAGCCTGGTCGAGAAGTCGAAGGACGACGGAGAGGTGGGCCACCCGGGGCGCGTGCTCCTCGAGCTGCTGCGCAAGCACGACCTGGAGGGTGGGTTGCTGGTGTCGCGGGTGTTCGGCGGTGTCAAGCTTGGCGTCGGCGGCGTCTCCCGTGCCTTCCGCGAGGCTGGCGAGGCCGTGCTGGCCGATCTTCTGTAGGAGCGGCATTCCTGCCGCGATCCCCGGCCCGGGAACCGGGATGGCGGCACGGGGTGGACGCGACAGGAATGTGGCTCCCACAGGTGTTGACAGAGGGAGCGGAGGTCACTTCGGATGCGGCGGAGAAGGCGCACCTTTTCGTGGGCTTCCTCCTGACCCGCGTTCAGGTCCAGGTCCAGGATTTGTCGCGGGTGGAGTGCTTTCGCGCTACGATCTCCGCTGCTGGAGGACACCATGCTTCGCCATGCATTCGCCGCCGTCGCCATCCTGGGGGCCGCCACGCTGCTCGCCGTGCCGCCGGACCCCCTCGCCACCTTCAACGCCCACTTCGCGGACCGCACCTTGCGGGTCGACTACCTTCACATTGGCAACGCCACCGAGGAGATCTTCACGCTCGACCGTTTCGTCGAGCAGGGGGTGTGGGCAGGCAGTCGCGTACACCTCCTGGATCCCTTCGAGAACGGCCGCTGCGTCGCCAAGGTCTACGACGCGACGACCGGCACGCTGCTGTTCTCCCGTGGCTTCGACTCCTACTTCGGTGAGTACCGCACTACCGACCAGGCCGCCAAGGGCGTGCGGCGGGCCTACCACGAGTCGGTGCTGATCCCGGTGCCGAAGCACAGGGTGCGCTTCGCTCTCGAGCTGCGTGGCGCCGACCGGAAGCTCAGGGAAGTCGCGAGCTTCGACATCGATCCCGCCTCCTGGGAGATCGTGCGCGAGAAGCCGGATCCCGCGATCCTGGTCTTCCCGTCCCACATTTCGGGGGACGTGCACGCCAAGGTCGACCTGGCGATCCTGGGCGAGGGCTACACCCTCGCTGAGGTTGGCAAGTTCAAGGCAGATCTGGACCGTTTCACCAGCATCTTCCTGGGTGCCGAACCCTATGCGCGCATGACGGACCGCTTCAACATCCTCGGCGTCCTCAAGCCCTCGGACGAGTCGGGGATCGACGAGCCCAGCCATGGCTCGTACAGGCGCACGGCGTTGGGCGCCACGTTCGACTCCCTGGGCTCGGAGCGCTACGTCCTCACCGAGGACAACCGCGCACTTCGGGCCGTCGCGGCGGCCGTGCCCTACGACGCGCTCTACATCATGGTCAACTCGGCGCGCTACGGCGGTGGAGGCATCTACGGCCTGTACGCCACCTTCACGACCGACAACCAGTGGCATCGCTATGTCTTCCTGCACGAGTTCGGCCACTCGTTCGGGGGCTTGGCGGACGAGTACTACACCTCCTCCACGGCCTACAACGACTTCTACCCGCGCGGCGTCGAGCCCGTCGAGCCCAACATCACGGCCCTGCTCGACCCCGCCAACCTGAAGTGGAAGGCGCTCGTGACACCGGGCACGGTGGTGCCGACGCCGTGGGAGAAGGCCGACTACGACACCCAGGACATGGCGTACCAGAAGGTTCGCCAGGCGCTCAACGAGAAGATCGCCGCCGCCAAGCGCACGGGCGCACCCGAGGCCGAGGTCGCGAAGCTCCAGGAGGAGTCCGAGCGGTTGTCTCGCGAGGCCGCCGAGAAGGCGGACGCCTACCTCGCGAAGTCGCGGTACGTCGGTGTCGTCGGTGCGTTCGAAGGAGCCGGCTATTCGGCCCAGGGACTGTACCGCCCGATGCTCGACTGCCTCATGTTCTCCAAGGGCGACAAGCCCTTCTGCAAGGTCTGCCAGGCCGCCGTCGAGCGCCGGATCGAGCACTTCGGGGAGTGACCCCGGGACACCCCTCCTTGCCAGATATGGAAGGTCGAGGGTCGAGAGTGTCTGGTCGTCCCGGAAGGCGGGAGCTGCAAGCCGCAAGCTGGTGGGTGCCGACCGATGGGAGTACCCATGCCGGGCGGGATCGTCGTTCACCAGGGTCACCAGGTGGACGCTGGCCCGGCGGTGTCTTCGCGCTCCCGGCTTCCCCGCTCATTGCCAAGGCGGCGGTTGCGGGACGAGAGCCGCGAGGGGGTTGAGATGGTGTCGATGAGGGCCTCAATCGGGCGTGCCTCGTGCATGGTGGCAGCATGTGTGGTGACGCTGCTGGTTGCCGGTGGGGCTGCGGGAGCGGAGCGGTTTTCCGGGCGGGTCGTGTCGGTGCGGGACGGCGACACCATCGAAATCCTGCGCGCGGGACGAGCCGTGCGGGTGCGCCTGTGGGGCGTGGATTGCCCGGAGCTGGCGCAGGGGTTCGGGCAGCGGGCGAAACAGCGAACGGCCGAGCTCGTGTTCGGCCGGAACGTGCAGGTGTCGGTCGTCGATCACGACCGCTACGGCCGGCTCGTGGCCCGGGTGGAGGTCGAAGGTCGCGATCTGGGCGAGGAGCTGATTGGCGGAGGAATGGCCTGGTGGTACCGCTACCACGCCCCGCGCCAGCGCTCCTACGAGCAGGCCGAGCGTACGGCCCGAGCCGCCCGCCGCGGGTTGTGGTCCGATGGCACGCCAATCGAGCCCTGGAAGTACCGGCAGCACCACCCGCGATGAGCCGTCGCCTTCGCCAATCACCGCGCCGCGACCCGGATCGAGCGGCTGAACTGCGTGCTCGGCTGGCTGGGCCCGCTCTCGACCACACCAGCGCCGACACCATCCACCTCGTCGCCGCCGTGGGTTGAGTCTCTCGGCCTGTAACCCGCCATCTGGTTCGGCGTATAAACCATGTGAAGGCTTTGTTTTCCAGCAGAAGTTCACACAAATTGACAAGCCGATGGTGGAGGTGCGCTCAGCGCACAGGAGGAGGTCGAAGGTGAAGCAAGCAACCTGGCTCATGATCGCAGTGCTCGTGCTCGTTGGTGCCTCGCAAGTGGCCGCCGAGGAGGTGGCGGGGCTCCCGCTGCACGTCAAGACGCTCGCCCCGGGAGTGGTCCGGGTGTGGGTCGGTGACTACATCTCCTCCACCGCCACGGTCGCCTTTGCAACCTCCAAGGGCATTGTCGTCATCGACACGCTCGGCAATCCCAGGATTGACCGTCAGCTTCGTGAGGTGATCGCCCGCGAGCTGGGCTCGAACGACTTCAAAGTCCTGATCAACACCCACGAGCACGGCGACCACACGGGCGGCAACGTCGTCTACACCGACTGCACCATCGTCGGCCACGAGCTGGTTGCCGCAGGCATGACGGCGAACACCGGCGACCGGCAGCGTGTCAACGAGTGGCTCGCGACCCGCATCGCCGAGCTGGAGAAGGACCTCGAGACGAAGCCAGCGGACTCGGCGGAGGCGAAGCGACTGCGGGAGGAAGTGCTCCTGAACCGTCTCAACCTCGAGGCCCAGAAGGCGAACCCGAAGCCCGTCCCGCCCACCAAGACGTTCTCCACGCGCATGACCCTCGAGATGGGCGACACCACCTTCGAGCTCTACTACATCGGTGGCATGCACACCGCCAGCGACATCGCCATCTTCGTCCCGGAACGGGGCATGCTCATGACCGGCGACACCATGGCCGACGTCTGGCTGACCGACACGCCCGGCTGCCTGGCGTCCTTCATCGCCCGCGAGGGGATCCGCCACGACTTCCCGTTGCTGCGCGAGAACTGGGGACTTCGGCTCCAGAAGAAGGACCGCATCAAGACCCTCATCACCGGCCACTGGAACGGCGAGCTGACCCTCAAGGGGTTCGAGGACCGTGTCAACTACGTCAAGAGCCTCTGGGATGGCGTCAACAAGGCCGTCAAGGACGGCAAGAGCCTGGCGGACATCCAGGCCGACTACCGCCTTGACACGAGGTTCCCGGAGCTGGCCAAGAGCCCGGGCTGCAATCTCCGGAACAACTACTCCACCATCCTCGAGATGTGGGGCGTCGTCACGGGTCAAAGGTCCGCCGCAGCGTCGCTGTACACCCTCATCGACGAGGGGGCCGGCGAGAGCGCTATCAACGGCGTCCTGGCGGAACGCGACCGCAAGGGAGGGAAGTACTACTTCCTCGAGGACCAGCTCAACGCGTACGGTTACCGCTTCTTGCAGCAAGACAAGGTCAAGGGGGCCATCACTCTGTTCAGGCTCAACGTCAACCTCTTCCCGGCCTCGTGGAACGTCTACGACAGCCTCGGCGAGGCGCTCCTCAAGGATGGGGACGCCGAAGCTGCCATCAAGATGTACGAGAAGTCCCTCGAGCTGAACCCGGAGAGCAAGAGCGGGAAAGATGCGCTCGCCCGGATTCGGGGTGCCGCACAGGCGAAGTAACCCCTGGCGACCCGGCGCGAGCCCGAGGCGACATTGACGCAGCGGCCCGGTGCCATGCGGGCTCCAGGTCATCATGTCGATCGGCGGAGGCCGTCTGAGCCATGACGTGGGTGCCCCCAGCCTCAAGCTCGGCGGGGGTTTCTCCGGCCCGGACCTGCCAGCGCTGGGTGACTTCGGCGGGCAGCTCGGCGAAGAAGCTCAAGGGCTCGGCGATGACGTCCACCCGGTAACAGTCGCCGGCCTCGTCGGGTGTGGCAGAGGTAGAGTGACGGCTGCCTTGTCGAGTGTCTGTAAGAAAGGCCAGTGGCCATCGACTACCTAGTCGTGCAAGGTAGGAGCGCAACCATGGAGACCGAGTCCAACCCGGCAGGGACGTCCCGGCAGGACGAGCTGTACGAGGAAGCCGCCAGCGCTTTTGGGCCCCCGCTCGAGCGCCTGGCGCGAGGCTACGAGGCCGACCCCACCCGCCGGCGTGACCTGCTGCAGGAGGTTCACCTCGCGTTGTGGCAGAGCCTCGCGAGCTTCGACGGCCGCTGCTCGCTCCGGACCTGGGTCTATCGCGTCGCGCACAACGTGGCCACTTCCCACATGATCCGCGACCGGCGCTTCAATGCGCGCACCCTTGTGGGCCTCGACGAGGTCGACCCACCGTCCACCGAGCAGGATGGAGAACGCCTGGTCGATCAGCATCTCGCTCTGGAGAAGCTCGTGCGCCTGATTCATCAACTGGCACCGGTCGATCGCCAGGTGATTCTGTCCTATCTCGAGGGTCTCGACGCCGTCTCCATTGCGGAGATCACCGGCATTTCTCCGGGGAATGTCGCCACCAAGATTCACCGTATCAAGAACGTCCTGGCTCGGCGATTTCATGATGGAGGACGCCATGGACAATGAATCTCCGAACGGTCTGGCGAGTGTCTGGAAAGAGCAGCCCGTGCAGCGGGCCGAGGTCTCCCTTGACCAGCTTCGCCTGAGGTCCCGGAAGCTCGATAGGCGGGTCTGGTGGAGGAATCTGCGCGAGTACGCGGCCAGTGTGGCCGTCATCGGCACCTTCGGGTACTACATCTGGAGGTTCCCAGCACCGATGGTTCGTCTCGGATGCGCATTGGTGGTAGCTGGTGTTCTCTTCATGGTGCACTCACTGCACACGAGAGGCGCTGCCAGGACCGTGCCGACGGAGATGGCATTCAGGTCCTGCCTTGAGTTTCATCGGGAGCAGCTCGAGCGGCAACGGGATCTGCTGCGCGGTGTCTGGAGGTGGTACCTGCTGCCGTTGGTACCCGGGATGGCCGTTTTTCTCTTCGGTCTTCTTCTGTGGACCCTGGAGCAGCCCCACGCTCCCGCCCACACCCGCGCCATCGTGATCACGTTCTTCCTGACGGCTGTCGCCTGTGGGCTGGTGTTTGTCGGCATCGGAAAGCTGAACCAGTGGGCGGCGCGGAAGCTCCAACGCGAGATCGACGCGCTCGATGCCCTGGGAAGGGAGTCCTGAATGAATCGGAGCGTCGTCGGTGTCCTTGCCGTCACGGCCATTTCCCTGGCCAGCCTTGCCCAGGCGCAAGCGGCCCCACCGTCCCCTTTTCCACCAGACGCCCAGATTCGCCAGGTACTCGCGGAACGGGTCAATACGAAGGAGGGCATCGGGATCGTCGTGGGCGTGATCGAACCGGCGGGGCGCAGAGTGGTGGCGTATGGCAACCTCGCCAAGGGCGACAGGCGCCCGCTCGACGGCGAGACGATTTTCGAGATCGGCTCGGCGACAAAGGTCTTCACCTCGCTGTTGCTCTGCGAGATGGTGCAACGCGAGGAGGTGGCACTCAGCGATCCGGTCGCAAAGTACCTGCCGGCGGGCATCACGGTGCCGGAACGCGACGGCCGCGCGATCACCCTGCAGGATCTGTCCACCCACACCTCGGGGCTGCCGCGCCTGCCCGGGAATCTGTCTCCCAAGGACCTGGCGAACCCCTATGCCGACTACTCCGTCGAGCAGCTTTACCAGTTCCTTTCGAGCTACGAGCTCACTCGCGACATCGGCTCGCAATACGAGTACTCCAACCTGGGGGCCGGGCTGCTTGGACACGCGCTGGCACGGCGTGCGGGCGTGGACTATGACGCCCTGGTCCGGTCTCGCATCTCCGGGCCCCTGGGTATGACCAGCACCGGCATCGCGCTCTCGCCGGAGCAAAAAGCGCGGCTGGCGGCAGGACACAACGAGGCGATGGAGACGACCCCGAGCTGGGACCTGCCGACCCTCGCGGGGGCCGGCGGCCTGCGCTCGAGCGCCAACGATCTCCTGCTCTTCCTCGCAGCCAACCTGGGGTATTCGAAGTCGCCGCTGGATTCGGCCCTGTCCACCATGCTCAAGGTCCGTCGTCCGACCGGGGCGCCCGACCTCGAGATCGCTCTTGGCTGGCATGTCTTCACCCGCAATGGCACTGAAGTGGTCTGGCACAACGGTGGTACGGGCGGCTACCGGTCGTTCATTGGCTTTGATCCGAAGAGCCGGACCGGAGTCGTCGTGCTGTCGAACGCCGTGGCTGCGGCCGGGGAGGTGGACGACATCGGCCAACACCTGCTGGACCCGCAGGTGCCCCTGAGGGAGCCGCCGAAGCAGCACAAGGAGATCGCCGTCAATTCCAGGCTGCTCGACGGCTTGGTGGGGCAATACGAGCTGATGCCAGGGTTCGTACTCACGGTAACGCGCGAGGGTGGCCGCCTCTTCGTGCAGGCGACCGGGCAACCGAAGCTCGAGGTGTACCCGGAGAGTCCCAGGGAGTACTTCTACAAGGTCGTGGACGCCCAGATCACCTTCGAGACGGACGGCAGCGGGCACGCCACTGCTCTGGTGCTGCACCAGAACGGCGCGAACCAGCGGGCGAAGCTGATCGATACCAACCTCCCGCCGCAGGAGCCATCGAAGGAGCACACGGAGATCGCCGTCGACCCCAGGTTGCTCGATGGCCTCGTGGGCCAGTACGAGCTCTTGCCCGGATTCGTGCTGACCGTCACGCGCGAGAGCAGCCACCTCTTCGTGCAGGCAACCGGGCAGCCGAAGCTCGAGGTGTACCCGGAGAGTCCCAACGACTACTTCTACAAGGTCGTGGACGCCCAGATCACATTCGAGACGGACAGCCGCGGGCATGCCACTGCTCTGGTGCTGCACCAGAACGGCGCGAACCAGCGAGCCAGGCGGGTCGAGTGAGGTCGGCGATCAGTGGGCGAGCGGGCGAGGCTTTCGACTCCTGGCTCCCAGCGGGATAGGCGCCTGGGTCAGTTCACCCCGGGATCCAGGAAGTCTGGCAGGGCGTAGGTGCCTCCCGCTTCCAGCTCGGCGGGGGTTTCGCCGGCCTGGACCTCCCAGCACTGGGTGACCTCGGCAGGGAGCTCGGCCAGAAAGCGCGAGGGCTCGAGAATGACGTCGACGCGGTAGCGGTCGCGGGCGACGTAGGGGTGGCAGAGGACCAGCTCATCCTTGGCGCGCGTGCAGGCGACGTAGAACAGCCGGCGCTCCTCCTCGATGTCCTCGGCGCGGGACGAGGGGAAGCGCCCCTCGGCCAGCCAGAGCACGAAGACGGCCCGCCACTCGAGCCCCTTGGCCTGGTGCACGGTGGAAAGCACGAGCCGTTCCCGCTCGCCCTCGGTCTCGGCCACATCCTCCCCGGAAAGCTCGTTCATGAGCGTGACCTCGTCCAGGAAGACGCCGAGGGTCTCGTAGCCGTCGGCGAAGATGGCGAGCTGCTCGAGGTCGTCGAGACGGGCGCCGGCGTTGTCGAGCTGCGCACGCACCCAGTCGCGGTAGCCACCGGCGAGCACTTCCCGCACCGCCTCGCCTGGGCGCCCCCGCAGTCGCTCGATCCGGCCGAGCAAGGTGCCCAGCAGGCTCGCCGAGCGGGCGGCGGCGCCGGGCAGGCCGATCGAGGCGCTGTCCAGGTGCTGCACGGCCTTGAGAGGGTCGGCTGCTGCGGCGATGGCGGCCCAGAGGCGCGCCACCAGGCGCTGGCCGAGCCGGGGGCGCAGGCGCGCCAGGCGCGCGAACGCCACCTCGTCACGGGAATTGACGACGAACCGCAGGTGGGCCAGCACGTCCTTGACGTGACGCTGCTCGAAGAAGCGCAGTCCCGACCGCACCTCGTACGGGATGCCGCGGCGTGTCAGCTCGACCTCGAGCTCGAGCGAATGGGTGTGGTTGCGGTACAGGACGGCGACCTCGCCGAGCGGCACGCCCTCGTCGATGAGCTCCAGGACGCGTTGGGCGACAAACCCGGCCTGGGCCTCGGGGGAGGGCGCGGCGCACTGCACCGGCAGCTCCCCACCTTCGCGCACGGCCCGCAGCTCCTTCGGGAACTGGCGCTGGTTGCAGGCGATGGACGCGTTGGCCAGTTGCAGGATGGGCTGCAGCGAGCGGTAGTTGGTCTCGAGCCGAAAGGTCCGGCACTCTGGGTGGCGGTCGGGGAACGAGAGGATGTTGCCCACGTCGGCGCCCCGGAATCCGTAGATCGACTGGGCGTCATCCCCTACCACCAGTAGGTTCCTGTCACCGCCGACCACGGTGTCGACGATGTCGGCCTGGAGACGGTTGGTGTCCTGGTACTCGTCCACGAGCACGTGCAGGAAGCGGCCCTGCAGGTGGGCGCGCACCTCGGGATGGCGCCGCAGGAGCAGCAGCCAGTTGAGCAGCAGGTCGTCGTAGTCCATGACCTGGGCCGCCCGCTTGCGCTCCATGTAGCGCTTGAAGACGGCCTGAATGACCTCCTGCTGGGCCGCGAACTGCGGGTAGCGGGAGGTGAGCGCATCGCCGAGGGGTTTTCCGGTGTTGATGACGAGGGAGTACAGCTCGCTCAGCACCGCGGCGCCGGGGAAGCGGCGCTCGGGGGTGTCCGGCTGCAGGTCGGTGAGCGCTGTGCCCATGAGGTCCCGGGAGTCCTCCCGGTCGAGAATGCCGTAGGACGGCGCGTAGCCGAGCTTGTCGCCGAACCGCCGCAGCAGCCGGTTGCCCACGGAGTGGAAGGTGCCGCCCATGACGCGCCCGGAGTCGCGCCCGAGGATCGTCGCCACCCGCTCCAGCATCTCCCGCGCCGCGCGGTTGGTGAAGGTGAGGAGGAGGATGGCGCCCGGCTCGACGCCGTCCTCGATGAGCCGCGAGACGCGGTAGACAAGAGTGCGGGTCTTGCCCGAACCGGCACCCGCGAGCACCAGCATCGGCCCGCCCGGGTGCATCACGACCTCCTGCTGGGCGGGGTTCAGCTCGGAGCTGTAGTCCAGCTTCCGCGCCAGGCTCGCCCGCGGCCGCAGCGCCACCTTGCGAGACACGGGAGGGTCGCTCACCCGCCGAGGATACCCCACCGGCCAGACACCCGCACGAGAGTTGAGAGTTCTACCGACGCCTCCCACACGGTGCCGCTCCCAACGCCACGTCTTTGCCCAGGCAGCCCTTCAAGCAGATCTACCACCCCAACTCGTCTCAGCTACACTTGGCTCGTGTTACAGCCAGATCGGCTTGATGAGGCCGCCCAGAACCCCACTGGACGTCGTTGCTGTCTCTCGGTGCGGTTTTCGGGAGCACCGTAGTGGAGCCACAACGGCTCCGTCGCTGGAGACCACGCTCCTGCCTTAAC
>Ga0116170_10005730_pt1 | contig 11030 bp, 6 predicted proteins | sample AD_JPNHW1_MetaG_FD_89797 | JGI IMG/M metagenome (GOLD analysis project Ga0116170, IMG submission 89797) | Active sludge microbial communities of municipal wastewater-treating anaerobic digesters from Japan - AD_JPNHW1_MetaG | ecosystem: Engineered > Bioreactor > Anaerobic > Digestate | place... | reverse complement strand
CGTTTTTAATTACTGCGATCACCCCGATACTGAACTTGGCAGCGAACAACTTCGGCAATATGAAGAAAAGCTGAATCTGAAGAAGCCTGCCGATGAAGAAATGACCATAAAAGGCCTGGTTAAGAAAAACCGGTCGCGGCTGAATGCCATAATCTCGCTGCTGCCCCTTAAGGCCCTCACCGTTTCGGCAAAGATCGCCCTGCTCAAAGTGCTGATCAAGCAACATTTTGTGCGCCGCGCCTATCTTACCGCCTGCATTTCTCGTTTTACCAGGCTCGAAATGCAGCTTGCCAAAGATGACCCGTTCAGACCCGATGAAATCGAGGGTCTCGGCAAACCGCCTGATGAATACCCGCCGGGCCGCGATTTTCTCGATGCCAAAGTGGTTGTTAACGCCCAGGACAAGCAGGGGGTAAGTCATGCGATCGAATTTGACTTCACCGCCGGCGGCCTTTTCTGGAACGCCGGATCAAATCTGCGATTCACCTTTAAAGACAATCTTGAACAGATCCGCGAAGCGCACCGTCGCATCAATGATACCCTTCAGTGGATGGAACTGCTGGTTACCCGTGGTGGCTATTACGCCAACACCGATGTGCCGCTCGAAAAGGTCAACGATTACTGCGCCCGGGTCATGAAAAATATGTATGACCTGACGCAAAAGATCGAGCAGATGCGCCCCGAAGGCCTGAAGGTGACCTTTGCCAGCAACAACGCCCGTATCTACCTGACCGGCGAAAAGTCTGCATACCCTGATTTTGATGTCACCGATGCGTTGCCGAGGGTTTTTACCACCCCCGACCTGGTCTTTTCGCTTCAACCTTCAGGGCCAGGTGATGAGATTAAAGACACCGGGGTGCCTGATTTTGACAGCCTGATGAACGAAGACCCGGGGTCGATTGAAGAAGCGGGCGGTTCGAACTGAAGAACAGCTTCAGGGGGCAGCCAGCCAGGGTAGATAGGGGTCGGTGCAGCGACTTGTAAAGTGGGCGATCACGCTCAGGTCGCGGTCGGCGGTTTCGGCATTCGAATCGACATGAAGGTTCATCGCGAGATCAAGGCGCTTGAACTGACCGTCAGTGACCAGGGCCTCGAAAACGCAGGCAAGTATGTGCCCTTCGCCGAGCATGCGGCTGGTTGGGGCGCCGGCCGACAGTTCGCGGCGCAGAATGCCTTTGCGGGCGGCGATAAACTCATACTCAAGACGCACGACCTTGTCTGCATCAGAAATCATAAAGCAGAACCGGCCGGGGTTGGCTTCGGTGCTGAGTTCAACGCGTTTCAGTTTTCTTACGTCTTCTCTGATGCAGTGTTCGACTGAATCGAGCAGACCCTGTAATTCGAGCATGCGGCTGCTTTTTTCGATCTGCTGGCCTGAACTGCTGAAAATGCGCGAAAAACTGGCATAGATAAGCATGACGATCAAAAGCCCGACGATTAATTCGAGCAGGGTAAAGGCCTGTCGGTTATTTTTAAATGCGTGTTTCATATTTGATGGCCCTGAAAGAAAGGTCTCTTCTGGTGTTTGAGTTCGCTACCGGCCAGCTGACCGTCACTTCGATGACGAACATCAGACTTTGCTCTTCAGCGGTCGATGCGTCGGTAACGTTGACTTTAAAGTTCATACGGTCATAGTCTTTCGCGTCAAAGGCGATGAGGGCCGAGAGCCTTGCAAAATCTGCATCAGCGGTCACCAGGGTTTCGCTGCCAAGCTCCAGGCATTTGTTTCGGCACTCGGCGAATGGCAACTGCATGAGCCGGTCGAGAAGTGAGCGGGCCACCAGGCCGGCGATCTGGTGTTTCCCCATTGAATAGACGCCGCGCCCGGTTGAGCCGATCGAGGTGAGCAGCGGCAGAACTGCCACAGTAACGATGAACAGGGTTATGATAATTTCGATAAACGACATTCCCTTATCTGACTTCATATTCATACCCCGCAAGTTCGTCGCTGATTACAACAGCCATCGGTGGTTCGGCGGTTGCCATGCCTGGTGGGAAACTGAACAACGGCAGTTCGGTTTTGAACTGTCTCGTCAGGTGCTCGATGTCTGGCGTCGAAACGGCAATGGCGCCGGCAAACATCACTTTGCCTGGGTTGGCGTAGACGAGCATCGGTTCGACCGCTGTGAGTTTTTTCAGCGAAATGAGGTGCACGCCCATCTGCACGTTGTCGGTCAGGGTTATCTGGTCGCCGGTCAGACTGATGAAAGTGAGGATACTTTCGGGCTTGAGTTCCTTCAGATAGTCGCGGTAGGCCGCGGTGAGCATTAGCTGGGTCGGGGGTTCAATCTGTGGCACAAAACCGCGTGCCAGGTTGCCAATGCTGATTTTGCCGTTGACCAGAACAATGCCGCCGCGAATTTCGGTGGTTGACGGCAGGTCATCGAGGGTCAGATCGCCGTCAATCGCCACGACGCCGTCGATGAGCAGTTGCCCCTGGTCGAGTTGCGCTGCCGCCTTAAAATCAGTCTGGTTGCGATAAACTCTGGTGATTCGGCCGATGATGCTGCTGTCGATCAGTGCCGGATCGTTGCGAAGCGCTTCGCTGTGCAGGTTGTGCAGCCATTGCCCGGCGAAGCGGTCGAGCGGTTCTTTGAGTTTGATGCCGTCGGTGCCTCTGAAATCTGCGTGCGAAAACAATTTGGGGTTGCCGGCTTCATCGAGATTGGCCGGAATATTGCGGTGGTCGAAATCGCTGGCTGGCCCTGGGTCGCCCGACATGCAGCGCGACATGTAGTTTTTGTAGCTGCCTGAATCAACTTCGAACGGGTAGTTTTCGCCAAAAGACGACTTGCCGTCAGGCGGCTGAAAACCGGCGGCTTCGTTATACAGGAGCTTGGTATTGAGGTAGGCACTCGGAAAGTCAAACAGGCCGAGCACGAAAAAGCGGTTGAATACCCGGCCGAAGATGTTGCGGATATTTCTGGGGTAAGGAACCCGGGCGCTGATAGCGCCGGCCTCGAAACTCGGGCCAAACAATTTGAGGCCACTGCTGAGCGCCAGGGTTTCTTTTGCAGCGGCAAAGCGGCGATAAGCCGTATCTTGCTCGAGGGTGTAGTTCAGATCATCAGCCCAGGGGCCTCTGGGGTCGGCCAGTTCTTTGCAGAAGCCAACCAGTCGCAGATTTGCCCGGGTGTTTCGCCCCTTGAGCGGCACGGTCAGTGTTTTATTTTGCATCGTGCCTTTGCTGCTGTTGATACTGGCATTGATAATCTGCAGGTCAGCGACATTGATCGGTTTGAAACACGCAGGGGTGACCTGCCAGAGATCGGCGAGATCGCCTTCGCCCGGTTGCACTTCACCGGCGAGGTTGAGAACGATATTTTTGTCGGAGCGCCCAAGAAAAACATAACCCTCTTCGTGGTTGTTCTGGTTAATTTTTTCAGGTGGTTTGATGGTCATGCCAAGGCAGAGGGGCAGGCGAACGCCGGCATCGGTAAGGGTGTCGTCTATCGCGCCGTTGGCAGTCGAAATAAGGTTCAGGCGGTCGCCACCGCCTATTTTTTCGGGCTGTTCGAGGTCGAGATGGTCAGCGAAGAAGATAAACTGACGCAAAACCGGAGTCAGAGTAAAAACAGTGCGGTATGGAACTTTGACGCTCAGCTGATAATCGTGATCAACATAACTCACTTCGCAGTTAATTCTTAAAAATCCCTTTTTCTCAGGTTGCCGGTCAGCTGGAAACTCCATTATTGGCGGGTATGCCAGAGGGGTTATGCTTTCAAAGATTATTTCATGACGTTTATAAGTTACCTGTAGCCCGGCAAGCATATCAGAGAGTGTCTGGCCGGGGGAGTATTCAATAGCGGGCTGTTGGCCGGTTGTGGCGTCGATGAAGCTTTTGAGCAGCTGCGCGTCGCGATTTTTGATTCTGATGCGTAGCTGCGAAACGATATCGCCATAGCAACTTTCGAGAGCGTAGAGAGCCGTCTGCTTCTGGTCGGCAAGGGTCAGCAGTCGCGCTCTGCCTGAACTGTGACTGCTGAGGACGAAAATCAGCAGAATCAGAAGCGACAGCAAACCGGTCGCGAGCAGGTAAATACTGCCGCGCTGCGGTCGCCAGAGATTACTGCTGTTTTTCATGGCTGAGCAGCTCCATGAGTTCTGCCTGACCGCTGCTGCCCGGGTTTTTAACCCTGAGGCGCAGGCGGCGCCCTTGCTGAACCTTTGGCAGGATAATCTGCACATTTTTGCTGGACCCTTCTGGTCTGATTTCGACTGCGAAAGGCATGACCTTTTCGACTGTGCCGATCAGCAAGGTTTCGTCGGGTGCCAGCCGATCATTTTGCGATGCGGGCAGCGAGGGCAGTAGTGGCGAGAGAATCGCGACCCAGATCAGCCATGCAGTCAGGGCGCTGACTGCGAAAGCACCCAGTGCGAAGGCGGTTAGATTCTCATTCGTTACCGGGGGCGGTGCTTCAATTATCTTCTGCTGACGGAGTTTTTTTATGTTTTCAAGCGACCAGGCCGGTGCGTTGGCGGATTTTTCTTTCTCTTTGGCGAAGCGGCCGGCAAACTGGTCGATCAGGCCGATGAGGCTCAGCGACCGGTCGTTGTTTCGGCTGATCAGGTTGTTGCCAAGGCGTGAAAACATGTTTTCGAGGCTGGCACGGCGGGTGCCGTTTTCGTTGCGGCTGATGACGAAAACCTGGTAAGCCAGCTCGTAGTCAATGTTTGATGTGAGAATGGCTTCTATTTTTTGCAGGTTGGCGGGGTTGTCTTCGATCATGAGGCAGTTCATAAGAATATTGCTGACAGCCGGAAAATCGAATTGAGCCAGATGAAAAAGAGCATTGGCACGGGCCGTTGCGCTCTGACCAAGCATTTTTTCTAGTAACCTGACTGCCTGGTCCTTGTCGTAGATAGCATAGACACTGATTGCTGCTGATTGCACCGCAGTCGATGGGTGAACGATCAGGCTCGGAAGCAGCGGAAAAATGCTGTCGGCGTCGAGTTGCTGCAAGGTTTCAACAGCAGCGGCGACGACGATTTCATTGCTGTCGCGCATGGCTCGCTCGCCAATTTCGCGGGCCAGGGCGGTATTGCCGGTCTGCAGGATGCGAGCCAGCACTACCGTTTTTTCTTCAGGGTTCATCTTTGCCCATAACCCGGGAATCTCAGGGCGCCGGCGGTTGAAATCACTGTCAGAAGACTTCCAGATAGTGATGCGCGCCTCAGAACTCATTTTGGTGAGATCGGCATCGGGCGCTATAACCTCGGCGGGCAGTGAGGCAACGGCAGGTTCGCTGTCGAGATCGGTCAGCAAGGCTCGAGCTTCCGCATGGCCAGACTTTGCGAGTTGCTCGAGCTTGCCGGCCATTGCCTGGCGCTGGGCCGGGTTCGCGGTTTCCCAGGCGAGACGGCACTGGGCAACGAGTTCATTGGCCTTTTTTTTGCGGCAGGCGGCTTTAAGCTCGTCGAGAAGTTCATTGCCTGGGCGGTTCAGTAACCTGCTGCGGGCCGCAAGAACCCCCCTGAGAATTTCGCTGAAAATTTCGCGGCGGTTGCCGCTGCTGCCTTCGATGATTTCGATGAGATTCAAAGGCGGTTCGAGGCCCGGGTTGACCTGAAAAAGGTAACCGGCCTTTTTCAGGAGTTCAGGCCCTGATTCAACGGCCATAAAGCGCAGCATCGCCGATTCAATCTTCTCAAACGGAAAAAAATAGGCGTGGAACATCGCGGCGTTTCGATCACCAAGGTCCGGAGAAAAGAGCATCGCCTGGAAGTGTTTAATGGCTTCCTGGGGGTCGAGGCGAAACAGCAGCCTGACCGCCCGCGATCTGATGCCGGGGTTGTCGTTGGTCAGCAACGGCACCAGCAGGTTTTCAAGTTTCTGCGGATCGAGTTTTTCGAGGGTTTCGATTGCGGCTGCCAGAATCTGCGGATTGTGGTGCCGGCAGAGTGGTTCAATCTGGCCAGTCATCTCGGTTAGGCGATGCTTTTTGATGAATCGCAGAATGAAGGGCAGAACGATTGCCGGGTAATCGTTCAGGGTTCTAGATTTTAAGATGGCGGCAGCAGTTTCGATAGAATCTCTGGGCAGGATCTCAAGAATCAAAGCCAGGCGCAACTGGTCGGTATCGGGTTTCTGGATAAGGGTGGTCAGTTCCTGGCATAGCCGGGTGCTGTCGAGACTCGTCTGCTGCTTTTGCCCGGCTCGCTCGAGAATCAGGCGCATGTAAAGTTTGACCGTCGGGTCACTCTCGGTCTGAGCCATGATCGCAAAGGCTTTGCTGAGTTCGTCGTTCCAGCTGATGTTCTCGAGGCGCGACAACACCGAAAACCTGATGGCAACATCAGGTGATCGCAGATCAGCGAACAGCGACAGCGTGAGTTCCTGGCTCATTGGTTTCTCGATGGCAACGTTTTCTTCATTCTATCAGAACCCCGGCCAGCCGCAAAGAACTACCGCCAATCTTGTCGCAACGCGCTGGCCGTCTGGCCAGAAATTTCGCTGCCGGCAGCCGCAAAGACAAGATAATATGGCTTTCTGGGCAGCTCAGGCGGCTTCGGCCGCAGATTTTCGTCGGGCCAGGTCGAGGTCGAGCAGTTCCTCATAAATTGGCTTGTTGTGGGCCATCTCGGGTAGTGCATAGGCCATTATCGAAACAATCATCAAAGGAAGCAAAAGCATAAACTCGTTAGTCATTTCCATTATCAGCACTGTTCCAGTCAGCGGTGCACGCACAACCGAAGAAAACATGCCAGCCATGCCAAGGACCAGAAATATCATCGGATCAAAGCGACCCGGATCAATCAGATTGACCAGATGATGAAACAACCCCCCTGCAATAGCTCCCAACAAAAGAATGGGCGCAAAAATCCCTCCGGGTGCCCCGGTATTATAGCTTAGTAGAGTAAGAACGAATCTTGCCAACAAAAAAAACGCCAGCAATTTTATGGGGTAACGCCAGAGAAGAACGTTCTCAAGCAGACGATGCCCAGTTCCAAGAAGGTCGGGAAAAGAGTGACCGACCAGACCAAAAATCAGGCCGAGCGCCACTGCAAGCTGTAGTTTGTAAGAGGCCATAATCTTTATTGATTTAACAAGGAGCCAGTTAAAAACCAGGCCGATCAGACCCGTGGTAATTCCGAAGGCGATTGACCACAAAACCAGCCGCATATCAGGGTAATCGACCAGACGCAGCTGGAAAATCGGGTTCTGCCCCAGAGTCACGCGACAAACCAGATTGGCAGAAATCGTGGCCGAAAAAGCTGCTACCAGGCTGAAACGGTCGAGCTTCTGCTGTAGTTCTTCCAGAATAAACAGTAGTCCGGCAAGAGGCGCATTAAAAGCCGAGGCTAAGCCTGCTCCAGCGCCGCAACAAAGCATCAGATTTGTTTCTTGGGTTTCTGATTTAAAAAATCGAGCGCACAGACTGCCAACCGCACTACCCATCTGAACAGTCGGCCCTTCTCGACCCAGCGCCAGTCCAGAGCCGATCCCGATTATCCCGCCAAAAAATTTAACCAGCAATACTGGTATGGCCCTGAAGGCAAACCCTTCCTTCAAAACCCCTTTTAAATGAGGTATGCCGCTGCCAGATGCATCTGGAGCCACTTTTCTCATGACCATCAGCACCGCGACCAGAGTCAGTGCTAAAAACAACGAGGGCAGAAAAACATGGTGATTGCGCAGCACACTCAGAATAGCCAGCCGGTTGAGTTCGGCTTTTTCAAGCCCGACCCGAAATAGAACTGCTACCAGCCCGGCAAGACAGCCAACCAGTATCGATTTTGCTGCCAGGTTTCGGCGCTTAAGAATGCATTGAGTGTTTTGTTGATCTTCCATGGCTTGCCTGCGCCTGAATATACTCTTATCCAGTCAATTTTCAAGCCAAAGTTTTGTTGCTTTATTTGAGTGGTTAGCAGGTTTTTAAAACCCGGATTATTTTATCTGGCGCCTTGAACCAGTTCTCTTCTAGCCTGGCAAGTTTGGGTAAGCAGCGCAAAGAATTTGCCCATGACTATGAAAACTGCATTGCCTTAAAATTTAACGGCCGTGGTATCATGCACTTGCAATCGCCAGTGTTTACTGAATATCAGCTAACAAGGAACTATACAATGTATCAGGAAACCCTTCAAAAAATGGTGGCAATCGCCATTGCCAAGGTCCAGTTGCTCGATGGCAGCCGACTCAGGTATTTTGTCGTTTCAATGCTGGCCGGGTTATACGTAGGGCTGGGCATCATTCTGATTCTGACGATTGGTGGGCAGATGGGCACCGACCCATTGACCAAAACCCTCATGGGAGTAAGCTTCGGTATTGCCCTGAGTCTGGTAATCATGGCCGGTTCAGAGCTTTTTACCGGAAACAATATGATTATGACCGCTGCCAGCCTTGATGGAAAAGTGCCCTGGCGAGACACCGTGCGGATCTGGGTCTGGTCATGGTTCGGCAACTGGGCCGGCAGTATTCTTGTGTCGGTGCTTTTCTATCTTGCCGGGCGCGCGACTGGCTCTACTGGTGCATTCGCCGGCACTGTTTCGGCGGCCAAAATGACTGCGCCGCTGCTCAGCCTGTTTTTTCAGGGGTTTTTGTGTAATATTCTCGTCTGTCTCGCCGTTCTCTGTAGTCTGAAGCTCAAAGAAGAAACTGCAAAGCTGATTATGATATGGTGGTGCCTTTTTGCCTTCATTACCAGCGGCTTTGAACACAGCATCGCCAATATGACCGTTCTGACCATCGGTCTGCTGGCTGCACCGGGCCTCGACGTTACTCTGACCGGTTATTTCTACAACCTCGGGGTAGTCGGCCTGGGAAACCTGCTTGGAGGCGCCCTGGTGCTCGGCGGTGGCTACTACCTTGCCGGCCGTCAGTCACTGCCGCCGGCCGCATGAATCTCCATACTTATGCCTGGCATTGCTGAGCCTGACCTAAAAGGTTGCAGCACTGCAACACCAGATGCTGGTCAATTAGCTTCTGCACCAACCCAGGCTTCGCGATCCGGGCAAAATCATTAAATTCATAGCAAGATTTTAGGCTGGACAATTTCGGTTTACCCCGATAGACTGTTCATTAGAGAGTCTTGAGTTTAAATTTGTTAAGATCATTTTCCAGAAAACTTCTTGTAATATTGATCTTCGGTGTATTACCCACATTGGCAATATACCTGGCTGCCCATCAATTAATTAGCTTCTCCGAAAAAAATACCCTCATTGCAGCGCAAAAAAAACTTCGCGGGCAATTAATTCACATCGCCGATAGAGCTACCCCCGAAGGGTTCTATTTTCATGTTTTTTCTCGCCTCTATGGTCTTTTGCGCCGCGCCCATAATGCCGGTCAGTTGTCGATTGCCAACTCACTCATCACTAATTGCACTGCCAGATATAAAGTCGATTTTACCCCCTATCTGTTCAATGATCGCGGTGAAATTACGCAAATCGCCGCCGCCGTGCCCCCGAACCGTTTCATCATCGGCAAAATATGGGATATCCTCGCTGAAACCCAGAGCTACCGGCCAGGTGAAGACGAAAAAAAGCATTTAAAGAAAATGCAACTGCTGCTTGGCGCTGAGGCAAACGCCGGCCAGCTCAAAAACCTTGAAGGGCAGCTGATAACCCTCAAAAAGAAAAAGATGACCGGTTTTTTCTACTGGCAAAAATTCTCACCAGAAAGCAAATCCGGCGTAATCTTTTTCGTAATGGGCAACTTTAACACCCAAACCATCTTGCAGAAGCACCTTGGGCAAAATCCTGACGCTGACCTCGAACTGTCTTATTGGAACCAGGGTTCCGCCATGCCCTTATTTACCAGCTCTGAGCAAAATCTTGCCGTACTGATGAAAAACACTCTCGAAAAAAGTGACCAGAACAGTCTTGTCGCCGGGCATCGCCTCTGGGGCCTTTTAAACACCGGCCATGGCATATTTGTCGGGGCTTCACCATCGCCGCACCATAAATTGCACACCCTCAGCGGCTTGCTGAATCTGTGCTTCTTTATGGCCCTGCTGTTCTGGCTGCTGGTGCTCGTTAACAGCCGTATTAACCTGAATGACACCTATATCAGAATCGGCAACAAGCTCTCAGCAATTTTTCTGGTGGTAATCGCTGTGCCCGTCGCTGCATTGGCGATCACCGGGGTGCTCTCAATCTCGACCCACGAAAATTTTCTCCTTTCTAAAATCGAAAAAGACCAGAAGCAGAGACTTTCAGCAATCGAAGATGACTTTATCAACGAAGAATTTGCTTTTGCGGGTATGTGCAAAAACCTGCGCCGTAAGGCTGCCGAACAGTTTTCGTTGCCCGAATTCCAAAAATATTCCCATGAATTGCTGCAACGACGCCTCGCGGTTCGCATCGAGTTGCGCAAACTCGATGGTGATTTAATCAGCATGCATAATGCCGGCGGCTATTTTGAAGGTCTGGAAAAAGTTAACGATGCCTTTTCGCGCTATCTGATCAGGTGCAATCTCGCGAATCGACTCAATGACGAACATACCGTCTTAAAGCACCCACCCGATGAGGTTTTTTCTGATTTGTTCGCCAGCAGTGATTTTGGTTTTGCCCAGGTTGGTGAATCTCCAGACAGAGTGCATTTTTTCCGTTTCGGGCAAAACGAAATGTTCTGGTACTGGACCTATTTTTCGCAACCAGGTCATCCAACTGCCATTTTATCAGTATTTCAGGCTGTCACCATGGCGCGGGAAAATTTCCTTTTACAGGTTCTTGATGCAAGCTCACCCGATGCCCAGAGCCTTGCAGCCTACAATTGCAACCGACAAACCTGGCTGAAACGTGAAATTTCGCAGACAGATGCGCTCGCTGAAACCGTTCGGACCGCCCAGATTTCAAAACAACCAGAATCGGGTATCGTCGATTTCCCCGAAGGAAAATTCATGGCAATGGCCTTGCCCGGAACCCTGCTCGCACCCTATAGCCTCGTCAGCTTAACCAGCACTGCCGATGTCAAAAACCAGATCGATCGATTTTATCTGGCTCTGGCAACTGGCATCGTTTTAATCTTTTTTGTTGCCCTGGCTACCGCCAGTTTGCTCGCCAGAACCTTTCTGGAACCAATTAATGAACTG
>Ga0116170_10005729_pt1 | contig 11031 bp, 7 predicted proteins | sample AD_JPNHW1_MetaG_FD_89797 | JGI IMG/M metagenome (GOLD analysis project Ga0116170, IMG submission 89797) | Active sludge microbial communities of municipal wastewater-treating anaerobic digesters from Japan - AD_JPNHW1_MetaG | ecosystem: Engineered > Bioreactor > Anaerobic > Digestate | place... | reverse complement strand
CGCGTGGCGGCTTGCACGTCGCGTGGCGGCTTGCACGTCGCGTGGCGGCTTGCGCCCTGCGTGGCGGCTTGCACCCCGCGTGGCGGCTTGCACCCCGCGTGGCGGCTTGCGCCCTGCGTGGCGGCATGCACCCTGCGTGACTGTCCAGACCCTGCATGTCTGCGTATACCCCGCGTGACTGTTAATTCCCCGCGGCGATGCCCCTACCCCGGGCATCTGTTTAATCCCCGCGCGTGCTATACTGTCATGCGAACGCAGGTTTCCCTGACGCGTTTTTTGAGGTACCGCATATGACTCGCCCTTCCCCGATTCAAAGCCCCGCCCTAGAAGCCGAAAAGACGCTCGAGTCGTTCTTTGACGCGCTGATGGAAAAAGCACAGGGACTTTACCCGGAAGGCAAGGCCCCGAGGAAGCAGGCGATTATCATTCATTCGGCGCTCTCGGCATTCGGTCACGTCCCCGGCGGCGCGGACACCGTCACCAGGGCGCTCTGCGAATGCGCGCGTAAGCGGGGCATGACGCTCGTCATGTGCGCGCACAGCGACGCCGTGCCTGTTTCGCCGGGCAATGGCGACGGTGAACTTCCCGCGATCATCGCGTTCGACCGCAGAAAAAGCACGTGCCGCGGGATGGGGGCGATCGCCGAGCGATTCAGGACTTTCCCGAGGACGCGACGATCGGGCCACCCGACCCTCTCGTTCACCGCGCGCGGGCCGCTCGCTCGCACGCTATTGTTTCCGCATCGGCGGGAATCGGGTGTAGGCCCCGACTCGCCGGCGGGGAGGCTGCGGGATCTCGACGCGCTCGTGCTCCTCATCGGCGTGGGATACGAGCGCTGCACGATCCTGCATCTCGCGGAATACGCGCGAGCCGCGCGGATAGCCGCCGCGGGGGGCGTGGCCGACTCGGTTACCTGCCAGGCCTTCGAGCGTACGATATTCGGGCGCTGGAAAAGCCGCGTATGGACGGACATCCCCTTCGATCCCGCGGTCTTCCCGACGCTCGGCGAGCGATTCGAGCGCGAGATGCCCGGCTCGGTGATCACGATTCCCGTACCACGCATCGATGGCACGCTGACCGCGAAAGCGCGGATCAAGGTCTTTCGCGCGCGGGCTATAACCGAATTCTGCATAGACAGATACCCCGATTTACGATAACGTTATCTACTATGTTTACGTTCCTGAAGCGGCTTTTGGGAATTGCCCGCACCGAAGATATCGACACGGAACTCGAGATCGAAGAATCCTGGAAAACTGATTTCCATAAGCGCGTCGACGCGCGTTTCGTCGAGGAAACGGGTGAATCGTACGCCACGCGCTTCGCCGAAGGCGGATTCGTCCTTTCCCTTTTAAAAAAGAACGTGTACGCATGGACCGTCGACCCGCTCTATCGTTACCGCGATTTCGTGCTCGAGGGACTCGTAGAGTTCCCGCGCGATTACGGCGAGATGGCCACGGGCGCGAGTGAGAGCGGCATTACCCCGGGCGACATTGCCCCTGAACGCGACAGCGAGGACGCCCCCTCTCCCCGGGCCGGAAACATGGCCGCGGGATTCCTTTTCAGATATCTCACCGAAAGCACCTTCTACGCGGTGCTCGTTTCCGACCGCGGCATGGTCAGGATGGACGTCGTGATCAACGGCACCCCAGTCCCGATTCTCGGCTGGACCGAAACGCGGCGCGGGAACCCCGACCTCGACGTCGGTCCCGCCGACGCGGACGCCGCGCCCTACTTGAAAAACGACCGACTCTACTCGATCCGCGTCATCGCGCGCGCGACGAGCTTTACCCTCATCGTCAATGACGCGTGGGTCGCCGAATGCACGGACGACACGATACAGGCCGCGGGCAAGATCGCGTTTGCCGCGCAGAACTGGGATTCGGGAAGGGAAAGCGAGGCGACCCTCTCGGGGATCGCCGTCGACTCGGCCCCGATGGAGGTCGAGACGGTGTACTCGCGGTGGAATCAGTTCCTCCCGATCGCCCCCGACGCGCACGCGGCCCTCGCGCGCACGTGGTACGCGATGGGAAAGTACGTCCCCGCGATCATCGAGCTCAAGCGCGCCTGGAAGGAACGTCCCGCCGACGCGGAGGAGCTCCTCCTTTCCGGGCAGGCCTTCCTCGCGCAGCGGCTCTACGCCGAGGCCGAGGAAAAAACCCGCGAGGCCCTCGCGCTCGACGGGGCGAACCCCGCGGCCGTCGCGGACCTCGGCGGCATCCTCTATCTCCAAAACCGCTTCGCCGAGCTCGACGCGCTCCTCCAAACGTCGAGCGCCGAGGCAATCGAGGAATCGCCCTTCCTTTCGAACCTCGAGGGACACCTTCTCGCGTGGAAGGGCCTTCACGCCGAGGCCGCCGAGGCATACCTTCGGGCGGCCCGCCGCGCGGGCGATCAGGGGCTTTTCTTTTTTCACGCGGGCAACGAGTTCCGCGCGGCTGGCTTCGCAGAAAAGGCGATCGACGCCTGGCTCGAGGCAGGGCGCGTCTTCCTTTCCGCGAGCGAGTACGACGACCTCTCCGATACGGTTGACCTGCTCCTTGAGGCGTCAGGCGACGACCCGCGCGCGCTTTGCCTCGCGGGTAAATACCAATACGCCGTCGGCAACGAGAAGGCCGCCGCGGGATACCTCGAGCGGGCGGTCGCCCTCGACACGAACGACTCGGCCGCGTGGTACCTTCACGGGATGATTCTCGCCGCGCGAGGGGATACGCCCGAGGCGATCGCCGCGTTCCGGAAGGCGACGGAACTTGAGGACGGCTACGGGCTCTATCATTTTAGGCTCGCCGAAACCCTCTTTAACTCAGGCGAGGACTGCGCGGCGGAGCTTGCGCGAGCCCTCGAGACGGGAAGCGACAACGGCTGGGCATGGAACCTCGCCGCGATGAAAGACCTCGCCGCGGGAGATCTCGACGCCGCAGAGCGGAACGCGGATAAGGCGCGGCGCCTCCTTCCCGGCGAGCTCGCCCCGCTCGTGAACCACGCCGAGATATGGCGGCGCAAGGGCCGGCTCGACGAGGCGCTTGACCTCTTCGATCCCGACGACCCGGACTCTCTCCACGCGCAGGCAAACCTCCTCGTCGAGGACGGCAAGCACGAGGAAGCGGAAGAGCGGTACATACAAGCGCTCAGGCTTCGTCCGTTCGACGCCGAACTCCTTGCCGACCGCGCCGCGAACTGCATCGAGCTCGACCTCCTCAGCGAGGCCGACGACCTCCTTGGCCGCGCCATCGAGATCGAGAGCTCCCCGCGCGTCTATAAGCTTATCGCCTACCTTTCCGGCAGGAAGGGCGAGTACGTCCGCGCGGAGGTAGCGCTCCAGCGCGGGCTCGAGGAATTCCCCGAGGCGACCGAGCTCCTCTTCGAGCTCGCGTCCGTGTACAACGCGACCGGCAAGCGCGATAAGGCAGCGGAGACCGCGCGCCGACTTTGCGAACTGGACGACTCTCCGCGCGCGAAGGAGCTTTGCGAGGAAATCGCCGAGAGCGCGACTTTCAGGATCGACTGCTCTGCGTGCGGCCGCCATTGGCGCGTCCCGAAGGACATTCCCCCGCAGGGCTCGCTCAGGCTCACCGCCGAACCGCCGGACGACCTGCCGGCAGGGACATGCCCGTCGTGCCAAGAGAACTACTGCATCGGCTGCGCGCGCAAAAACCTCGGGGAAGACGGGCGGTTCCGCTGCGCCAAATGCGGGCAGCCGCTCAAGCTCGTCAATCAAGGGATCATCTGGATCCTCGCCGAATGGCAAAAAGGTGAAGCCGCGCGGGAACGTCCATAGGGCGTGTTACACGCGTGTAAAAATCTCCCCCCTATCTTGGGGTATTGCCACGACAATTGTAAAATGCTGTACAATCCTTGGGTGATGAACCGCGAATACCGGCTATACCGCATCATCCCCCTAATTACCCTTCCCCTCATCGCCATGCTGGCATGGAATCAGTTCAACTGGCTCCAGGAACTCCGGGACAGGGAGGATCGCCGTATCGAGGCGAGCATGGTCGGCTCGACGATGGGGCTTTCGACGCGGCTCAGGGACGAGATCACCCTCCTTCCCGCGCTTTTTAGGCTCGCCCCCGAGGATCGCGCCGACATGGATACCCTCCTTCGCGAGAGGTACCGCTTTTGGAGGCGATACGCGATCGATTCCGCCATACTCAAGGATATCTACGCCTTCGACGGGTACGATGATTCGATCCTGCGCTGGCAAGACGAGCGACTCAGGCCGATTCCTGCACGGGAAGGGCCCCAGCACCCACCTCTCGACACCGAAGGCGACGGCATAGTCCGGATCGTTTCGCCTATTATCCTTTCGCCCGACAGGCAGCTCATGGCCGACTTCGCCTTCGACAAGCGGGAAATCGTCTCGAGGGTGATCCCGAAACTCGCGAAGGAATGTCTCGATAGCTCAGGGCTCTACCTGTACCGCATCATCGACACGGAAAGCGGGCGGGAAATCTACGCGTCGGCATCGCTCGACAACACCCGCATCGCCGAGCCGGACATCGAGGTACACCTCATCGATAGCGATACGGCGTTCGTCTCGAGCGGGGGAAATAGGCCGTTTCCCCGAAGCGGCAATCGCCCGCCCGCCGGGCAAGGCGAGCCAGAATCAGACAATGGGCCGCGTTGGGTTCTCCGCGCGCGACCGAGCGATAACGCGATGGGGGCGGAAGAACCGGAGCGAACGTTCATGCGACCTGGACGGATGCCCCAACATGATTTCGACAACATCACCTTGCAGATCTTTAACCGCGACGGTTCCCTCGAGCGCATCTCCCGGAGGGCCTCGCTCATCAACGCATTGGTCAGCATGGGTACCTTCGCCCTCCTCACGGTCCTGATCGCCGCGCTCATCAGGACGAACGGGCGCGCGCGCAAACTCGCGCAGCGGCAGCGGGAGTTCATCGCGACGATTACCCATGAGCTTAAAACACCGCTTTCGGTCATCATCTCCGCCGCCGACAACCTGAACGACGGGCTCGTCCGGGACCAGAACAAGGCTGAGCAGTATGGGACGCTCATCAAGCGGGAGGCGGCCCGGCTCGCGCTTTCGATCGACGACTTTCTTCTGTACTCAAAAACCGATTCCGCGGGTCGCATAAAGCCGGCCGCGTGCGACCTTGGCGCGATCATAGCGAACGCGCTCAAAGCAACCGAGGACGAGCGCGCAAGGCTCAAGATCCGAACCGAGGTGAGCCTTCCCGCGGAACCGGCGATTCTCATGGGCGACGGCGTCGCGCTCGAGTCGGTTTTTCTCAACCTCGCGCAGAACGTCGTCAAGCACGCCGCCTCGGGCCAGTACCTTGGGATCATCGTATCGCGGGAAAAAGGTCGTAAAAACGAGAAAAATTTTACAGAAAGTCTCATAATAAAAGTGAAGGATCTAGGACCGGGGATTCCCGTGCGGGAACAGAAACTGATTTTTGAGCCATTCGCGCGGGGGAAGCGCGCCATTGAGGAACAGATCCCGGGAAACGGGATAGGGCTCAACCTGGTCAAGCGAATCGTCGAGATGCACGGCGGATCGATATCCGTCGAGAGCAAACCGGAGAGCGGATCGACCTTTACGGTAACCCTACCCCAGCGGAGAGGAGCTAATGATGCCTGGCAGAATACTGATGATTGAGGATGAAAGCGGACTCGTGTTGACCGTCGGGGACCGGCTTGTCGCCGATGGCTACGAGTTCGAGTCGAGCATGAACGGAACCGAGGGCGAGCAGATGGCGCGCGAGGGAAACTTCGATCTCGTGATCCTCGACGTGATGCTTCCCGGAAAGGACAGTTTCGCGATTTGCAAGTCGCTCAGGGACTCCGGATCGACCGTACCCATCCTCATGCTCACCGCGCGTACTACCACGAACGACCGCGTCGCGGGGCTTAAGCTCGGCGCGGACGATTATCTGTGTAAGCCGTTCGAGATGGCCGAGCTCGAGGCGCGCATCGAGGCGCTCCTCAGGCGGGCAGAGGCGTCACCGCAATCATCGGGCGCGAACGGCAGCGCGAACGCCGAGCTCACGATCGACCTCAAGAAAGGAATCATCATCGCCAAGGACGGGGAACATTCGCTTTCCGCCCAGGAGATAAAGCTTCTCGACTATTTCTACAAACACCAGGGAACCATCATCTCGCGGGAGGAGCTGCTCAATACCGTTTGGGGCTATGACTCGAACATCACCACGAGGACGATCGACGTGCACGTCGCGCGGCTCAGGCAGAAGATGTGCGACGTAAAGGACGTCACGCGATACATCCACACGATCCGCGGGATCGGCTATAAGTTCACGCCGCCGTCAAAATGAACGAAGTCGGGAGGCCAAAGCCCCCGCTGTAAGACAACCTCGCCCTCGGGCGTACCCGCGCCGCACAGGGCGCACGCGCGAGGCAAGGCCTCGGAGAGCTTACGGAGATACGCCGTCCGCGAGACGTTCGCGCCGCCGAAGCGCGCGATATGGTCGGTGTATACCTGCGAATCGATCAGGGTTCCGCCCATCGCCGTGAAAAAGTGCGTAGCGAACGCGGCAAACGCCGTCTTCGAGGCGTCGCTCACGCGCGTGAACATCGACTCCCCGAAAAACACCGAACCGATGAGAATTCCGTAAAACCCACCCACCAGCTGCCCGTCCATCCATGCCTCTACCGAGTGCGCTATTCCCTCGCGATGGAGGGAAACGTACGCGTCGATGATATCGTCGGTTATCCACGAACCATTCTGGCCCGGCCGCGCGACGCCCGAACAAAAGTTTATGACCCGCTCGAAAGCGGTATCGCATCGAATGGAGAAGGGGCTTTTCCGCATCGAGCGGACGAGGCGCTCGGGCACGCGGAAGCGCTCGGGCACTATGATGAAGCGGGGATCGGGAGATTGCCAGTACAGGGGATCGTCCTCGTTGAACCACGGGAAGATGCCCTGCGTGTAGGCGGAGAGGAGCATGCCGGGAGAGAGGTTCCCTCCGACCGCGACGACTGAGCCCTCGGTTTCGTCGGGATCGGGAAAGTTAAACCAGTCGCCGATCTCGAGCCAAGGAAAGTCAGGATCGCTGCGCGTCTCGGCGTCGTAGGTACCCGACCGACGCGAGGCCATCAGTCTTTTCCCGTCCCGTTTGGATTCTTCGGATCGCTTGCGCCGTTTGCGCCAGACGCGCTCGCGGATTGCGCGGGCTTCTTCGCGCCGCCGGAGCGGGAAGCGCGGGCCTTACGAGCGGTAGCGGTCTCTGACGGCGTGGAGGGCGATGCTGCGGACGAGGCCGCAGAAACAGTTTCAGGTACGGCATGGCTGCCCGTTTGCGGCTCGTCCGCATCATGGTGCGCGTCCGCGCCGCGCGGGGTAATCAGAATTCCCTCAGGGGTATCGGGATCGACGTCGCAGAGGGCGGAGCCGCCCGAGGAAAGAACCCCGAAAAGCACCATGTCCACGAGCGGCGTCGTAACGAGATCCTCGATGACGCGCGCGGCGTTCCTCGCGCCAAACTCGGGCGAGTAGCCCTTCTCGGCCATGCGCGAAACTGCGGCGGGCGTCGCCTCGAGCGACACGCCCTTGTCCGCGAGCCGGGAGCGCACCGCGTCGAGTTCCTTCCGCACGATCGATTCCATGATCTCCTTCGAAAGGTGCCCAAAGCGCACGACTGCGTCGAGTCGGTTCCGGAATTCCGGCGTGAAGGTCTTTTCCACCGCCTCGTTGACGGCTTCCTCGGAAACCTCGCGAAGGCCGAAGCCGATCAGGGGCTTGCCGATCTCGCGGGCGCCGGCGTTGCTCGTCATGATGAGGATGACGTTCCGGAAGTCGGCCTTGCGGCCCTGGTTGTCCGTGAGCGTCGCGTAATCCATTATCTGGAGAAGGATATTGAAGATGTCCGGATGCGCCTTCTCGATCTCGTCGAGAAGCACGATCGCGTGGGGCTGCTTGCGCACCGCGTCGGTGAGGAGGCCGCCCTCCTCGAAGCCGACGTAGCCCGGCGGCGACCCGATGAGCCGCGAGACCGTGTGCTTTTCCTGATACTCGCTCATGTCGAAGCGATGCATCGCGATGCCGAGAACCTCTGCGAGCTTTCGCGCGAGCTCGGTCTTTCCGACGCCGGTCGGTCCGACGAAAAGGAAGTTCGCCACGGGCTTGCCCGGCGCGCGGAATCCCGCGCGCGAGCGCTTGACCGCCTTAACGACCGCCCTGACGGCATCGTCTTGGCCGAAGATCGAGCGCGTGAGGACGGGCTCGAGCTCCCGAAGCCGATCGGTCTCGCCGGTCGACACGGAGCGCTCGGGAATGCGCGCGATCTTCGCGACGACCGTCTCGATGAGCGCGCGGTCGATGACCGGGATAACCTCGTTCGGCGCGATCGCGGGAGCGGCGGGCTCAGGCGCTTTGGCTGCGGGCGAGGAGGCGTCGGCCGGGATGTTTTCGGGCGAAGGGACACCGCGCGCGGAGGCACTGGACGCGGGGGCTGTCACGCTGGCCGCAGGCGTTGCCGCGCGGGCAGTGGGCACCGTTGGGCGAGCCGCGGGCGCGGGAATGTCACCCGCGGTGAGGCTTCCGGGAACGGGAGAGCCCGCAGCGATCCGCGCGCGAGCGCCCGCCTCGTCGATGATGTCGATCGCCTTGTCGGGAAGGCGCCGCTCGGTGATGAACTGCGAGGAAAGCCTGACCGCCTGCTCGATCGCCTCGTCGGTGTACACGACGCCGTGGAATTCCTCGTATCGCTTCTTGAGGCCCCGAAGGATCGCTATCGCGTCATCCTCGGAGGGTTCGGGGATGTCTATCTTCTGGAACCGCCGCGAAAGGGCGTGGTCCTTCTCGAAATGCTTGTTGTATTCCTCGTAGGTCGTCGATCCGATGCACCGGATCTTCCCCGAGGTGAGCACGGGCTTCATGAGGTTCGAGGCGTCGAGCGTACCGCCGCCGGTCGAGCCCGCCCCGATGAGGGTATGGATCTCGTCGATGAAGAGGATGACCTTCTCCTTCCTGAGGAGGTCGTCCATCACGCGCTTGACGCGTTCCTCGAAGTCACCGCGGAATTTCGTGCCGGCGACGAGCGAGCCCATGTCCAGGCTGTAGATCTCGTAGCCCCACAGAAGCGGCGGGACCTGCCGCGCGACGATGCGCTGCGCGAGGCCCTCGGTGATCGCGGTCTTGCCGACGCCGGCGTCGCCGACGTGGATCGGGTTATTCTTCATGCGGCGGCACAGGACCTGCACGGTTCGCTCGAGCTCTTCCTCGCGGCCGATGAGCGGCTCGAGCTTGCCCGCCCGCGCGAGCGCGGTGAGCTCCACCGTGTAGCGCTCAAGGGTCGTGCGTTTCTGCGGCTTTTGCCTGCTGGCACCCGCTTCGGCCTCGTCGGGATACTCTGAGCCTTCCCCGGGCTCGCCCGAGTCCGCCGCGTCTCCCTGGTCGCCCTGCTCGCCGAGGTCGCCCGAAGCCGATTCGTCCCGGGGGGCGCCTCTCCCGAAGGACACGTCGAGGGAATCGGGCGCGTCCGCGCCGTGCCCCTCGCCTTGGAGCGGGGTCGCGCGCGGCGCCTCGCCGTCGTCCGCGCCGATACCGCCGTGGCTGATAACCTCGAGAAGCACGAGCCGGTCGAGCCCGCCGCGGCGCATATAATACGAGCAGTAGTTCTTGTTTTCGTCGATGAGGCTCACGAGTATGTCAGAAACCTCGAGCACCGATTTCTCGGCGTTCTCGCAGTGCAGCACCGCGCGCTGGAACACGTTCTGGAACCCGACGGTCTGGAGCGGCTCTCGCCCCGTGAGGACGGGCATGTTCTTCCTGAGATACTCGTCGACGCTGTCGTGGATGTACGCGATGTCCGCGCCGCACAGGGAAAGGACCTTGAGCGCCGGCGGATGGTCGAGTACCGCGAGGAGGATATGCTCGGGGGTAACGTACTCATGTCCGCGCGTCCGCGCGTCCGCCCATGCCTGGTCCAGGACCTTCTGGACGACGGTGCTGATCTTAATCTTCAAATTTGCTCCATCACGCAGCGGAGGGGAAAGCCGCTCTCGCGGGCGACTTCGTGTACCTGGACGCACCGGGTCGCCGCGATATCATAGGTATAGGAACCGACGACCCCGCGACCCTTCCGATGCACGTCTTCCATGATCGCGAAGGCATCTTCGTGCTTCTTGTGAAAAACCGCCATCAGAACCGCGATGACGAAATCCTTCGTGGTAAAATCGTCGTTCAGCAAAACGACCCGGTACTGCAGCGGTTCCTGCAGCTCTTCGGAGAGGTCTGTTTCGCTCGCGACTTTTCTTTCGTATTCCATACACTATAAAAATACTCTAAAAGCCCTCAGGAAACAACAGGTATCCCGCTTGAAAACCGCGACTTTACTATGGCATGATGGGGCCATGAAAACGATAGTTTCCTGGAACGTAAACGGCATCCGCGCGGCGGAGAAAAAGGGCTTCCTCGACTGGCTCGATCGCGAATCCCCCGACGTCCTGTGCCTCCAGGAAACCAAGGCCCATAAGGGCCAGGTGAGCCTTGAGCTTGCCGAACCCGTCCTCGCCTCGGGCGCGTGGAAATCCTGGTGGAGTTCCGCCAAGAAGGCAGGGTACTCCGGAACCGCCATCTACTCGAAAACCGAACCGCTCGACGTGCGCACCTCTGGCTTCCCCGAGTTCGACGACGAGGGCCGCGTGGTCATCGCCGAGTATCCCGAGGCGGCCGTCATCTCGGCCTACTTCCCGAATTCCCAGGAAGCGGGCGCCAGGCTCGGCTATAAGCTCGAGTACTGCGCGGCGATACTCGAGATCTGCGACGGGCTCGTCGCAAAGGGCAAGAACATCATCCTCTGCGGGGACTACAACATCGCCCATAAGCCGATCGACCTCGCGAACCCGAAATCGAACGAGGGAAACCCCGGCTACCTTCCCGAGGAGCGCGCGTGGATGGACGCCTTCACGAAAGCCGGCTACGTCGACACCTTCCGCGCCTTTTGCGCCGAGCCGGGGCAGTATTCCTGGTGGAGCTACCGATTCCACGCCCGCGAGAAGAACATCGGGTGGCGGATCGACTACCAGTGCGTCAACCCCGCGTTCATG
>Ga0116170_10005725_pt1 | contig 11033 bp, 10 predicted proteins | sample AD_JPNHW1_MetaG_FD_89797 | JGI IMG/M metagenome (GOLD analysis project Ga0116170, IMG submission 89797) | Active sludge microbial communities of municipal wastewater-treating anaerobic digesters from Japan - AD_JPNHW1_MetaG | ecosystem: Engineered > Bioreactor > Anaerobic > Digestate | place... | reverse complement strand
TAATGTGTTAAAGACTCAAACAGAAAATTTATAATAGCATACTTTCACCCAGCATATTTTTTCTCCCATCCTGCGAAGTCTGAAACATGAAGCGAACAACTCCGGTATTATTATTTTTTATTTTCTTGTTGCTGCCTGTACTTGTTAGAAGCCAGGATAAACAGGGCGCAAAAAAGATCGACCTTATCAGCGCCGAGAATATGATTTATGATAAATCTAAAGGCGACTACACACTTCTGATCGGGAATGTTATCTTCCAGCACGAAGAAGTACTGCTATATTGCGACAGTGCTTATCTGTATGATGCCGCAAACAGCCTTGATGCTTTTGGTAATATTCATATCAAAGCCAGCGACTCCATGAATATTTACGGCGACTCGTTAAAATACAGCGGAAATACAAAAATTGCCGAGATACATAAAAATGTCCGGATGATCGATAACCAGATCACACTCACAACCGAGCACCTGACTTATAATCTTAGAGCTAAGACCGGAACTTATTATGATGGCGGAAAAATCGTAGATCCGGAGAATACACTTACCAGCAAAAAAGGATTTTATTATTCAGAAAAAAAAGATTTCCTTTTTAACGATTCCGTGGTGCTTGTAAACGTTAAGTATACCATTTTGTCCGATTCGCTTATTTACAATACGGCCTCAGAAATTTCTAATTTTCATGGCCCTACAATTATTATCAGTGATGATAATTATATCTACACCGAAAAGGGCTGGTACAACACACAGAAGGATATTGCTGAATTTACAAAAAAATCATTGATGAAGAATAAAAGCCAATTCCTTACCGGTGACAGTATTTATTACAACCGTATCATGGGCCTGGGACTGGCATATCGAAATGTTGTTATAATTGACACCTCAAGAAATTCTATAGTTAAAGGTGATTTTGTCCGTTACGACGAAAAAAATCAATACAGTCTGGCTACAGGCAAGGCACAGTTCATCCAGATTGACGACGCAAAAGATTCGCTTTTTCTCCATGCCGACACATTGATCGGCACCTTTGATACCGTTTCACAAAAAGCAAAAATTCTGTATGCTTTTCATCATGTAAAATTCTTCAGAGACGACCTGCAGGGCAAATGTGATTCGTTGATATATAATTATACCGATTCAACAATACGTTTGTTTTATAACCCTGTGATCTGGTCACAGGAAAATCAGCTTTCAGCCGACACGATTGTGATACAGGTATGCAACAGTTTTATAGACAAAATGTATATGTACAAGGCTAGCTATATCGTTTCGCTTGACGATTCATCCGAAAGCAGGTATAATCAGGTCAAGGGAATCAACATGACCGGATATTTTACGGAAGGAGAACTTAAAAAAATTCATGTTTCGGGAAACTCAGAGACAATTTATTTTATGCGCGACGGTAATGAAAGGAAAATAGGTATAAACAAGGCGATCTCTAATAACATGGACATTTATATTAGCGGCAAGAAAATCACGTCGATCACTTTTCTTGAAAAGCCAGTTGCAACACTATATCCTGATAAAGACCTTACCGAAAAAGATTTGTTCCTTAAAAACTTTCGCTGGCTTGAAGCTTTCCGCCCGAAAACCAAAACAGATATTTTCAAATTCTGAGTGAAATGCATCTTTTTTACGCACCCCATATCGACCCGGAATATCATGTTTTAAGCCAGGAAGAATCGAAACATTGCCGGGTTTTGCGAATCAAAACCGGTGATTTTGTTTATCTTACCGACGGTGCAGGCACAATGTGTAAAACAATTATCACCGACACCAGTACCGGGATCTACCATACAAAGATCATAGAACAACAATCCGATTATAATAAACGGCCTTACAAGCTCCACATTGCCATTGCCCCTACCAAGAACACCGACCGTTTTGAATGGTTCCTCGAAAAGGCCACCGAAATAGGCATAGACGAGATCACCCCGGTAATCTGCGAACATTCTGAAAAGATCCACCTGAAATTCGAACGGCTGCAAAAAGTCCTGGTTTCCGCACTCAAACAGTCTTTTAGCGCTTACTTGCCCAAGCTTAATCCGTTGCTGTCTTTTTCAAAATTTGTTGAAACATCCGTTGCTGCTCAAAAATTTATTGCTTATTGTCCTGATGGGTTTCAACATCTGAATGCTGCTTATCTGGCTAAAAACGATTCGATCATCATGATCGGCCCGGAAGGAGATTTTTCAGAAAATGAAATTTTGCTTTCGGAAAAAAACGGATTTCTTCCAATATCTCTTGGAAAAAACCGTTTAAGAACTGAAACAGCCGGCATTGTTGCCTGCAGCATAATAAACACCGCCAACAATAAATGATATGATTCGTTTTTACCATATAATACTACTTTCAATCACATTATTAGTTGCATCAAATCTCACAGCCCAAAATACGCAGATCGCATTATTAAAATACAAGGGCGGCGGCGACTGGTATGCCAATCCCACCTCGCTTACCAACCTTATAAAATTTTGCAATCAGAACCTGTCGACTAATTTAAACCCTGAATATGCCACTGTTGACGTTGGAAGTTCAGAACTGTTCAATTATCCTTTCGTGCACATGACCGGCCACGGTAATGTTATTTTTTCAAATCAGGAATGTTCCAACCTGAGAAACTATTTGGTAAACGGAGGCTTTCTGCATATTTCAGATAATTACGGGATCGATCTTTTTATCCGCAGAGAAATGAAAAAGGTTTTCCCCGAACTTGATTTTGTGGAGTTGCCATTCAATCATCCTGTTTATCATCAAAAATATGATTTTTCAAACGGAGTGCCGAAAATCCATGAACATGATGGGAAGCCACCTCAGGGCTTTGCACTAATCTTTGAAGGCCGCATGGTTTGTTTTTACGATTATGAATGTGATCTGGGCGATGGCTGGGAAGATCAGGAAGTGCATAAGGATTCAGATGCTACACGGCAGAAAGCGCTTCAGATGGGCGCAAACCTGATACAATATGTTTTTATGAAGTAAGTTTTCCTAATTTCACGAATAGCACTTTTCTTTAATGGCAAAAAAAGAGGCGGACAAATGCCCACCTCTTCTCGTTAATCTGAAAATTATTCTTACTTAACAACAGTAAATTTTTTCGTAGATGTATTTTTACCTGATTGTAAGGTATAAAAATACAAACCAGCATTCAGTTCTGAAGTATTAACAATAACCTGACCGTTGGAAATATTGCTGAATTTCATGATTTCCTGTCCAAGCATATCGGTGATAATCACAACAGCATTAGGATCATTTGTTTTAACAGGGATGATCAAACTACCTTGAACCGGGTTGGGATAAGCATTGGAAAGTCCGTTTTCAGTTTCATTTTCCGGAACTGAAACAAAATCATAGCCAGATACACCGGTACATTTGTAAAAAATATAATGATGAATATAATCATAGCTATTTGTAGCGCCTCCCATATATGCAAATGAAGGAATATATGAACCATTCCAACCGCCGGCAGCATCATACCTGACATCCTGCGGAAGAATATCAGAAACATTCCAGTCATTTTTGGTATAGGTAGGGAAGTTGCCCGGACCTTCATTGAGAGATAACATCCTTAATGAATTATGAGCAGCCATAGAATCAGCGTTAGGAGTCCATGTATAACCAGGGATAAAACTATAAGACACATAAAAATGCTGGCCTGCGCCAATTGATAAATTAGTTTCTATACTGATAACATTCAGACCATTGTCCAGTGTGTCAACAGCCGTTGCAGCAGTTAAGGGGATTTTGAAATCAGTGTGAGGATTCATACCGAATGAATTGGTTGCCTGAGTGTATGCTAAATCAACCATCTTAACAGTATCTGTACCTAAGTTAGCACAAACTGGTGATGAGGGAGCAAAGTACGCAAACGCACCAGGATAATCAGCAACTGCAACCTCCACAAGAAGAGTATCAACGGCCGTTGGTGTTTTATGTCCTCTCATGTAAAATGTGCAGAATTGAATTGAATCCAGTGTATAAGAACTTGTTTTGGGTAAATAAAGTTCTCCGGGATATAAAGTAGCATCATTGAATAATTCGGCTGACGGATCGACAACTTCTGCAATTTTATGAATCCAGGTACCTGCTAAAACACCGCCGGAATAAACAACCTGCATGGTAGAATCAGGGAAAATATAATTCCCGGCAAATTCCGCAATGCCCCCTAATAACAAATCCATTGTTTCACCATAACAATACCAACGACTGTCACTCTTTGCATTCGACGGGCTTTGGTGTAATTTAATTTTTGAAATTTGTTTCTGATCTAAAATCTTGCCTGCCGGAAAGGTCAAATTCTGGCCAATAACCGCTGTTCCGGTAATCAAAACGGCAAGAACAAACATGTAAATTTTTTTCATTTTTTTTAATTTTAATTTGTTAATAATTAATTCAATTAATTTTTCAGAAAAATAGTCTAATAAATTTGTAACAAAAATAAGTTTTTTTTTAATCAAACAAACATTATTAATTGATTTATTTTACAAATTCACTAATTTTCCTAAAAAAATGTGATGTTTTTTTTATATACTTTTCAAAAAAAAGTTTATTTTTGCACCAAAAGTTATTAATAAATCCAAAAACTATGAAAAAAATTACTATTCTATGTGCTTGTATGTGCCTCTCAATCAGCATGTTTGCACAACAATTCACCATTAAAGAAGTGCAGTCATTTCCTTCAAACATGAATTTTTCAAATGACAAAACGATTGACACACTTGTGGGTCCGGTATTCAATACCACTTTAACCTGTGTTGATTCACTAACTTATTATGATGTTGGAACTGGTTATCTAACTGGAAACGGAGCTTTAAATGGCACCATTTCATTGACTGAATGTGCACAAGGCTTCGAGAATACTTCCAACCTTATGGTTAATGGAGCTGTTGTTTTGATGGGAAAAATATCAGGTAGCACAGGAAGCATGACCGCAAAGGTTTATGACGTTGATGGCGCCTTTTCCCCATTAACTTCTTCATCTACAAGCGATGCCGTAAGTACAAGCGGAATGGCAGCCTTACCCTCAGTCAGCCAGGTTCCATTTGTTTTTTCAACTCCTACTACTGTAACCGGAAATTTTGCAATCAGTATTGTTTATCCTACCACTGCCGGTGATACAATTTTTGTTGCCCAGACCCGTGCAGGCTGTGTTGATGCCGCCAAAGACGGCTATGCTTATGTAAAAACATCAACGATGGGATGGTTGCAATATAAAACTTTAATGTCCCAGATGAGCATGGGTTCCTTTGATCTGTTTGTTTTTGCAGTAGTAAGTACTCCCGCAGATGTACTTGAAAACTCCATGAATGCAATCCTGAACGTATATCCCAACCCTGCGAATGAGAACGTGAACATCGTTTCATTATCGAAAATCAAAAAAATTAGCGTTAACAACCTAAACGGGCAAACCGTGTTAAACACTGAAGCAGATGCTTATTATTATAACCTGAACACTTCAGAGCTGACTACCGGTGTTTATTTTTTACAGGTGGAAACCGAAAAGGGAACAATATTGAAAAAGCTTTCTGTTGAGTAGATGTTTTTTTTAAGAACTTAAAAAAAGAGGAGCAAATTTGTTCCTCTTTTTTTTTAAAAATACATAGTCAAAAATCAAAATAATCCTTTAATCCATACATTATCGCCCGAAAGCAATTTTCCCCGAGTCAAAAAATCAAGTGGATTGTTCAACACATTGAAAGCAGCATTTTTTGTACCTGCAGCATTTACAAAATAGAGGCAGGTATCTTCAGCTGACTTAAAGAGTTTGATTATTCGCGCTAATTGACTCACATTCAAAGGAAAAGCATTTAACAAATCGCTTTTACCACAAACAAAAATATATTTAATGATACGACCATCTTTTTTCAAAACCTGGTCTGCGTTTTCAGAAGATTCTATAACATAATTACTGTCCGGACAAGTCTTCGTCAACATTTTTTCAATAAACCCGCAGCTCCACAAATGAATTTTCTTTAGATCTTCCTCAGAATAAACCGAATTTTTATCTTTTTTTTGTTCTTCTGTAAAAGAAGGAGCCGAAAATTCCAGGTTTGACTTAGAAAAAAAACCCGGGTTGACGGCACCAGATTTAATAATACCCTGATTACAAAAAGGAATGGCTTCATCGGGGCTTACCAGAGGATTCCAATCAATACAGGGCTCAAGGCTTTGCGGTGCATTTTCCGTAATTCCCATCAAATGACAAAGCCTGTATTTTTCTGAATCAGTAAATTTGTACAACACAGAAATTGATGATTTACTTATTTTTCCCGGAGGTTCAAAAAGCTTGTTTTTAGTATATATCCAGCTTTTATTTTTTAAAAAATCAGGCAACCCTTCCGTTAAAAATTCATCAGAAAGGGAAAGTAACAAATGGATAAATGCTTTTGATCTTTTTAAGGTAACCGCTTTTAAAAAACCACCAAACCCATCAATATCAACCAGTTTTTCCTCAAGTATTTTTGTTTTAGGAAATTTCTGGACACCTACGTCTTCTAGCAAAAGGCTATAAGCTCCCTGAAATTTTTTATTCAATTTCTTAAATAACAATGGTTCCACAACACTTGCCCCATCATAGTTTTCAAAGTAATCGATGATGTCTGCAGAAAACATATAGGTTTCGTCCGGTTTTTTTAAATTGTATTTATTGGTGGAATCTAAAGTGGTGCAATAAACCCATGGAGCTTTTTTTAGAAGGCCAATAATTTTTTCTTTTCTCACAAGGGGTACAGAAACATAGGCTTCAAGGATTTTTTCAAGAGATTTTATATGCTTTTTCCCAAAAATCAACGACTGGGTTTCAAATTGCGGGATAATATTGAACTCAACATCATCGGCAACGTCAAGAACATTGATTCCAAGATCTTCAAAGAATGCATGGCATTTGGGATCGTCGAGTATCTTTTTGTGAATCACCGGTAAAAAAGATTTTTTTTCGTCCGGCATAAATATGGTTGGGTTATTTCCCGCATCGAAGGCCGGCAGAAAACCGTGATCCTGAGTCAGGATTATCGGGGCATTCCTTAAGCTGTAATAATCGCTGACATGTTGCAGGCTCCACAAATTCTCATTTTTGTGGATGTATTTATAAAACTGCTTGAGCCAGTCTGTCTTTTTCTCTTTCAATATGCCGGTATTCAAAAGCACCCTGAAACCAAAACTTCCTGCATCGGCGGTGCTTATCTGCATCATTTCCGAAAAATAAGTGCGCACCTCATTAAATAATTGATTGCAAATTTCCGGGTTCACAAACTGTTTTTTCTGATATAGCTTTTGCAGATCCTTTGAATCAAGCAGTGTGGCTAACTCTTCATTATGCGGTAACAACACCTCGTCAGCAGTCGCATATTTATTTTCCCCGACAGGTATGGCCTCTTTTGTTTTGAAATAGTTCAAAACCGCTTCATAAAAATTCTTATAAACCAGCGTGTCATCCGCCTTTTTTATTTCAATGCTTTCCGGCTTTTTTAGCGGGAGCAATGAAATGAGGGTAAGATCAAGCAGTTTCATGTGTTTAAACACGTCAAGAGCTTTGCTAAGCAGTAAAACCGCCTCATCAAGATTCTTAAGATTTTCAGGAGCCAGATCTGCGTCAAACGGAATATATTCACGGAGCGGATTTGTAGTAAAAGGCGCATTAATAACAACGTTCAGCCCACTATGCATCCGGGTTGGAAAGTAAGCAAAAAGAGGTACATCGTGAACCGGCTGAACGCGAAATTTCCCATCAGCCTCCGTATATTTGAACGCCAGTTCTGCTTGTTGTTTTTTTGATGAATGGTTTCCGGAAAAAACAATAAAGTTTGAATCTACTGTGGTAGATGGTTCCCGGTAAAAAGTTTTTCTGATATTGACAAGATGTACCCGTGTGTTTTTTATAGTACGGCTGCGTTCAAGCCTTGTCAGCAAGGCGTTATCATTATAAATTTCAATACAATTCAGTTGTTTAAGAAAAAGCAGATAATAGTCATTGATCTCTGCCAGTCCATTGTAAACAGCTTCATGTAGTTCGTTTTCCTGTTTTTTCTTAAAGGGAAGAATAATTAGCGTATTAAATCCATTATCTGGATTTTTTTTCCCGGCATCAATAAGCACCTCATAATCTGCAATCGAATAATGATACTGTTCGCAATGTATCTCAGGCAAATCGGTGACCGAAAATACTGATTTGAACCCGATGCCGAATTTGCCGATGAGATTGACCTCCGAGTTATTTTTTTTTGTCGTATTGGCGAATGTTGTGATAGACATCAGGTCAGCCTCATCAAAATCTTTTCCGTTATGATGAATTTCTATTCTGTTTTCAAATAGTTTGAAACGGATCATTTTTAAGGGTTCAGCCGATTTTTTACGGGAATACGCATCTTCGGTATTTTGTAAAATTTCTTCGATGAAACGCGACGGCTGGGCGTACATGGTGGCAAGCAGTTCAGCATGGCGGTTGCCCTTGGCTTTATTGGCTGCAACGGCTTCACGGCTTTTTGCAATATGTTCGGATAACGTCAGTTTCAAAACTGTTTTTTTGCAAACCTTTATAAATTTTAGCAAATATACACAAACTGGATATAAAACAATTAATTTATGAAGGTTCACGAGTCCGCCAATTGGCGGATTGCGGTTGTGGGAGCGAGCCCGCCTGAATGACGCAGTCGGGCAGGTAACAAAAAAATCCAAAGTTTTATAGAAGAAATTTAAGTTATTAAAACTAAAATAAAAAACACAAAAACCTGAAAATCACAAAACGCTTTCAGAACAAAATCGTAATTTTGCTTTATGAGCGAAGAAAAAATAAAACGTACAGAATTATCGGAACTGGGAGAGTTTGCCCTGATCGATCACCTGGCATCCGGTATAAATTTAAAAAACAGTTCGTCGAAAAAAGGTATTGGCGACGATGCGGCTGTTATTGACAACAACGATCTGCTGACGCTTGTCTCAACAGACCTGTTGGTAGAAGGAATTCATTTTGATTTAACCTACATGCCTTTAAAACACCTTGGTTACAAGGCGGCTGTGGTTAATTTTTCTGATATTTACGCCATGAATGGAATTCCCCAGCAGCTGGTCGTCGGGATTGCCGTTTCAAACCGTTTTTCTGTTGAAGCACTGGAAGAACTCTACGCAGGAATCCGGCTTGCCTGCGAAAAGTATCATGTAGATCTTGTGGGCGGTGATACGACAACCAGCCCGTCGGGATTATTCCTCAGCCTTACCATTATCGGCAGCGCACAAAAAAATGAAGTTGTGTACCGCAATACTGCAAATGAAAACGATCTGATCTGCGTGAGTGGCGACCTGGGAAGCGCTTATATGGGCCTGCTGCTGCTGGAACGCGAGAAGGCTGTTTTTAATGCAAATCCTGAAATGCAGCCCGACCTGGATGGCTATGACTACCTGCTGGAGCGACAACTTAAACCTGAAGCCCGCAAGGATATTGTTGAACTTTTTAAAACTCACAAACTCATACCTACCGCCATGATCGATATTTCCGACGGACTGGCATCGGAAATACTGCATATATGCGTTTCGTCGAACAAAGGTTGTGCATTGTACGAAGATAAAATCCCTGTTGATATTTACGGTTACCCTCTGCGACGATTTTAATATCGATCCGACCACGGCTGCGCTGAACGGAGGCGAGGATTATGAATTGTTATTTACCGTATCGCAAAAGGATTATGAAATTATAAAAGAATTTCAGGAAGTAAGTATTATCGGGCATATTACTGAAAAAAATGCGGGCACAAACCTGATCACCAGAAGCGGCCAATCAGCCCCACTGACAGCCCAGGGATGGGATTCTTTTAGAAAATAACAGGAAGTTCAGAATGATTTCCGGGTATGGCTAATCATTATAATATTTAAAAGTTAATATAGCGGCAATGGTTCCGCAAACCAGTAAACTGGCGGCGCTGCCTATTGCAGCACTTTTCAGTTTTTTCCTTTTTGCTACATACTTAAAACCATCAACGTAAGATTGATCGTTCAGTTTTTCGGGCGGAAAATATTTTTTTGATTTTGGCTTTGTCGGTACCGCTGCCACAACGCCAACATATGCCGCAGGAATAACCACACCCCACATACCAAGATTGAACATGCCGGCGCCTGTTAATGCGCCCACTGCTGCAGCCCACGGAGCATGGTACTTGTATTGTGCCAGGTTTTCACCGGCGACAAAACTCTGCATTTCTTCAAGTGAAAGCGGCTGTTCATCGGTTATGAGCGGCGAATATAAAATCTGACTGACACTGTCTTTATAATAAATGGCAAAAACATCCTCTTTCGGTAAAACTTTCGTTTTTAATTTATTCCTTTTCTGGTACTGAAGTTTTAATACTGTTGTATTTTTATTGAATTCCACAACCTCACCCTTGTAATGCTTTCCGTTGAATAAGATCAGCGAATCCTGCGCAACCACATTTAGCAATACAAAAAATATACAAATAGAAAAAACAAGCACTTTTTTCATTAAGCTATTTTTATTTTGATACAAATATATACTCAATTATTGAACAAGCTTTTAAATTGTTTTTATTTTTGTAAAAAACACAGCCATGAATATCAAGCTTGGAAACATAAAAAAACTGATTGTTGTCGGCGACCGGATTCTGATAAAAAAAACCAAAACCAGCGACCGTACCAAAACAGGTTTGCTGTTACCGCCCGGTGTAGCTGAAAAAGAAGATATTCAGAGCGGGTATGTCATAAAAACGGGCCCGGGTTATCCGATACCCTATCCGCAGGAAGAAGATGAAAACTGGAAAGAAAGTGACGGAAAAGTCAGATACCTTCCGCTACAGGCGAAAGAAGGCGACATGGCGATCTACCTGCAAAACCAGGCTTACGAGATAGAATTTGACAAAGAAAAATATTTTATCGTACCCAATTCGGCAATACTGATGTTGTATAGGGATGAGTGATTTTCCTGACTTATCTAATGACTCTAGGGACAGGATCAACCGGAAAAGTTGAGGAGAGAAAAATAATTTTTTACTTTGCATAAAAAAAGTATGCAAAATGAAAATGAAATAACCCTTG
>Ga0116170_10005724_pt1 | contig 11034 bp, 7 predicted proteins | sample AD_JPNHW1_MetaG_FD_89797 | JGI IMG/M metagenome (GOLD analysis project Ga0116170, IMG submission 89797) | Active sludge microbial communities of municipal wastewater-treating anaerobic digesters from Japan - AD_JPNHW1_MetaG | ecosystem: Engineered > Bioreactor > Anaerobic > Digestate | place... | reverse complement strand
CAACGGATTGGCGGTATGTTTTTGTTGCCGATTTCGAAGCACTGACCTGTCAAGTTACACGAAAGTTTATTAGATGCAGAAACACTGAAATCCGCACTATCTCGGCAATAAAATATACCGCCTGTTAACTAACGTTTTTTATTCTTTTTTCAATATATTTTGAATTTAATATTCTTAAGGTTCCCATATAATCCAACTTAAATTCAAGCAAATCTCCCACTTCATAGTTGTTAGTATTTTCAGATAAATCTATAACAAACATATCAGAACTTCCGCCTACGATGGAACATTTTTTATCATTTGGCATGATATGCTTTTCATCAACATCCAATAAACCAACGTCAATAATTGCCCTATAACTTGTTTTTCCTGATAACTTGTTATCAAAAGTAGGTGAATGTCCTTCCATATTGGTTCCCAATTCTCCATCAGGCAACTGTGGCTTTTTAATTAATTCTATAATTTCAGCGTAAAGTATGAAAACATCTGTTTCCATTTTCTTTAAACGGGTATTATTATATACATCTGTTCCTAAAAAAAGAGATTCTCCAACTCTGAAATGATTTATTCCCCTGGGTAATAAATTTTGAAAAATTAACGGTATAGTAACAGAAGAACCACCTGATACATACTTTATTGCCTTGTTAAACTTTGCTTCAATCAATTGCTCATACAAGCTTAATTGAATTAATTTATCATGGTTTGGAAGAACACCATACAAACAACTTAAATTTGTTCCAATTCCAACCACTTCAATGTTTTTTAAATTAAACACACTAAAATAAAAATCTATCAGGTCATCTCGCATTATGCCTTCCCTGAGCTCTCCCAATTCAATCATTATTATAATTTTGTGAACCTTCTGCTGCTTTTGCGCTTCATCTGAAAGCAATTTAATTGTTTCAAATTCTGTATTCATGCTAATATCAGCGTATTGAACTATATTTTTAACAGCTCGTTTTGCTGGTGGTTTTATGTAGATTGTTTCTACATTAGGATTAATTTGTTTTACAATTTTTAGATTTGTTACCCTTGAGTCACAAATTTGAGAAATGTCAAATTTAAGAAGTTCTTGCAAATATTCCTTATTTCCACAAAGCAATTTAGAAACTACCGCCCACTGTATTTTTTTTTCTTTGAATAGTTTGTTAAGGTATTCAAAATTAGATTTTAATTTTTCAATATTTAGTGTTATAAAAGCCATTTTTTTATTTTTTTATGTATCTCATTTCAAGATATTTACTTGTAAATCCGATTTTTTCGTATAGAAACCTTGCAGGATTATCGGGTTCAACATGCAGAGCAATATTCCCATCTGCAATTTCAATTGCTTTAAGCATCATCTTTTTCCCAATTCCCTTACCCCTTAATTCATTATGTGTGGCAATATAAACAAGAATGTTTTCGGGAATATAGCCTTTCATTCCTGTTTGATTAACCACTACAACACAAGACATTTTCTCGCCTTCAAAAGCTTGTAATATAAAACCGCCAAAAGAGATTGTTTCTTTTAAAGCATAATTTACAGCTTTTTCAATATCCATTTTTAAATCACCAAAATTCTCCAAATGTTGAAAGAGAAACTCTACAATCTCCATTTTTTCTTTATGGTTTGGTCTGTTGGATTCATTAAATAATTTAATTTCATTCATGATTTTTATTTCTTTTAATTTGTTTCTATGTTAGTTATTAAAATGTTAGTTAACGGTTGCGTGTATGAAACGTTTGGCATTTCGAAGAGATTTCCTATCAAGTTACAACAACTTTTGATACGAGCTGAAACGCTTGATAAACCACTGACTGCCAAATGTTTTATACACGATGTTAGGTGCTGCACTTCTTTCTCATTTTTATTTTAACAGAATCTCAACTGAGTTCTCTGACATATTGAATTTGTTCATAATATTTGCAATCCTACTCATACAAGTTGAAGCAGATATATTTATATGAATAAATAAAACATCGTCATTTATTTCCTTAATCCTGTCCCAAAGTTTACCATCAAATGACTTATAGCGACTTGTTAAATCAATATTGTTTTCAATTAACAATGACAAAGACGACCAATTGAGTATTACATCATTCTTACCAAAGAGGTCATTCTGATTGTCAATGATTATATCAAAATCATAATTCGGATTTTCTTTGATAAAATGCAAAAATTTAATAAAAACATCTTGCCATGTTGTTGCTTTAATCTTTTTGTTATCAATGCTGATTTCAATTGGTTTGTTACCTTCAGCTATATCTCCAGCATCATTATCAAGTGGCGAAAATTTTGTTTCTTCAACGACTTTTGTATTCCAATTAGATGTCTCTTGATGACTATTTGGCAACGAAAATGTAGCTAAAAGCCAAGTAATCATATTGGTTTGATGATTTAACATACTTGCTTCATCCCATTTGTCATTGCTGACAACCGATAATCTATAGTTCAAAGACGATGTGTTTAATTTTGATTTTTTGATAGTGAATGACTTATTTCCAATTTCACTATTAAATTCAGTAAGAATCAGATTACCTATGTTATGCAGATATTGTTTGTGAATTTCATTATGATTTTCTCCTAAATCTTCTATCCAAGAACTTTCAAGTTTTTGAGGCATAATATGCTCAATTGTGATTTTAGGATTACGAAAGTCAACAGCTACTTTTGTGTTGTGCTCTTCAATTTTACCTAAAATAAATTTCGCATATTTTTTTACCCCTTCATAAAAGTTCATTGATTCGAGGTCTTTTTTCATTTCAACATCATTCGGGAATCTCATCCGATAGAACATCGTTGTTAATAAATCTAACATTGAAGTATTCCTTTTTACTAAGGCTTCAATTTTATCGCACAACAATACTATATTTTTGTTTTCACCTTGAGTAAGACCAAGAATCCGTCGTCGTATCAAATATGTTCTGATAGTTTCAAGTATAGAAATTAGTAAATCATCGTTTAACTTTAATCCATCAACACCAGATTGGTGATATTCTAATAAGCCTAAAACAAATGGCTTAAATGCTTCTGATTTTATATCATGAAAAATATTTCTTATAAGCTCTATTATTTCACGGTTTTTTATTGAATCATTTGAAATTGTATCGTTTACAACATCTGTAGTTATCCATTTATACCATTTTGCGTAACGAACAATATCGTTAATGAAATCCTTATGACTATTAAATTTACTTTCAACAAAATTCTTGAATAATTGATATATTTCCTTTGTATTATTATCGCTTACAGCCTTAATGGAACCAACAACCTTAAATTGAAGATAGTCACGAAAAAATTCGGAAGTATTTTCAAGTAAAACCGATTCGATTCTTGGATGCCATATTTTTTCATAAATATCAGATTGACTAGTACTATCCATATTTAACAATACATAGTTTCTTACTAAATCAGATAGAGTTAATGGTTTACCAAGTGAATTTAATGTTTCAAAAATAATTTGAGGGTCTTCTCCTTTAAACGGTCTTTCATCTAAGAAGATAACGGCAACATTCATTCTCTGAATTGCAGTTATATAATGGTTTAATTCAATTGTTGGATTTGACCTCTTTTTTTCATTTATTAATCTTGTAAAAAGTAGATAAGCATTATAAATAATTCCTGCTTTAGGAGTTTCTTTATTAACTAATGAGCGATATGAATCCCAATCCTTTGTTACTTGTTTAAGTTTTATTTTGTCTTGAAAGGAAGATGTATTATTTGTCAAATAGTTTTGATTTATATACTCTTGGTTTGCAGTATCAGTTTCTAAATCACGCAAAGCAATCAAAAATATAAGCGTAGTTGTAAGTCGTTGTTGTCCGTCTACAACAACTGACTTGTTTGCAAAGCCCGCTTTTTCTTCTTTGATTACAACTGTCCCAAAAAAATGCTCCAACTTGTCATGTTGCTTAGTATTTAATTCAGAGTCTATTATTCGTAAAACATCACTAAAATATCTTTCAATTTCATTTTTTCCCCAAGCATAAGCTCTTTGAAAGGGTGGAATAAAGAATGATGTAGCATTTTTTGCTAAAACATCATTAATCGAATGGCTTTCTGTTTTCATTTAATTTCAATATATTGTTGATGCGCTGTCTTTCTTAGTGTTGCAGCTAACGTTTTGCAGCTTGGCGAAGTGGCGGAAATCGAAGCACAAATGTTCAGTTTTGCACAAAAGTTTATTTGAAAACCAATTGCTCAATTTATCACTGAACCCGCCATTTTGCCAAACTGCTGTTAGCGGCTGGCATTTTCAATTTATTACATTTTCAATTTTTAAGTTCTTCAATTTTTTCAATGTCCCAATTTTTGTGTTGTTCGCTGATTTCATTTCGTATGTTTTGTTCGGTGTTTTGACTATTATTTTATCGTCATTAATGGTATACTGTGTATTATAGTTTGAGAAAGTTAGGCTGTTCTCGGTTTTTGAATATTTGAATGTGTCATTGTATAGTAATTCTATTTTTTCATTAGCGTCAGTAAAAACGTAATACAAAATATTTTCTGTCTTAAATATTTGCATTTTCTTCTTGTTTTCAAATTCAAAGGAAAGCAATAAATTGTCTAAATCTACTTCCAATGCAAGCTTTTGATATGTAGATTTTACCAATTTACCATTGACTAAATTCTGTTCTTCATAATTCCAAGTAATTCCCGAAGCACTCATTCCTTCTTCAACTATTTTTATCGGATAAGGATTGTTGTCTTTTACTTTAAATTCCGAATACTGATGCCAACAGCAACCACTTTTTGTCATTGTGCGAATTGTTTTTGTTTTGTAGTCAATGTCAAACATTCCGCAATAGTCTTGTGCAAGTTCAGTAAATTCAGGATTTTGTTTAAATCCTTTGTTTGTAGCCAAATAGATTTGGAAAGACGGTCCGTGATAACAACTATTTTGACCGTCCATAATCGCAAAGTCTTTTATTCCGTCAAAATTGAAGTCTTCGTATAAAATTGAACTTTGTTCTCCATAAGGAAGTTCTTTTACATTGGCAAGAACTTTTCCTTTATGAAGAGTGAAAGTTAATTCGTCCGAATTGATTTTAATGAGTTGTTTCTTAGTTTTTTTATCAAATATTGCTACCCAACCTTTGCTAAAAACTTCTGTTGTGTCTGCAATATATAATTTTCCGAAATAATCTTTTGAAAAATTGTCCACGACAAATGTTGTCTGACTAAATACAGATTTTGAAAGTAGAAAAATTAGTATGAATGATATTCGTGTCATTTGTCTGTGTAGTGTAGTTTTATGCTTGCCGCTAACGTTTGGCAGCTACCCGAAGGTGGCGATTTCGAAGCACTTCACTGTCAACCAAGCAGAAACTTTGATAGAAGCACAAAGCTTGATTTAACCACTGAACCGCCACTTTTGGGTAGGTGCTGTTATACCGCGTTATTTTCTCCACCATTCGTCTTTATTAGGGTTTTTATAGTCATAGTCTTGCCAACCAAATTGTCTATATTTTTCCTTAATTAAAAAATAGTCAGGCGAGTAATTTTCTTCGTCAATATAGTAAAAGTCGTCACAAAACGGCAGGTAAGAATAAAGTCCTGCGACATCAAGTGCGAATACACAATTTTGTTTCTCGTCAGTTTTATTGTCAGCATAATAGCCTACAAATGTTCTAATGTATTCTCTTAAAGAACCGTCTTCCATCCAAAAATTTCTCGCAACTCCATTACTTACATAAAATGATACTGAACTTGTTCCATTTATCGTCAATCCACTGTCAGGATTTTTTGATGCGAAATTAAAATCGTAAAGAAAAGTCATTGCCTTCATATTTTCGTCACCGAATAGTTCAGGAATTTCATACGCTTCTATCAGTTTTAAGTGTCCTACAAGCGTGTCAATGACTGTTCCTTTTCTCATTAATATTTTCAATTCATAGTCTTGATTTTTCACTTTGCTTACTAAATAAAAGTGAAAGTCAATTCTTTCAAAGTTTTGTCCTAATGCTCCTGTGTATGTTGAAAAATGTCCTGGGACTTCATTTTCTGCTGTGTCGTTATATGCTAAAATGTTACTGATGTCCAAATTTCTAAGTTCAACTGAATTAACGTCAAGTTTCTTAAAATAAGTTTGGCTTTTAATTTCAGTCACCCACAATTTGGCAATGTCGTTTTCTCGTTGTGAGTCTTTTGTTGTTTCGATTACTACAGTATTATCTTGATTAACCTGTCCACAAGCTAACAGAAAGGTCATTATTACGATTATCGTTGTTACTGTCTTCATTTTATAATGCGGTATAACGGTTACGTGTATGGTGTCGTTTGGCGATTCGAAGCACGAACCTGTCAAACAGTTAAAAGTTTTATTAAATGTAACACCCTTGAAATTAGCACTATCCGCCAAATGCACTATACACGATGTTGTGTTTTCGTGCTTTATTTCTTCCATCCGTCCGTGCGTTAGGGAGACATGCTTTTTAAGCAAATTTGGTCGTGCGGTTGATATGTGCGTTTGCTTAATATGCATGGCTCCAGAGGCTGGTTAATAATTTAATCTATCTATTTTAGCTCTATTATCCATTCGTTTAGCATCTTCATAATATCCTTTAGCTAATCTGCTGAAAATTGCAGAAACTCTTGGAAATTTATTCTTGTTATTCTCTGCTAGGTTTTCGAAATATTTTGCATGACCTCGCTCAATATCACCTCCATCAAAAGCTCCTCTTGTCGAAGAACCTCTTTTGTTAAATAATGCGGAAGAGAAATTATTCTTTAAACTATCAGTATTTATCTGTTCAATTATTTTGCCAATTTCTTCAGGTGGCCAGTTTTCACTTTCTTCTGGATATTGAGCTAAAATTTTTCCTATGTGCATGTCTGCAACATCCAAACGACCGCACTCATCTGCCTTTTTTCGTACATCCTTAATCCAAGAAGTTAATATCTCTTTATTAATGTTGTTTTGCTCGTCAATTCCAGGTATTTTTTTCCAACCATTTAATAGTTCATACGCTTGCCTCGCCCTATTTTGTGCTTGAGATTCATCAACGCCTTTACTTTCTTGTTCAGCAATTGATTCATCTTTTGATTTGTATAAGCATTTTAAAATATCTATAAAGAAATCAGTATTAGTTGCCAACTCTTCATGAAGAATTTTAGGATTTCTTCTATTGCCATACGATGCTAACAATGGAAGATAAAACCATTCTAATTTTATCAAAGTATCTCTGTTAATATTGTCTTGTTTATCAAGAGTTTCAAAAATTCTATTAATCTCATAACCGTCTATTCTTACTTCTTCGGAAGCTTCATCAGTAGCAGCTTTCTCTAATATTAACACTAATAATTCAGGAGAAATCTTGTCAACATTATGAGATGAAGCATCAATTGCTGAGTAATATCTTTTATATTCGATAAGTTTTTTGAGACCATATTCCAACTGCTCAACAGGCATACCATAAAAGCGATGGTGAATATTTAACCAATAATGATTTTTTATTCCAATATCAAGTGTTTCAAGTTTATCCCATAAAACTTGATTTTGCTCAATTGACAAAAGTAGGTTTGCAAGAGATTCATTGTCATATGATAGTTCTTTTAACTGGTTAAATAATTTAAAAATCCAGTCAATCCCTTTTAAATAATATTTTCTACTAAAAAAAGATTGTACAAAACCTAATTCTTTTTTTTCAAGTTTTAGTTCTTCACAAACCTTTAACACAGCTTCTTCTTCATCTAAAAATCTAGCGAGTATATCACCATATATCCACGGTTGTTTTATTTTTGATTTTAACTCTATAATTTTCTCGATTCCAACTTTAAAATATAACTTCTTTAAAGCTTCGGTTCTTGTCTCATCAATTACTTGACTTTGTTTCTCAAAAGGCACTTCTGGGTATTTGAAACCTTGTGGTAAATTTGGATGATGGTCATCAAAAAGCCACAAAGTTTGATTTATTTCATCTTTGGGAGTTAATCGTGTATAAAATTCTTCATATTTTTTCAAATCATCTTCTGGTAATGCCCAGTCTGTATCGGAATGAGACCTATGTCTTGAAAGAATCTCCCTTAATTTAGACCAAGCGACAAAACTGTTTTGTTTAACATTATCCAGCCTAGAATTAAGGAAATCTATCATAACATTCCTATCCTTTGGAGAAAGAGTTTTATTAGAGGATTCTTCAAGGAGTTTCGCTAGTTTTTCTTCACTATCATCAAAAATAGAAATCAATAATTCAACGACTCTTGAATGAGTTTTCCAGATTTCATCATATGTAATTGGCTTTTCTAGTTTTTCATCAAATAGTCGCCATCTCATTTTATGTGTAGGCATTCCAACTGAATGGTTATCAGGAAGCATAGAACAAAGAAGAGCCCACGCAATTTCAGGTTCTTCTCTACATATTAAAGCTAAAACGTCCATTCTATCATTATAGCTTGCCAAAGTTTGGAAATGCCATGGCTTAAAGATTTCAATTAAGCTATTTTTTGGTCGATTTGACAGATTACCTCCTGGGTCAATTACAGCAAGTTTTGCTAAAATAATTGAGGCTCTTGCAAAGAATTCTGGAGTCCATGCTATATTTTCTAATCCCCACAGTAAGCCAGTGTGGTAACTGGAAGGAGTAATAAAACCTTCCTCTTCTTTAAAGAGACTAAAAACAACAGAGTTATCAGAATTCAAATGTCTTTCAACTGTCTCTAAAAATGCGTTGGGCGATGCTTCTGCTAATTGAGGTAAAAGTCTTTCAAAAGATTTCCAAATTAATTCGTTGTCATTGGATAGTAATTCAGTAACAAGTTTATCAACCCATAGTTGAGATGATACTGGTAAATCAACTTTTAGCTTATCACCATAAACAGCAACTAAAATCAGAGATTGTGTTAAACCTTCCTTTATCCATGATGAGAAAACTTCTCCATCTTTCGTCATAAACATTCTTTCCTTTGCTGGAATTTCAAAAGAAGGATTCTTTTCAGATAAAACTTTTAGAAATGCATCGCCAAGTTTTTCAAAATCAGAATTAATTAAAAAATGAGATGCATTTGTCCATGCATCTAAAGGAGAAGTTAACCTCCAAAAATTATCTATTTTAACAATTGGTGAATCAGAAGTTAGCAACCATTTTTTCAACTTAAAAATGTATTCTTCATATTCCACTCCCGATAATTTCGAAATTAGTTCTCTATCGTTTTTGGAACCATCACTCCACCTTCCAGCAATTAAAGCAGGTATAATATCTCTGACATTTTCTGAACTTGCCCATTGAGGAATTGTTCTAGAAAGTTTAAGTTGTCTCCTAAGAATTGTAATATTCCTTGCTGATTCAATTGATAACTTTTCTGATTGATTTTTATCAAAGCCCGATTCTACTAATGAATTAACAAATTTATCCCTGTCAAGCGGTGGTAAAACAATTTTTAACTCCCAATTTATGGTGTTGTCTAAGCCTATTGGGATGATTACCGTGTGTCCTTTTTTTAAGGCAAGATTTATTATTTCTGATTCTTCAAACCTAGGTATTAGAATTAACTGGTCATTCTTATCAATTAGTTTTCTAAAAGAACTAGGACTATCAATAATAAAGCATTTTGATAATAGTTTATCTTTTTCACTAGGTTGGTTAATAAAACAAGACAATGTAAATGCTAATGATTCTTCACGAGAGGAGCTTTGTATTGCAATAATAGAAGGTGTTTGTATTGTTTTGATAATTTGAGAGGTTTCTTTCTCTCGTCCTCCTAGAATTAATGAAGCATTTAAATTAAAATTTGTTCCAGTTGACCACTCTTCCCAATATTCATCTGGAAAAACTACTCCTTCAAAAGTATTGTCTAGGTGTTTTATTTCAAACCATACAGAAATAGCAGGTTCTGTTTGAAGCCAATCTGTTATATCTTTCGCATCGTATATTATTATTTCCTTCCAATTTCCTTTATCTATTTTTTTAGTCAAGTTTTCTTTATTGTCAATTAAGAAAGGTGATACGAAAACAAATGTAGTATCTTGAGAATTTTCAGAGATGTTTCTTTTTATGCAATTTTTAATTAGTTCTAAATTTATATTTTCTGGGAAAGCGGTATTTAATTCCCAACAAGAAATTCCACTCGGAATATATTTATCTTGTTTTTCTGATTTGACGATTAAATCAAAGGCCTCAACATCTAGTATCTCAATATTTGGTGATAAAGAAATCAATCGTTTTATAAGCAAGAAAAAATCTTTATCAATATTTTTTTGTTTTGCCCAATTTATTAAAGGTATTACTTCCCGATTATTAAGGTAAGCTTCTGTTTCTTCCTTTTCTTTTTTCTTCTTTCTTTTATCAATAATTATTGTATAAACCCCAATGAAGGCACCAACAATTGTGACTATGATTGATATGATTGTTATTAATTCTACCATGTTATTTTCTTTCAGTTAATAAGGAAATTGAACACATTACGGTACTAAGAACCAAGAATATCCATGATACATTAAATGAAATATCCTTATCAAATGTTTGATTGGTGCTTATTACAGGAAACAGAAAAATCATTGCAAAACAAAGGAAGAGAGAAAAACCTATTAAGGTCTTTTGAGCTAAACTATTTGAACATTCACTATTTAGTAAATCTGCAACATTTGCACCTAGAATTGAAAAGCAAACTAATAATAATTCACCTTTTGATATAACTTTATAAAATGCTTGTCCCCAAGACATTCCTGTAGTGTCAAGACCAATTAAATAGAATATTGAGGCTGTAATTGGTAATATCGAGAGAAGTAAGCCAAATATTAACCAAACTAAAAATCTACTTTTCTTTTCCATTTATTTTTCCTGTATCATATTATTCAAATATATCGAATCAATGTGTGTTGGCAAAAATTTGGCTCTTTTGCAAGCTGATGCATTGGCTCGTGAGTTAGGGCTTGCAAATGTGCCAAATGTGCGCTGGCATTTGTTGCACGGTCTCTTAGCATGAAACACAACGTTTTATTTACGCAATTTCGTAAATACATACAAATTTATAACATGCGTATATGAAGTTAGCTTTAATAATTATATATCTGATAATAATATATTTATGTAATAAACTATTAAAAAAATTTT
>Ga0116170_10005723_pt1 | contig 11034 bp, 9 predicted proteins | sample AD_JPNHW1_MetaG_FD_89797 | JGI IMG/M metagenome (GOLD analysis project Ga0116170, IMG submission 89797) | Active sludge microbial communities of municipal wastewater-treating anaerobic digesters from Japan - AD_JPNHW1_MetaG | ecosystem: Engineered > Bioreactor > Anaerobic > Digestate | place... | reverse complement strand
GTACCAATTGCTCCGATTGACTTTGATTACCCTGCATGGTAACATCGACGGATCATGAGCCTGTAAGCCCCTCCGGAGCCGCGACCGCGGCGTCCCGCTCCCTGCCTCCCCCCCGCCGCATGAGTCCTCGTTTCGCTGTCGCTTTACCGTGGCGGCGTGTCACGCTAGAGAGCCCTTGCCTGTCCAGGCCTTGATGGCGCAGGATGGGGCTTCCCGATCCCGGAAGGAACCTATGGCAGAACTGAAAGATACCGCCACCCGCGCGGAACGCGCTTTTCTCGTCGGAGTGCAGACCGACACGATCTCGAAGGGGGAGGCCGAGAGCCTCCTTAAGGAACTCGGGGGTCTCGCCACGAGCCTTGGCCTCGAGATCGCCGGCAACATGCCCGTGAAGGTGCGCGAACGGACAGCGGCCCTCTTCCTCGGCACCGGCAAGGCCGACGAGGTCGTGGCCGCGGCCAGGGCGGAAAACGCCGATTCCATCGTCTTCGACCACCCCCTCACCCCTGTCCAGCAGCGCAACTGGGAGAAGCTCGCCGACCTCAAGGTCTACGACCGTTCCGAGCTCATCATCAAGATCTTCGCGAGCCGCGCCCTCACCAAGGAGGCGGCGCTCCAGGTCGAGCTGGCCCAGCTCCAGTTCTCCCTGCCCCGTCTCGCGCACTCCTACGAGGCCCTCTCGCGCCAGCGGGGCGGGCGCTACGGCACCAAGGGCTCGGGCGAGCAGAAGATCGAGCTCGACCGGCGGGCCATCGAGAAGCGGATCCACGACATCGAGGAGGAGCTCAAGGTCGTGCGCAAGAGCCGCGAGGTGCAGCGCAAGCGGCGCGAGCGCCTCGACGTGCCGCGGGCCGCCGTCGTGGGCTACACGAACGCGGGCAAGTCCAGCCTCCTCAACGCCCTCACGCGCGCGAGCGTCCTCGTCGAGGACAAGCTCTTCGCCACCCTCGACCCGACGACGCGGCGCCTCGGCCTCTCGAAGGGCGGCAGCCTCCTCCTCACCGACACCGTCGGCTTCGTGCGCAACCTGCCCCACGGCCTCGTCGAGGCCTTCAAGGCCACCCTCGAGGAGGCGGCCGCCGCCGACCTCCTCGTCCACGTCGTCGACGCCTCCGACTCCGAGGCGGAGCTCCACATGAAGACCACGGACAAGGTCCTCGCGGAGATAGGCGCGGGCGAGGTGCCGCGCATCCTGGCCGTCAACAAGGTCGATCTCCTCGATCCCGCGATGCGCGAGGCCCTCTCTACCCGCTTTCCCGGCGCTCGCATAGTCTCCGTGAAGACGGGCGAGGGCATCCCCGAGCTGCTTTCGGCCATCGAGGAGGGCCTCACCGCGAACGCGGACGTGCTTCGCGTCCGGATTCCCGATGCCGACTACGGCCTCGTGGCCCTCCTCCGCCGCGAGGCGCAGATCATCGACGAGGAGCGCGACGACGAGGGCACGACCCTCTCCTGCCGCGTGCCGGACCGCCTCGTGTCGAAGTTCGACAAGTACAAGGTGGAGTGAGGCGCGCTCCGGATTCGCGCAACGCGCCATGAAGGAAGGGGCGGCCATCGCTGGCCGCCCCTTCTCCTTGCCCCTTGGCCGCGCGCCGCTCCCGGAGGCGAGTCGCGCGGCCCCGCGTCAGGCGCCGGAGCCCGGGCCGCTGGCCTTGGCGTCGCCTTCCGCGCCGCCGCCTTCGGTGGTGGCATTCCCGGACGGGCAGCACTCGTTCATGTTCTCGCGGATCACGCGCTTGCGCTTCCTCTCCTCCCTGTTCCCGCCTCCATGCGAGCCCGTCCCCTTGAAGAGTATCGAGGAGAGGATGAGGAGCCCCCATCCTTGCCAGTAGCCTATCCTCGGGAGCCCGAAGATGGCCGGCATGAGGCCGTTCCAGAGCCACATGAGGACGAAGCCGAAGAGGACGGCGAGGCCAGCGCCCCCGACGACGCCCGCCGCGATGGCCGCGGCCTTGGCGCCCGTGCTCCAGTCCTCCCAACCCTTTCCGTTCATGGTAGCCTTCATCTATCCTTCCTCCTTCACGATCCGGCCCAGTCCCTGAGGGCCCGGGCGAGTTTCTCTATCGCATAACGCTTGCGTGCCATGAGGGTGTTGACCGGCACCCCCGTCCGTTCGGACAGCTCCCTGAACCCGATGCCCGCCAGGGCCTGCGCCTCGATCACCTCCCGCTGGTCGGCCGGTAGGGCGCCTATCGCGTCCGAGAGGGCCTCGGCGAGGGCGTCCATGACGGACTGGTCCCCGGGGTGGAGGCCCGTCGCCTCGGCGATCTCGGCCAGGGTCTCCGCCGAGACCCGGACCTCCCCCGCACGCCTCCGCACGGCCTCCCGACGCCACAGGTCGGAAAGGCGGTTGCGGAGGGCCGTGAAGAGCCAGCCGGGGAGGTTGCTGACCGCGGAGAGGAGGTCGAGGCTCCCGAGGGCAGACGCGAAGGCGTCCTGGAGGGCGTCCTCCGCGTCCTCGCGGTTCCGCGCGAGGCGCTTCGCCCTGGAAAGGAGGCGGCTCCCGTCCTTGCGGTAGGCCGCCTCCACCTCGCGCAGCAGCCTGGCTTCGTCGTTGTTCCCGTTCATCGTTACCAAGTATGACGCGCGAGGGAGGGTTCCCGTGTGGAAAATCGTGCGCCCCTCCCCTTAGGCCCTCGAGAGGGCTTCCCGCGGGCCGTTTCGGGGCTATACTTGAGGCTCATAGGAGGCAAAAGCATGTCCACCACGCTGACCGTCTGGCTCTGGGTCCTCGGGGCCCTCGTCGTCGTCATCTTCTTCTCGGGCATCCGCATCGTCAGGCCCACCCATCGCGGCCTCATCGAACTCTTCGGCAAGTACCACCGTTTCGCCGAACCCGGCTTCCACTGGATCATCCCCGTCGTCGAGCGGCTCTTCCTCGTCAACGTCACCGAGCAGATGGTCGACGCCGAGCCCCAGGAGATCATCACCAACGACAACCTCAACGCCCGCGTCGACGCCCAGGTCTACTTCCGCATCAAGAGCGAGGAGGAGAACGTCAAGGCCTCGACCTACGGCGTGAACAACTACCGCATCCAGATCGTGGCCCTCGCGCGCACCACGCTCCGCAACATCATCGGCACGATGACGCTGAAGAGCGCCAACAGCGAGCGCAGCAAGATCAACTCGGAGCTCCTCCGCACCCTCCTCACCGAGACCCAGAGCTGGGGCCTCGACGTGGTCCGTACCGAGCTCAAGGAGATCGACCCGCCCAAGGACGTCCAGGAGACGATGAACAAGGTCGTCAAGGCGGAGAACGAGAAGATAGCGGCCGTCGACTTCGCGACCGCCACGGAGACCATGGCCGACGGCCAGAAGCGGGCGGAGATCAAGAAGGCGGAAGGAGTGAGGCAGGCCGAGATCCTCAAGGCCGAGGGCGAGGCCCGCGCCATCCAGCTCGTCAACGAGGCGGCCGACAAGTATTTCGTCGGCAACGCCCAGCTCCTCCGCCGCCTCCAGGCGGTCGAGGAATCCCTCAGGAACAACTCGAAGATCGTCCTCCCCCAGGACGGCCAGCTCGTCAACGTGATAGGCGACCTTGCCGGCATCACCGAGCACAAGGGCAAGTCCCCCTCGGGCTCCTCAGGGCAGCAGGGCTGATCCCGGCCCGGAGCCGGCCCCGGCCGGCCCGCGTCCAGGGCCCGGGAGGGCCGCCACCATGTGAAAAGAAGGCCCCGTCCGGGGCCCTCTCCTTTGGCGTCCTGCGATCCAGGCGTCCTGTCCTGCCGCTGCGCGGCTACTGCTTTCCCTCTTCCTTCGCGTAGTACTGGAGGAGCTGGACCATGTAGTAGATCTTCTTGTAGACCTCGACGAGCCAGTCGCGGGGCGGGCGGGGCGAGGCGGACTCGATCTCCTTCCAGTTGAGGACCACCTCGTGGTGGGGCCTGTCGTGGTCCTCGATGAGGGACTTGAAGTGGCGCCCCATCGTGATGAGGTTGGCGCCTGCCCTGTTGACGAAGCCCAGGGCCTTCTCGTTCACGTCCTTCAGCATGGTCCTCAGGTACTTCACCTGCTCCTTGTCGCGGTCGCTCTTCATGAGGGAGCTGTGTATCCTCGAGCCCGTCTCGCCCTCGTCCCCGAGCGACTCGTCGAACTGGAGGATCTGGTCCGAGATCTCGAGGAGGGCGTGGTAGGCGTCGGAGAGCTGCTGCATCTGGAGGTTGGTGGTCCACTGGCCCTTGATGATGAGGATATCGACTATCTCGCGGATGTCCTTCTTGAAGTAGTCGATGAGGTAGGCCTTGAGGTAGTTGAGGGCCTGGGTCTGGGTATAGCCGCCGAGCATCTTCTTGGCGAAGACGACGTTGGCCTTTTCCGTGTAGTTCTTGGTCCTGAGCACGATGGCCGTGCCGAAGACCTGCTTTGCCACCTCGTCGATCTTGGCGTTGCGCTTCTCCTGGATGAGGCGCTGGATGAGGGTCTCGATCTGGGCCTTGAGCTTCTGGAGGAAGGGCTCGACGATGCGCTCGCCCGGATACCGCGCAATCGCCGCCCAGTGAGGGTCATGCTTCACGTGGCGGACTATCTGCTCGAGGATCTGGCTCTTGCGGACCTCGGCCATGGCCGGGAGGAGCTTCATCCAGGCGTCGACCTGGATGACGTCGGCGTTGCGGTAGGCCTTGAGGGCGGCGAAGACGTGGGGCCAGTCGGCCTCGACGTCGAGGGGCAGGAAGACCTCGAGGAAGTCCTGGATGTCGTCGGCCACGTACTCGCCGTTGATCGCGTCGAACCTCGGGTTGCGGTTGAAGGTCCTCTCCTGGAGGCCCGAGTCGAACTTCTTGAGGAGGAAGTAGTAGTCGAAGGAGACGAAGTTCACGAAGGAGAGGAGGGTGTTGTAGGCCGAATCGATCTGCTTGCTCATCTCGCCGTCGAAGATGGCGTAGAAGGAGGTCATGTCGGCCTTGACCTCCTCCTGGAGTTCCTTGAGCCCGAGGGTCTTGGCCCGCTCGAGGACATGCGCCTCCGTGAGGCGCTCCGATACCGCCTTCTGCTGTTCGGAAAGGAAGCTCTCGATGATGAAGGAGCGGAGGGCTGCCGAGCCCTGGGCGTTGCCGAGGAGGAGCTGGGCCGGCGCCGTGGTCCTGTAGAGCTCGAAGAAGAACTTGGCGAGGCCCGGCAGGGCTTCCTGGCCCTTGGGCCGGTAGAACTTGAACTTGGTGCGGGAAAGGTCCTTCCCTATGGCCTTGAGGAGTTTCTTCTTCTCGGCGTCGGGATCGCCCATGCCTGCGAAGAACGAGAGCAGATGCTGTATAAAGCCGCCGCCCGGAGCCGGCTTCTGGGTCTTCGCACTCATATCGTTCACATTATATGATCGGAGCCGTTCCGGTCAACTCGCGCCGGCAAGGCCGGCCAGTCCACGATGAGTTCGCCCGCGGCGTGGGCCGAGGGGCCGGCAGGTCTTCCCGGGTCGATGAGGAGGGCTCCCGTCGGGTCGAGCCCCACGAGGATCCCTTCGACCACCTTCCCGCTTTCGGGCAGGCCGTCCTGGAAGCGCACCCTCGCGCCCCTCATCCAGAGGATGGCCTCGGCGGCCTCGCGCCAGCGGGAGTCCTCCAGGACGAGGCGGATCTGGCCGAGGGCCAGCTCGAGGATGCGGAAGCGGTCGAGTCCCGCGGCCTCGCTTCCCAGGGCGAGGGCCAGGCTGGTCGCCTTGGCCGCCAGCTCGGGCGGGAAGCTTTCCATGCCCACATTGATGCCGAAGCCGACGAAGGTGCCTTCCGGCGAGGCTTCGCAGAGAATGCCCGCCACCTTCCTTCCCCCGAGGAGGACGTCGTTGGGCCACTTGAGGACGGCTGCAGGGAAGGAAGCCGCCTGCCCCGGGGCAGCGGCGGAGCAAGGCTTCTCGGCCTTCGCCGGCCCCCCTGCGAACGAAGCGCCTCCCTTGTCGCCGCCCTCCTGGCCGGCTTTCCCCGCGAGGCCGCCGATCACCCTGCAGAGGGCGAGCCCTATCCTGAGGGGCAGGGCGGGGATGAGGGCGGCCTCGGGGCCCAGGATGAGGGTCGCGAGGAGGCCCTCGCCGGGAGGAGCCCGCCAGGCCCGGTCGGCGAAGCGCCCCCGGCCTGCGCTCTGCTCGTCAGCCATGATGACGCTTCCCGGCCGGACGCCGGCTTTGGCCAGCTTGCGGGCCTCGTCCATGGTGGAACTGGTCACCTCGACATGGAAACTCGAGGCGCCCGGGAAGGGATTGGCGATGGCGAGGGGCTTCATGGGGCCCGATTCTACCCCCGGGCCGGCGGCACGGGCAATGCGTTACGCGGCTTATGGCCTGCCATGGCTGGACGCGGGCCTTCCGTCGTGATAGCTTCTGTTCACGACTTGAACGATGCCCTCCTTTCCCGAGGTGGTGGCCGACACAGGGCGGTCCACGGGCCCGGGAATCGAAGGATCGGAAGGAGCCTCTCGTGTGCGGAATCATCGGTTACGTAGGGCCGAGACGGGCCACCCCCATCATCCTGGAGGGGCTGAAGCGGCTCGAGTATCGCGGCTACGACTCGGCGGGCCTCGCTGTCTGCCAGGCGGCAGGGGCTGTCGCGGCTAGCCAGGCGGCGGAAGCCCCGGCCGGCAAGGGCGCGGCGCCAGCCACCCTGACCCTGGTGCGCAGGATCGGCAAGATAGCCGAACTCAGGCAGGCCGTCCCGAAGGAGCTTGCCGGCACCTGGGGCATAGGGCATACGCGCTGGGCGACCCACGGCGGCGTCACCGAGGCCAATGCCCATCCCCACCTCGACGCCTCGGGCAGGATAGCCGTCGTCCACAACGGCATCATCGAGAACTACCGCTCCCTGCGGGCCGCCCTCGAGAAGGAAGGCGTCGTCTTCAAAAGCGAGACCGACTCCGAGGTCATCCCCCACCTCATCGCGAAGTATTACGAGGGCGACCTCGAGGCAGCGGTGCGACGCGCCATCTCACGCCTCGAGGGCACCTACGGCATAGCTGCCATCCATGCCGACCTGCCCGGCGTCATCGTCGGGGCCAGGAACGGCAGTCCCCTCCTCATCGGCGTGGGCGAGGGCGAGATGCTCCTTGCGAGCGACGTGGGCGCCCTCGTGGCCCACACCCGACAGGTCGTCTACCTCAACGACGGCGAGGTCGTCTCGATCGACGCCTCGGGCTTCCGGACGACCGACCGAGAGGACAGGCCCGTGGACAAGACCATCGAGTCGGTGTCCTGGGACCTGGGCGCCATGGACAAGGGCGACTATCCCACCCACATGGAGAAGGAGATCTTCGAGCAGCCCGAGTCCATCGCGAGGGCCCTGGGCGGAAGGCTCGAGGCCGAGGGCGCGAGTGTCAAGCTCGGCGGCCTCAACCTGGACCGCGCCGCCCTCCGCGCGGTGAACCGCGTCAGGGTCATAGCCGCGGGCACGAGCTGGCATGCCGGCCTCGTGGGCTGCCAGCTCCTCGAGGGCGTCGCGCGCATCCCCGCCGGCGCCGAGCTCGCGAGCGAGCTCCGGCACCGCAACCCCGTCGTGGAGCGCGACAGCCTCTGGTTCGCCGTCTCCCAGTCGGGCGAGACCGCGGACACCCTGCACGGCCTCCGCGAGGCCCAGCGCAAGGGCGGCAAGGTCCTTGGCATCTGCAACGTGGTCGGCTCGACCATCGCGCGCGAGGCCGACGGCGGCATCTACGTCCACTCGGGCCCCGAGATCGCGGTGGCCTCGACCAAGGCCTTCACGAGCCAGCTCGCCGCCTTCTACCTCTTCACCCTCCTCATGGCCAGGATGCGCGATATGTCGGCCTCCGAAGGCGCGCGCTTCTCCGACGCCCTCCAGTCCGTGCCCGCCAAGGTTGCCGATGTCCTCATGGATCGCGACCATGTCCAGAAGATCGCGAAGAAGTATTCCCACTCCCGCGACTTCCTCTTCCTCGGCCGCGGCCTCATGTACCCGATAGCCCTCGAGGGCGCTCTCAAGCTCAAGGAGATCTCCTACATCCACGCCGAGGGCTATGCCGCCGGGGAGATCAAGCACGGGCCCATCGCCCTGATCTCTCCCGAGGTGCCGAGCGTCTTCCTCGTGCCCGACGACGAGCTCCGCGCCAAGACCCTCTCGAACATGAAGGAGGTCAAGGCGAGAGGAGGCCCCGTCATCGCGGTGGGCGTCGAGGGCGACGAGGAGACGGCTGCCCTGGCCGACGACTTCATCGCGACGCCGCGCATGGATCCCCGCTTCTATCCCTTCACCATGGTGGTGCCGCTCCAGCTCTTCGCCTATTTCTGCGCCCTGGAACTGGGTCGGGACGTGGACCAGCCCCGAAACCTCGCCAAGTCCGTGACCGTGGAATGAGATCAAGGAGGGGATGATGACGCCGACCTCGAGTCCTGACTCTTCGAGCCGGTCGCGGGCCGGCGTCCTCGTCCTCTCCCTTGCCGCGGCCCTGTCCCTCCTCGCCCCCTGCGGCCTTGCGGCCCAGGCGGGCGGCCGAGCCACAGGCAGCGCCGCCGGCGCCACGGCTGCTCCCGCGGCGATCCGGTCGCCGGCCCGACTCCTTTCAGGGCCCGCCGCCCTCCGCGGCCTGCCTTTCTTCGCGCCCAATGCCATCAGGGTCCTCCGGGGCGAGTATGACCTCGGTCCCTTCCGCATCACCCTCTGGTATACGAGGGATGCCCTCGTCTTCGGCGATGCCTGGAAGGCCCAGCCGTCGGGTAGGGGAGGGCAGGCAAGGTCCTGGCTCCTCGAGCGACCCGAGGGCCCCGTACTGGCAATCGCCGAGTCGGGTTACAGTCTCTTCCTGGAGCTTCCCCTTGATTCCCCATCCCTGCGTCGCTTCGCTTGGGCCCTCGATGAGAAATTCCGCATTTTCTTCCTCAATTCTCCAACGGATGCGGAGCTTTCCTTCCCCGCCTTTGTGGATTTCGTTCCGTAATAATACGGAACAGTCCTTTCTATCTCCAATATATCTAAATACGATGATACTTCCAATAAAATCAAAGTCGAGGAAAGCCATACGCCTCCTCCCCCGAACTGTCAATAGTCATAATTGCAAATGATTGCGGAAAGCCCTGTCATTTCCCGGTTTTTTTCTTGTGCCGCCACGGAACCTACCGTATACTGCCTCCAGATATCTTCACGAAGCAACCAGAGGAGGAGAGACTCATGCGCACTCGTTCCGTGCTGTTTGTCGTCCTGATCCTGTGCCTCGCGCTTGTTGGCTGCGGCGGAAACGCCAAGCAGGACAACGTAATCAAGATAGGCTGGCTCGGTCCGCAGACCGGCGACAGCGCCCTGTGGGGACAGGCCGAGCTCGCGACCGTCCAGATGATGGCCGATGACTACAACAAGGCCGGCGGCATCGAGGTTGCCGGCAAGAAGTACCAGATCCAGATCGTTCCCTACGATGACAAGGGCGATTCGGTCGAAGCCGTCAACGTAGCCAAGCGTCTGACGAGCCAGGACCACGTCGTCGCCATCGTCGGTGCACAGGGCTCTGGCGAGGCCATCGCCATAGCGCCCTACGTCAACGAGGCCAAGGTCCCGACCGTCGCCTCCACCGCCACGAATCCCAAGGTCACGGTCACCGAGTCCGGCGCGGTCAACCAGTACATGTTCCGCGCCTGCTTCACCGATCCCTACCAGGGCAAGGTCGCCGCGTACTTCGCCTACCAGCGCCTCGGCAAGCGCAACGCCGCCATCTTCATGACGATCGACGATCCCTATTCCACGGGACTCGCCCAGTACTTCACGGAGAACTTCGAGAAGGCCGGCGGCAAGATCGTGGCCACCGAGAACTACACCTCCGGCGAGAAGGACTTCCGCGCGCCGCTCACGAAGATCAAGAACGCCAACCCCGACGTCATCTTCATCCCCGCCTACTACAACGACGTGGCCCTCATCGCCAAGCAGGCCCGCGACCTCGGCATCAAGACCCTCCTCCTCGGCGGCGACGGCTGGCCGTCAGAGAACGTGATCGACCTCGCCGGCGGCCCCGGCGGCGCCCTCGAAGGCTGCATGTTCGTCAACCACCTCGACATGCAGGGCGATCTCGCGAAGCCCGTCCGCGACGAGTACAAGGCGAGGACCGGCAAGAACGCCGAGCTCAACTCCTACATGGTCCACGATGCCCTCCTCATGGTCATCGAGTCCATCAAGAAGGCCGGCTCCCTCGACGGCGAGAAGATCATGAAGGCCCTCGAGACCTGTGATCTCGAAGGCGTCACCGGCCACATCGTGATCGGTCCCCAGCACGACCCGGTCAACAAGACCGCCTGGCTCATCAAGATGGAAGGCCCCGTCATGAGGCTCGAAGAGCAGTTCTCCGCCAAGGACTAAGCCCGCTTTCAGATACGCCGCCGCGGCCATTCCGCCGCGGCGGCTCTTTATCCATGGCCCGCACCCGAGGACGGCGCCTCGCGCTGCCAGAGCGGGCCGTGGCAAGGACCCAAGGACGATGAACCAGTTCTTCCAACAGCTCGTCAACGGACTATCGATAGGCTCCATCTACGCGTTGATGGCGGTCGGGTACTCCCTCGTGTACTCGATCATGAACTTCTCCAACTTCGCGCACGGCAGCGTCATCATGCTGGGAGCCTACTTCGGCTTCTTCTGCCTCTCCCTCCTCGGCCTGCCCTTCGCGCTGGCCTTCTTCGTCGCGGCCTGCGGCACGGCCCTGGTCGCCGTCATCCTCGAACGCCTGGCCTACAAGCCCCTGCGCGACAGGAACGCGCCCTTCCTCTATTTCATCATCACCGCCATGGGCGCCTCGATCTTCATCGACAACGGGGTGATCGCCACCATCGGCCCCACGCCCAAGACCTTTCCGCAGCAGCTCCTGCCCGACTTCCTCAAGAGCGGGACCATCCAGCTCGGATCGCTCAACATCGGCAAGGTCGATGTGGCGATGTTCGTGGTCGCCGCCGTCTGCCTCGCGGCCCTCGTCCTCTTCATCGACTTCACGAAGATGGGGAAGGCCATACAGGCCACGGCCTACAACATGAAAGCCAGCGCCCTCATGGGCATCAATACGAGCTTCGTGATCATCCTCGTCTTCGCGATAGGCGGCGCCCTGGCCGGCGTGGCGGGCGTCCTCTACGGCATG
>Ga0116170_10005722_pt1 | contig 11035 bp, 10 predicted proteins | sample AD_JPNHW1_MetaG_FD_89797 | JGI IMG/M metagenome (GOLD analysis project Ga0116170, IMG submission 89797) | Active sludge microbial communities of municipal wastewater-treating anaerobic digesters from Japan - AD_JPNHW1_MetaG | ecosystem: Engineered > Bioreactor > Anaerobic > Digestate | place... | reverse complement strand
CGGTCTCCTGTTGGGTGGCGAACAAATACCCGCTTCCAGGGCGGGCGCCGCGATAGTAGCTAATGCTTCCGGAGCCGACACGGAAGATCTTTGACAACGCGGCCCCTCCCGAAAAACCTTTGTAACGCACATCATTGACCTGTTGGACGGTCGACGTCCCTAACAACGCAGCCATCTCTGAAGGCAATGTGACCGTTCCGATGTTATTGACGCGGTACAGGAAGGCGCCGGCGCTGATGTTGAACGACACGGACGGAGTGAGACTGGAACCCAGGCTCCAGGCGAGCGAGTGAAGTTGATTGCCGCCATAGTAGCCTGGGTACTCAAACTGGTTGAACCCGTAGTGGACTCCAGTATTCGTGCGGCTGGTGAGAACGCGCGTGTAGCCGCCGCCGAAGCCTGCGCTGTTGGAGCCGACAAGGTAATCGAGCGCACGGCGGACCCGGCTGGCGCCGGCGCTGAGCGTGAAGATGTCGCGCTGGCTGGCGGAGTAAGACAGTCCCGCCTGGACGCTGGAGAACGTTACACGCGTGCCGAACAACTCGTTGTCCACCAGGCCGTTGTCGGCCATGTTCTGGACTCCGATGATGGCGCTGCTGGCCGAAGTCTGGCTCTGAGAAGAACTGGAGGCCGTGGATATTCCCACGGGTCCAACTCCCGCGAAACCGCCCATCCCGCCCCCATAGCCATAGCCGCCATTGGCGGAGCCACCCATGCCGCTCAGGTTGAAAGTCAGATTTTGCGTTAACCGGTGCGTCAGTTGGATGCCGCCCACATGGCTGGTTCCGCTGCTCATGCCGTTGTAGCGGTATGTATTGACAATCGGCGTGACGAAACTGTAGGAACCCACTAGCCTGGTGCGTTCCCAGGCGCGGGAGATGCTCACTCCGCCCGAAACCGACGCCCCATAGCGAACTGGCGTTGTCTCGTCCTCATAGGTGGAACTCGCGGCGTTGCCGTTGATACCCAGCCAGGGCCGGATCGAGGGTACGTCGGGCCTGACCGGACCCAGTCCGGCGCCGCTGAAGATGCCCCCAAAACCGCCAATCCCGCCATAGCCCCCCTGCCCCAGCAAGGGAACGGCGGCCAATAGCAACGCGGCGGCGGTCAGAGCGGCCCGCTTCCCTGGAATGTCCATCAACTCCCCCCGTCTATCGTTGGCGCAGTACCCAGCCTAGAGCCCGGTGCGTCCTAAGCTTGTATCGACCAGATGCCAGATGCTCCTTAGGCTGCCGACAACCCAGAATAGCGGAAACCCACTGGTGCTTCAAGACTTGGAGGTCCAGTACGAAGAGGCCCCGGATGACTGGACCGAATCGGCTACGCTATGAATAGGGTAGCGAACCACCGAAACGTGATGCTTCTACGCCAAGCCGCGGCCACACTCGTCTTTCTCGCACTGGCCTGCCCGACGGCCCGGGCGCAAGGCGAGACGCAGCTTGACGGCAATCCGGCCCTGTTCGCCGTCCTGGCGGCGATAAATGCATCCGGCCACGACGCGGAACGGGACTCTCCGACCAACCACCCGCTCCGGAACGAGATTCGCCAGGCGATTCTGGCCAAGAACCCGCCCAGCCTCAGCCGGCTGAAGGCGTTTATCGCCGACCAGCAGCGTGGCGGCTGGAACGCTGAACTCAGCCGGTATATCGCCTTCGCGCTCAGTTCGGGTCCGCCGCCGGATTTCAAGCCGAAATATGGTTCGGATCAGATGCCTCCCGAAGCGGCATCACTTGAACCACTCAGGCCGTTGCTGGTGGAATTCTGGGCGGAGGCCGGACTCGAGAAGCTCTGGGCTGCGTCGCAACCCGCTTATGATGAAGCCATCGCCCGTTACCATGAGCCCGTTGTCAACGCGGTGCTGAGCGCCAACATGTATTTGCGGAATCCGACCAGCGGCATGAGCGGGCGCCGGTTCCAGGTCTATATCGATTTGCTGGGGGCGCCCAACCAGGTCCACGCCAGAAGCTACCTGGACGACTATTACGTGGTGGTGACGCCTTCGGTGCGCCCGAGGATCGACGAAATCCGCCATGCCTATCTGCACTACCTTCTCGATCCTCTGTGTATCCGATACCAGGTGCGGCTGGACGAAAAGAAGGGCCTGGGCGACTTTTCGCATGCCTCGCCAATTTTGGCCGAGGAGTACAAGAACGATTTTGTGCTGCTTGCCGGGATGAGCCTCGTCAAAGCGGTGGAGGCGCGATTGGACCGGCAGCCACAAAGAGCAGAGACGGCAATGCGCGAGGGTTTCATCCTGGCCGCCTACTTCTATGAGGCGCTCGCAGGCTACGAAAAGCAGGAGCGGGCGCTACGCTTCTATCTGCCCGAGATGATTGACGCCATCGACCTCGGCAAGGAAGACAGGCGCATCGCCAAGGTCGAGTTCAGCCAGAAGCGTTCGACCCGCGCGGTGCAGCCACAAGCCCCCCCGCCGCCGGTGCAGAGCGAGGCGGAAAAGCTGATCGAGGCGGCTGAACGGGCTTATTCGAAGCGGGATCTGGAAACGGCTAAGCCCGCCTTCAGGCGCATCGTTGAGTCGAGAGACTCGTCCAGGTTTCATGCCAAGGCCTACTTTGGTCTGGCTCGAATTGCGGCTCTGGAAAGAGATCCGGAGCTGGCGGTGGAGTTATTCGAGAAGACGTTGGAGTCTTCGCCCGAGCCGTTCGAAAAGGCCTGGGCCAGCGTCTATCTCGCGCGTCTTTCCAAGGCTGCCGGCGAGTTCGCCGAGGCCAGGAGGCATTACCAAACGGCGCTGGCGGTCGAAGGCGGCAGCGAAGCGGCAAGGCAAGCGGCCGAAAAGGAACTTGCATCACTGCCCCCGGACAAGTCACCCTGAGGTTAGCCATGATTCGTACCCGTATCGCCGTCACCATCCTGGCGCTGGCCGCTTCGGCGGGCGTCGTTCTTGCCCAGTCCGCCAGCACCAAACAGTTGAAAGTGAAATCACAGAAGGAAGCTGAAGCCATCCAGGCGATGTTCCAGGCTCCTGATCCGGACGCCCGCATCGCAGCGGCCAAGGACCTCATCACCAAGTTCGCCGACACGGACTTTAAGTCCACCGCCTTCTATATCATGTCGTTCTCGGCGCAGCAGAAAGCCGATCTTGAGAACGTGGTCGTCTATGGAGAACAGGCGCTGGAAGCCGATGACAAGAATTACGGAGCCATGCTCCTGATCTCGTCGGCGCTGGCACAGCGGACGCGCGAATTCGACCTCGACCGCGAAGAGAAGTTGGGCCGTGCAGAAAAGCTCGCCAACGCGGCGATGGAGCTTCTGAAAACTGCTCCGAAGCCAAACCCCGGCATTACGGATGAACAGTGGGAAGCCGCCAAGAAGGACTACACCGGACAAGGCTATGAAGGTCTCGGGATGGCGGCAATGGCACGGAAGAATTACGCAGCCTGCGCAAGCAACCTGCAGTTGGCCGTCGACAGCGCTTCTCAGCCCGATCCGGCGACACTTGTCCGGCTGGGTAACTGCCTCGGAAGAGTGAACAAGTTCGATGAAGGCATCGCCGCGCTGGATCGCGCGCTGAACGATGCGGCGGCCGCGCCGGTGGTCAAACAGGCCGCGACGCAGGAAAAGATGAACCTTATGAAGCAGAAGGCCGCCGCCGCCAAGTAGACCTGGTCCCCACTCACACTCCATGGGCGCGGATCTCGGGCAATTGCAGCACACGCTCGGATACCGGTTCAAAGACACCGGTCTGCTCGTCCGCGCCCTCACGCACCGCTCGCTGGCCGTGGAGATCAAGCCCGGCGAAGGCGATGCGTACGACAACGAGCAACTCGAATTCCTGGGCGATGCCATTCTCGGCTTCATCGCCTCTGACGAATTGGCTCGCCAACGGCCTCTGGCGCGTGAAGGCGAACTTTCCCGCCTGAAATCCCACTTGGTGAGCGCCGCCCACTTGTTCGACGTCGCCGCTGAGATTGGTTTGGGCCAGCAGTTGCGGCTGGGCCGGGGCGAGGAAATGAGCGGCGGGCGGCAGAAGCGCGCGCTGCTCTCCGACGCGATGGAGGCCGTGATCGCGGCGATCTATCTCGACGGAGGGATGGAGGCCTGCCGCGACGTGGTGGAGCGGCTGGTGCTGAGACGGCTCGATCGCGGAGGAGACTTACCTCCGCTGCCGCCGCCGGACGCAAAGAGCCGGCTTCAGGAGTACGCTCAATCCCGCAAACTTCCCATGCCGAAGTACGTTCTCGTCGCTGAGCGCGGTCCAGAGCACGCCAAAACCTTCACAGTTGAGGCGCGGATCGGCAAGACGGCCCTGCAGCAGGCGGAGGGGACATCAAAGAAAGCGGCCAGCCAGCGCGCCGCGGAGTTGGCCTTGGAAGCGATGGAGCAGTCAGAAGCTGAACCGCAGGGCGGACCAAGCGTTGATGCCGGGACTGTCGATGCCTGAGCCATGGACGCGGTAGTTCTTGTCAAGCAAGTTGGACAAGCCCATCTCGATCGTCCAGCGTGAACCGATCCCAACGCCGCCGCGCAAGCCCACATCTACCCATCCCGCCGTTGACGAGTACAGCGCAATTCGGGTCGAGTTTGACCCCGCCACCGCCAGCGGCAGCACACGGTCGAGCAGTTCAGCCAGTGTCTCGCCGGTCAGCGCCAAACGGCCATCGGCGGTGCGCAGGGCGGCGGCGCGGGTTCCGTTCCAGAACGAAGTGATGTCGTTCCGGCTGCGTGAAGCGCCGATTCGTTCGTCGTCCACATCGCCGCCGCTCAGTCTGGACTGAGCGCCTGCCGCGTCGGCCCTCAACTCGAACCAGGCCCGCCGCCCCGGATTCCACCGCAGGGCAGCGAAACCGCCCTGGGGGGGCAGGCGGCGGATTTTGCGGGTTGGGTCCAGATCGGCGCCGGCGAGGAAGGAATACGCCGCATCGACTGTCCAGGAGCGGATGGGCGAGAACTCGATCCTCGCCTCGATGCCGGAGTAGCGCGACCGCCCGTCATTGACGAAGGCTTTCACCGCGCGCGGGTCGAGAGACGTCGCGACCGGTACCACACCCTGCGCCCGCTGAGCGTCGGTTGGAGTGATCGGGGTGACCACCATTCCGGCCAATGTGGCAGGCACCGACGCCGACGGGAACAGCAGCGTCCGGCGCACTATCGGATCATACAAATTCGCGTGGAAGGCCTGGATCCGGAGGCGATGGCGGGGCCCATTCATCGTGACCCCCGCTTCGTAGTTCCAGACATGCTCGGGCAGCAGCGAATCCACCGCCTTGCCCGTCGATGTCGCGCTTTCGCCGGAACTGGATCCGATCAGGGCGCCGGTGGCGTCCGAGGCGGGTATTTCGTAGCCGAGGTCATTCAAGCCGATCGCGCCGAGGTCGTTGAGGTTCGGCGCCCGGAATCCGCGGCCGGCCAACGCGTGCAACTTCAGCCCGGTCGCAACACGGTAGCTCAGGCTGCCATTCATCGTGAGGTCGTTGAACGTTTGGGCGCTGGCGGCGCTGCCGAAGGCGGGCTGCCCCGGCGAACTGAACGCGGCCCGGCTCCATCGCAATCCGCCCGCCGCGCGCAACCGGCTGGCGGCGAAGAACTGCGTGGCGTGGGCGAACGCGCCCGACAGCGAGTAGATGGACTGATCCGGATAGAGCGGTCTGGCCGCAACACCGGCCACGGTACGGGTGGAACCAATCGTCTCCCGGAACGTGTCCGCCCCGGCCACCAGAGTCCCGTGCGGCGACCACGACTTCGCCGCCTGGCCGCTGACACCCTGGGCGGCGGCTGTATTCCGGTCGGTGGTGATCGCGCCGACCGAAAGCAACCCTTGGCGCGATCCGCCATCGGTCTGGTGGTTCACCGAGTATGTAGCCGAGACACGGTCCAGGCCGAAGCTCTCCAACCGCTCCCAGCGCAGATAGCCGAAGTTGAGCCTCTGCGGCTCGAAACTCGACAACATGCGGCCCAGGCCGCCCCACAAATCCTTCGTGCTGTTGACGCTCGACTGTTCGCCGAACTGGTACCAGGCGGTGAAGGAGTCGCGGGAGTTGGGCCGCAACGCGAGTTTGGAGTGGGCGGAGGACTGGCTGAAAGCGGTATTGCGCTGTCGGTCGCCAGTCACTTGACGAATCTGGCCGTCGCTGAAGCCGAAGAATCGCCTCAGCGCGTGTCTGGAATCGGAGCCGCCGCCGGCCCGGATGTCGTTCTCCCGGCGAAGCGAAGCGCCGGCAAGCAGCGCCCATTTGGCGTTGCCGGCCATGAACTTGAAGTGCCCGCCGCCCGACGCCGAGGCCGAACCACCATGGGCACGCGCTTCGCCATGCAGGTCGAATCTGCTGTTCGGAGAGAACCGCGCCTCCGGAGTGAGCATATGAAGCGTCCCACCCATGGCGTCACTGCCATAGATCGACGACGCCGGGCCCAAGACGGCCTCCATCTGCCGCACCTGGCTCGAGTCGATGTACGCCAGATACTGGTTTGGCCCTGAACGGAATGTCGAGTTATTGAACCTGACCCCGTCCACAAGGTTCAGCACCTGGTAACCGGTCAAGCCTCGCAGAAAGGGCGAGGATTGCGCCGCCGTGCTCTGTTGCGCCAGGACCGACGGTTCGCCGGCCAACGCGTTGCCGAGAACCGCCAGCGGGCGTCCGGTCTGAGAAACGTCATTTGCCGCTGCACTCGACGGTGCGGCTTGTGCAGCGCTCTCCACTAGGCCGGGCGCTGCGCGGACGGTGATAGAAGTGCCCGGCAGCCTCAATTGCTGCGGTGGTCTGACTTCCTGCATACCGGCACTCTGGTCCTGAACCAGGAGTGAGGGGAATAGTAACGGAAGCACGAGCCACCAAGGTGTCATTCACTTAAAGATATCAGGGGCACGCCGCAGGCCGGTGCTGCCGCCCGTCGCGCCTGCGTCAGGGAGACGCCGTGCCATGCGGCGCACGGCTGGGTTCGGCGATGACGGCCTCCTCGTTCAGCACCACGATGTCCACCCGTCGATTCCTCGCCCGGCCCTCGGGCGTCTGGTTGGTCGCAACTGGAGCCGTGTCGGCAAAACCTGCCACGGCCATCCGTTCAGCCGGGATGCCAAACCGGGACGAGAACAGTTCGAGCATCGAAACCGCTCGCGAAGACGACAAATGCCAATTGGTAGGGAACCTCTCCGTGCTGATAGGCACCGAATCGGTATGGCCTTCGAGCCGGATCGGATTGGGCGTCCGGTTCAGTTCGGCGGCGATCGTGGTCAGAGTGGGCAGCGCTCCGGGCTCGATGGCATCGTTGCCAGGAGGGAAGAACGCCGCTTCCCTCAGGCTGATTACCAGGCCGCGCCGATCGAGCCTGACCTCAAGCCGCCCGGCGTGGATCTCCTTTTCGAGTTGCTTGTTGAGCAGTTGCAGCGATGGTAGCAGTTCGACCGTAGTCACCGCGGTTGGAGGCCGTTCCACAACGCGGCGGGCAGTCAGCGCCGGCTTGGCGGCGCCTTCCGCGCCAAGCAGTTTAGACAGCGCCTGCGTCAGCCGTCCTTCGGCCATCGCCTGGCGGAACGACTCCGAAATCTGCTGCGCCATGGCTTTGTTCATGTTCGAATTGGCGTACAACATGACAAAGAAGGCAAACAGCAGCGTCATGAAGTCCGCGTAGGAGACCAGCCAGCGTTCGTGGTTTTCGTGATCAGGTTCCCGCTTCCGCCTGGCCATGGTCAGTCTGCCGCCTTCCTTGGAGCAGCCGTCGCCCTGTGGCCGATGAACCCTTCCAGCTTTGTGCGGATCAGCTTCGGATTCATCCCCTCGACAATGGCGCAGATACCTTCCAGGATCAAGTGTTCTCGCTCATGCTGGGCGTGCGCCCGGCTCTTCAGCTTCTGCGCCGCCGGCAGGAACAGGACGTTGGCCGCGCCGACGCCGTAAACGGTGGCCACGAAAGCGGCGGCGATGCCGTGACCCACCTTTTTCATGTCGTCCAAATCGTTCATCACCAGAATCAGGCCGAGCACGGCGCCGATGATTCCAATTGTCGGCGCATAGCCGCCAGCCGATTCAAACACCTTTGCCGACCGCACCCAGCGCTCCTCGGCGGCGTCGGATTCCAGTTCCATCATGGTTCGGATCTCCTGGATGTCTGCCCCGTCCACGGCCAGCATCAGGGCCTTCTTCAGATATGGATCCCCGACCGACTCAACTTCAGCGTCCAGCGACACCAGCCCGTTCTTTCGCGCCTGCCCGGCATAGGCCACGATGGTCTCGATCGACGCGTCGAGATCAAGAACCTCTTCAAAGAAAATGTCCTTGGTGCGTTGCAGCGCCGACTTCATCACAGACGGAGGATGCGACAGCAAGGTCGCGCCCAGGCACCCGCCGAAGACGATGAGCGCGGCCGACGGTCCCACCATGTCTTTGAGGGGCTGCCCTCCTTCATACATGAACCCACCCAGAATTCCGCCGGCCGCCAGCAGGATCCCCAGGAAACTGCCCGCGTCCGCGCGTTGAGCTCTCACTTTGGTCGCCATCTCCTACTCAGCCCTCTTCGCGTCCCGGCGCGGCCACCGCTTGATCGCCTTCGCCGGCACATGGTTCCGGCCACTCTTCGGGCGGCGGTGGGGGAGCGATCGCGCCACGGACTACCCTTTGGCGATAAGCGATGATCCGGTCCACCACAACTTCGGCCGGCTCCTCGACCACGAACCGGCCCCCCGTGGTCAAACGGATGACGGTGTCGGGCGTTCGCTCAATCTGCTCAACCAGGTCTGGATTGAGGTAGAAGGGAACGTGGTTCAGGCGCGTGAGTTGGGTCATGGCGGCTGTGGATGTGCTTATGGGCAGGGGGGGGGGAGGGATGAGTGAATCGATTCTAACTAGTTGAAACTACTTAGTGAGTGCGCCAGCCACAAGCACGTCGCCTGGCACACGCTAGGGTTGGAGCGAACTCCCTGCTCCACACAAGCATGCGATCATGGAAACTGCTCAGGCCGGTCGCCTGAGTTGAAGTTGAGTTTAAAGGAAGCCGGGCGCCAGCACCGGCAGGAGACTGGTACATGCAGGTCGATGACGCCCTTCGGGCCCTCGTCACAGCCCGAATGATCGAGAAGAAGCCGGTTGCCAACCCCAGCGTGTTGAACGAGGCCCACGACTACGCGAAGCCCAGTTCGTTCTCCCGTGGAATTCGTTTGGAACTCGGCAACTTCGTGATTCTATTGATCTCCGGCACGGCAAGCATCGACGAGCACGGCGACACAGTTCATGTGGGCGACTTCCGTGCCCAATGCCGCCGCACCTTCTCCAACATCGCCGGACTGCTCGAAAGCGAAGGAGCGTCCTGGCGAGACATCGTCCGCACCACTTGTTACCTGCGGGACATCGACCGCGATTACGAAGTTTTCAACGAGGAGCGCACACGCTTCTATGCCGAACAGGAACTGGACCCGCTACCTGCATCCACCGGCATCCAGGCGATCCTGTGTCGCGCAAACCTTTTGGTCGAGATTGAGGCGATCGCGATGTTCAAGAAGTCCTAGCGGGACAGAAGGTCGAGGACGCCGGACAGTTCCTGGCGGATGCGCGCCAAGTTTGAGTTCTTGACCATTTCGGGGAACAGTCCCGTTTGCTTGGGGGCGGGCTTGGGCGCCGTTTTGGGCCCCGAACGGCTGCGCTGCTGCTGGAGATAGCTCCGGGCACCTTCGATGGTAAAGCGCTTCTCATACAGCAAGTGCTTGATTTCAAGGATCGTTTCCACATCCTTGCGGCGATAGAGCCGCTGGTTCGCACCGCTCTTCTTGGGGTTGAGCATGGGGAACTCGCTCTCCCAGAAGCGCAGCACATACGGCTTTACGCTCGCCAACTTGCTCACGTCGCCGATGCGGAAATAGAGCTTATTCGGAATCTCTACCGGATCGACGCGCGCCGAGACTGCTGCCGTGGCCATGAGGATTGCCCGCTATTCGCCATCGTACGGCGTGGAGGCTCACAGGTCAATCAAATTCACCAGGAAATGTTTCAGCGAGGCTCAGCCGGTTGGGCTAACATGAGAACCGCATGGAAGTGATCGCGGGGATTCACCCGGTGAGGGAGGCTCTGAAAGCGGGCCGCCCGTTGGAACGCATCTGCCTGATAAAAGAGGCCCGGTCACCCCGGCTGGACGAGATCGCGGCCCTGGCGAGGAAGGCACGCATCGCGATCCGGTTCGAGAGCCGCGAATCGCTGGACCGGATGACCCGGAGCGTCCCCCACCAGGGGGTGGTGGCATTTGGCGCAGCGGTCCAGCATGCGCAACTCGAGGATTTTCTCGACCGTGACGGCATGTTGGTCCTTTTGGACGGCGTCGAGGACCCACACAACCTGGGCGCGATCGTCCGCACGGCCCATGCCGCCGGGGCGCTGGCCGTGGTGGTTGGCGAAAGGCGGTCGGCTCCATTGAGCGAGACTGCGGCCAAGGCCGCTGCCGGCGCATTGTCCCTGCTGCCCGTGATCAAGGTGGCCAACCTGAACCGCACCATCGAGAAGCTTAAGGAAAAGCAGTGGTGGATCTACGGGCTGGATGAACGCGGCCAGTCAACACACTGGGAAACGGGTTTTGAGCTTCGATCCGCTCTCATCCTGGGCGGCGAGGGCCACGGCCTGCATGAGCATGTCCGCTCGAAGTGCGACTTCCTGCTGCGGATTCCCATGGCCGGTGCAGTGGCCTCGCTGAATGTTAGCGTGGCCGCCGGCGTGGCACTGTTCGAGTGGCGGAGAAAGGCCGCCGAAACGGACTAGGCGGAAGCCGAGGCGGGGAGCGGTACAATCAGAATTCATGCGGACAGGTAAGGGTTTATGCGTCCTGGCGATGGCGTGCGCCATCTCGTACTCCGCATGGGGCCGGGAGCCGGTCAGGGCCCGGAGGGCGATGGTGGTGGCGCAAGAGCCAAATGCCGTGGACGTGGGCGTTCAGGTTTTGAAGTCGGGCGGGAACGCCATCGACGCCGCCGTGGCCGTGGCATTCACCCTGGCCGTCACTCATCCGTCGGCCGGCAACGTTGGCGGCGGGGGGTTCCTCCTCGCCCGGTTTGCCGACGGGCGCAGCACTTTCATCGATTTCCGCGAAATGGCCCCGG
>Ga0116170_10005715_pt1 | contig 11042 bp, 10 predicted proteins | sample AD_JPNHW1_MetaG_FD_89797 | JGI IMG/M metagenome (GOLD analysis project Ga0116170, IMG submission 89797) | Active sludge microbial communities of municipal wastewater-treating anaerobic digesters from Japan - AD_JPNHW1_MetaG | ecosystem: Engineered > Bioreactor > Anaerobic > Digestate | place... | reverse complement strand
GATCCCGACGAGGTCATCGCCCAGTACGGCGCGGATGCGCTGCGCCTGTTCATGATCTTCGCCGCGCCCATCGAGAAGGAAATCGACTGGACGGGCTTCGAGGGCATCGAAGGCACCACCCGCTTCCTCAAGCGCGTCACGCGTCTGGTGGACGAGCACAAGGCCACGGCCGACGGCCTGCCCGCCAAGGATCAGCTCACGTCCGCCGAGAAGGCCCTGCTCGTGAAGCTGCATCAGACGCTCGCCAAGGTCACAGATGATCTCAGCCAGCGCTACCAGTTCAACACCCTGCCCAGCGCCCTGATGGAACTGATCAACGTGCTCTACGATCTGCCCGCGGATAGCCCCAATCGCGGCCCCGTGCTGCAGCACGCGCTGTCCATCTTCGTGCGCATGATGTCGCCCGCCGCGCCGCATGTGGCCGAACAGCTCTGGGCGACGCTTGGTGGCGACGGCTTCTGCATGCACGCCCCGTGGCCTGAAGCGGATCCCACCTGGCTGCAGGCGGATGAAGTGACCGTCGTGGTCCAGGTCAACGGCAAGCTGCGCGGCCGCATCCAGATTGCCGCCAGCGCCAGCGAAGACGACCGCAAGACTGCTGCCCTGGCTTGCGCCGAAGTGAAGCCCCACCTCAAAGGCAAGGAGATCGTGAAGGTCATCGTCCCCCCGGGCGGCAAGCTCGTCAGCATCGTCGTCAAGGGCTGAGAACCGTCACATCCCGCAAGCGCCAAGCTGTCACGATGCACGGGTGCAGGGTCTGGGATGCTGGGTCTTCACGATCGAGCAAGCCATGACCCCTCATTCTTCATCCAGCGATTCCGGCGCCATCTCCCTTGAACAGCCGGGCCATCTGACCTCGAGCCTCTCTGAGGCTCGGCAGATCCACGAGAAGCGGGGTGGCTATCTCTTCCGCATGGCGGGCGTATTCCTGATCTGCTCGTACGAGGAAGCCCTCCAGTGGGGCTGGAGGCCGGAGGAGCTGAAGCACCTGCGCTGTCGGCCCGCGCCATCCGAGCCTCGGAAGGCCGTCACCCGGCCTGCTGACACGCGGATGCGGAACGCTTAGGATCAAGAGAGGCTTCGCGTTGGAGCCCGTTGTTTGAGGCCCCGATGACCCAGCTTGATCTCGCTTCCGGCCTATTGGATGCAGGCGCGGTGCGACTTTCGCCCAAATCCCCCTTCACCTGGGCTTCGGGGCTGAAATCGCCCATCTACTGCGACAACCGGCAACTGCTGGGTTTCCCCGAACTGCGGCGCGCCATCGCGCAGGCGCTGGCGGCACGGTCAGCGGAGCGCAACCCCACCCTCATTGCCGGAACCAGCACCGCCGGAATCCCCTGGGCGGCGCTCGTGGCCGATATCCTGAACCTGCCCATGGCCTACGTGCGCCCCGAGCCCAAGAAGCACGGCATGGGCCGCCAGGTCGAAGGCCCCCATGCGGACGGGCACAGGGTCGTGCTCATCGAGGATCTGATCAGCACCGGCGGCAGCAGCGTGAAATGCGTGGAAGCCCTGCGGCACGAGGACGCCGAGGTGCTGGAAGTGCTTGCCCTCTTCAGCTACGGCCTACCCCAGGCGGATGAGACCTTCCACGCCGCGAACACGCCCCTGCGCGTGCTCACCACGTTCGAGGAACTGGCAAAGCGTGCCAGCGAGAAAGCCATCCTGGACGCCCAGGACCTCGCCTCGTTGACCGAATGGCGGCAGGACACCGTCGCCTGGAGCAAGCGCCACGAATAATGTTTGCGGCTAACGTTTCCAGCTAACGTTCCCGGCCCGATGCCCATGGGAGACAGTCCATGTCCAAGTTGAATCCGATCCTTGGCCTTTGCGTGATCTCCTTGGGATGCGCCATCCCGAAGCCAGCTCCCACGACGTTGATCCCCTACCACCAGGGCCCCTGGGAACAGACGATCGGCTATTCGCAGTCCATCACCGCGGGCAACCGCATCCATGTGAGCGGAACCGTGGGCGCGGACGCCTCGGGCTTTCCCAAGACCATGGAAGGCCAGATGAAGGCGGCGCTCGCCACCATCGAGGCCACCTTGAAACAGCAGGGCGGATCGCTTCAGGATGTGGTCGCGGAGCGCATCTACACCACGGATATCGAAGCCCTGAAACGTTGCCAGGACGTGCGCAAACAGGCCTACAGCGGCCATCTGCCAGCGGCCACCTGGGTGGAAGTGCGCAGGCTGTACGAACCGGAAGCCCTGCGGGAGATCGAAGTCGAGGCCCTGAGGCGGCGATGACGCGCATCTACACGCGCACCGGCGATACGGGCGAAACGGATCTCTACGGCGGCGATCGCGCCTCCAAGGCCTGTCGGCGCCTGGAGGCCTGTGGCGCACTGGATGAGCTGAACTGCGCCATCGGCATCCTGCGCCTGCACGCGTCCCCCGAAGCCAACCCCCCGCTGGAGCGCATCCAGAACGATCTCTTCGTCCTGGGCTCCCACCTGGCGGCGACGCCTGGACGGCTGGCTTCACTCAAGGATCGACTGCACCAAGGCCTGTGGCCCATCCCGGACATCGAAGCGGATATCGACCGGCTGATGGCCCTGGCGCCATCCCTAACCACCTTCGTGCTGCCGGGCGGCAGCCCCGGCGCGGCGCATGCCCACTGGGTGCGCAGCCTGTGCCGCCGCGCCGAGCGGCGCGTCGTGAGCCTGAACGCCGAATCGCCCCTGGAACCCGAGTTGCTCATCTACGTGAACCGGCTCAGCGACTGGTTCTTCGCCCTTGCCCGCGCCGAGAACGCACGGTTGGGCCAGCCCGACACCCTCTGGAAATCCTGATTCGGAGCCATCTTGCGCGCCTTGATCCTTACGCTCGCCCTGGCGGGCCTTTCCGCCGCATCGACGGCCGCCCGGGCCCAGGACGCGCCCTCGCACTGGGGCCCCGTGGGCCTTGCGATCACCGTGCACACCAGCCTGCCCCTGGGCAGCCTGTCCCAGGATGTCCATGGACACGTGGGATTCGGGCTCGGCGTCCATGTCCCCCTGCAGATCAGCGGCCATCAGGTGCTGCGCCCCAGCTTCGAGTGGACGGGATTTCGCATCAATGACCGCAACCTGGGCGCCCGCGCCTTCGCCTCGATGTTCGATGCGGACTACGCCGAGGATCGGCTGGTGCTGCGCAGCTACAAGCTGAGCCTGGACTACCTCTTCTTCCAGGGACCGGATGGCGTGGGGCCCTACCTCATCCTCAGCGGCGGGGTCCAGCGATCGCGCCTCTACCTGGAACAGCGCACCGTCACGAACAGCGATGGCAGCGGAGACCAGCAGGTGGACCCCATCGCCACCTGGGAACCTGCGGATACAGCGTGGTTTGGCGGCGGCATCGGCTATCAGGCCGCGAGCGGCGTGCTGATGGAATGCCGCTACGCCAACTGGCGCTACCGGGCCGAACCGGGCATCCCCCTCGATAACACCTGGCCCGGGACGACCCACGTCCTGCGGGAAGCCCACAGCCTGACCTTCGCCGTGGGCGGCCGGTTCTAGCGGAATCTACGCGCCTTCCCGGCAGCTCAACAGCCGCGCTTCCGCCCAGCGCAGCCAGTTCTCGGTGGCGATGACGCCTTCGCCGTGGCGCATGCGGTGGAAGTGATGGATCAGGTGCCGGATGGTGCGCGGGATCGCCGGGGCGAACTGGCAGCGCTTTCGATGGACGATCTGATGGCCGAAAGTCCCTAGGGCCTTGAGGTTGCGCTGCAGGGCGCTGAGATTCAGCTCCTCCCAGAGCAGGACTTCGGACCAGCCCAGGGTTTCCAGCGCGCGCTCCACCATGATCTGGCGGGCTTCTTCCGACCAGTCCCAGTAGCCGTCGAACAGGATCGACGCCAGATCGTACGTGGCCGCGCCTTTGCGGGCGTCCTGGAAGTCGATGGTCACCAGGCGATCGCCGTGCACCATCAGGTTGCGAACGTGGAAATCGCGATGCACCAGGAAGCGTGCGCGGCTCTCCAAGGCGCCGTGCACCTCGACCATCATGCGATCCAGCCATCCGGGCGGATCCTTCTGCAGGAAATCCTGGAAAAAGTTCTGGCGGCAGTATTCCCACTCGAACTCGAACTTGGCCTTATCGAAGGACCGAAGCATGAAGAAGGCACGCGAGGGCGCCGCCTCGGTCAGCAGGCCCATCCACATCGAAAGCTGCTCGCCGATCTCAGCAGCCCAGCGATTTTCTTCCTCGGGATGCTGAACGAGCCGCTGTTCCAGGCTGACATCGCCCAGATCCTCCAGCAGCATGGCGCGGCCCTCGTCCCAGAACTGGATCGTGGTGGGCACGCGCACGACCGGATCCAGGTAGGCCTGCAGCGCCCGGTAGTCGTAGTAGGGATCATCAGGCTTTTCGGGATCCGGATCCGGATACAGCACCACCAGGGCCGTGCCCAGGGTGCTGTGATCCACGCGGAAGTACTGGCGTGCGCCCGCATCCCCGACCAGGGGACGGGCGTTCGTGCAGGCCCAGCGTTCCAACGCGACGGTCAGCCGTTCGTTCATGCCTGCAGTGTACCTGCAAGAAGGCCTTCGAAACCGCTGCGGGATCGAAGGCCTTCTCATGGTGTATGGCGTTCAGGGAATCTGGGGCTGCGCCAATCGGCCCAGCAGCTGGTTGACCATGCTGCGCGCCATGGCCCTGGGCACAACCGCCCGGAAGCCGCCGGATTCGATGGCCATCTCGGCTGGCAGGATGAACAGGGACATGGCCCGCGTGAAGAGGTTCATCCGAACCCAGGCCTCCAGCACCATCAAATCGCCCTGTTGGCCCTGATGCTGTTCAAGACTCAGCATCATGGGCGCCACCAGAAAACCGATCCCCTTCTGGTACAGGCGCCCGATGCTGCTGGACTTCCGGGCTGTGTATCCGTGCCTGGACGCCCATTCCGAGACGATGGACCACACATCCATCTCCGTCTGGAACTCGATCCGCGTGCGTGAAGACATGAAGCCTATCCGCGGATCATGCCGGCGATCTTGCTCGCCACGGGCATATTCCACTTCTCACCGCCGAAGGCCTTGATCCAGCCCAGGATCATGCCGCCCAGGACCGCCACCAAGATGCCGAGCCCCAGCAGGGTGCTGACGATGCCCAGGTTCGCCGCTGCCAGCACAAAGCCGAGAACGGTCGCGACGATTTCCACCGCGATGATCGTCACGAAAAAGCCCAGGCCCTGGGCCGCGTGCCAGTAGACGTACTCCTTCTGGGGATCTTCCTTCTGGCTCTTGAACATCAGGAAGGGGATGAGAGAGAAGATCCCGAAGTAGGACAGGAAGAGGAAGACCTTGTCTCCATCGTTGTAGGGGGTGACGTTGTAGGGGGTGACGTTGCCGCTCATGATGCCTCCGAGGAATGAAAGTGGCGTTCAAATGCCCATCGAAAGGGCATAGACGGAGGTTATCGAACGGATGGATACGCAAACATGACGGTTGATTTCTTCACCGGTGTGACAGTTGGCAACTACAAGCCCAGCCGCACCTGGCGGCCATCTTCGTCAAACCAGAAGGCATCGTGATCCACAAAGGCCGGGTTCATGCGCGCGCCCGGACCCAGGATGCAGCGCTGCAGTTTTCCCGCAGGAACGGCCTGGGGATGCACGTAGCATCCGGATACGCGGCCCTCCGCTTGCGGCGCGAGTCTGGCTGCGGCGTCGATGAGCTGATCCGGCGATCCGATTTCGATCCAGGGAAAGGGGCTGACCACGATGCCCGCGTGATGCTTCAAGCGTGGCAGGATGTCCGCCTTGACGTCGGCCGGTCCCGCTTCGGGCAGCAGCGCCAGAGCCTGCGCCCCCCACAGCGACGCGCCCGTGAAATGGTACGGGCCTTCGCCGGTTTCGCCCTTGGGCAGCACCCGCCCCTGGCGATCCAGCCAGACGGGATTCCATGGCCCGCCGGGATGGGGCACGAGCAGCCAGCTCAGTTCCGCGCCCCTGCGGCGATGTTCTGCGATGAAGGCCTGCCAGGGGATATCCGCCAGGGCGTCCCCATTCCACACGGCCAGCGGATCCACGGCGCGACCGCGCGCGTGCATGAGGCCGCCCGCCGATCCCAGCAGCGTCGGTTCGCGGAACACCGTCAGTTCGCCCTGCGCCGCCAGCTCCAGCCGATCCGCCAGATGATGGCCGTTGCACGCGATCTGTGCCAGCCCCGCGTCCCGCATGGCGCGGCCCGCCAGCGCCAGCATGGAGACGCCGTTCAGGGTCCACGCGGGCTTGGGCAGCACACGCGAAAGCACACCCATCCGCGTGCCCAGCCCCGCCGCCAGGATGAAACCATCCAACGGCTTCACAGCTCGTCCTCGCGATCCGGCTGGTCTTCTGGAGCCGCCGGGGTCACCTCGCGACGCAGCAGGAACTTGTGCGGAGCCATGCCGCGCATTTCCAGCACGCGAATGCGCCAGCCCTGGAGCCTCAACTCGTCGCCCACGGTGAGGATGCGGCCGAGCTGCTCCTGGAAGAAGCCGCCAAGACTCACGGAATCCGTCGAGGCCTCCAGGCGCAGATCCAGGTGGTCCTCCAGCTGCTCCAGCGTCACCGTGCCCTCGGCCAGCCAGGTGCCGCTGCGGGTCTGGCGCAGATTGATCGCCTCGCGATCGAACTCGTCCTGAATCTCGCCCACCAGCTCTTCCAGCACATCCTCCAGCGTCACCAGGCCGTCGATACCGCCGTGTTCGTTCACCACCAGGGCCAGGTGCTGTTTCTGTTTCTGGAAATCCAGCAGCAGATCCTGGATCAGGCGCATCTCGGGCACCAGGAACGCTGGACGCGCCAGGGCGCGCAGATCCACGTCCGATGCGCTCTCGTTGATGGCCCAGAGCAGTTCCTTGATGTGGATGACGCCCACCACATGATCCAGATCGCCATCCACGACGGGCATGCGCGTATGCGGGGAAACGCGCGCCAGGGCCAGGTTCTCGGCCAGCGGGGCGTTGAGATCGAAGCAGATCACCTTGGCGCGGGGGATTGCCACCTCTCGCACCGTGCGGCGCGAGAAATCGAAAAGGTTCTCGATGAGATCCTTGCGCGCCAGCTCCAGGTTGCCCCAGGCCTGGCTCTTGACCAGCATGCGCTTGAATTCCTCTTCGGAGGGCGGCCGGTCCTCCATGCGAGCGCTCTCCGCCTTGACGCCCAGCATTCGCCCCACATGCCGCGTGAGCAGGAGCAGCACCCAGGTGATGGGCCAGATGAGGCGGGACCAGATCAGCAGGGGTCGCGCCGTCCAGATGGCCCAGCTGGTGGATGAGCGGATCGCGACGCTTCGCGGCAGCAGCTCCGCCAGCACCACCTGGAGCACGGTGATGGAAAGCAGCCCGGCGGTGGAACCCAGCACCAGGCCCACATGGGGCCACGGCAGGAACCCGAAGACCGTCCGGAACCAGCCCACGAACAGATCCTCGCCCGCGGCGCCCAGGGTGATGGTGAGCAGCGTGATGGCGACCTGGATGCTGGACAGGTGCTGGTCGAGCCGCCGATGCACCTCCAGGGCCCACGCGGCCTTCGGATGACCATTCTCGAGCATCGCTTCGAGCTGGGTGGCGCGCACGCGGACGGCGGAGAACTCCGCCACCACGAAGAATCCCGTGAGCAGGATGAGGATGGGCGTGGCGACCATCGCGCCCACGTTCAGGGAACTTGCTTCCATCAAACCGGCGTCAGAAGGGGCGGGTCAGATCGGAGGCCCGCCGAATGTTGTTCTCGAGATCGGAAATGGCGACGGTCAGGGCCTCCAGGCGCGCGGAGCGTTCGCTGAGGTGGCCATCCAACTCCTGCTTCTCGCGTTCCAGCGTGCCGATGCGGTCCCGTTGGGCCTCGAGCGTGGCGTTCAGGCGGCCCATGAGGGCCTCCTTCTCGTCCAGTCCGCGCAGCAGCTCCATCTGCTGGCGCTCGTGCTGAAGCTGGAGCTGCTCCTGCTGCTGTTCCAGTTCCAGGACGCGGTCCCGCAGGGGCTGCAACTCCCGGGTCGCGGATTCGGCGCGCTCCGCCGTGTCCGCGAGCTCCGCGCGCAGCTGCGTCTCGGCGCCCCGCAGTCCTTCCAGCTCCTGCTGGCGATCGGCCAGGGCGCGCTCGCCCTCGGAAATGTGTTTCTCCAGCTCGCCCAGCTGGGCTTCGAGGGACTGCACGCGCTCGCGGAATCCTTCGAGTTCGGCCAGTTCGCGCTGCTGGGCGCGCAGCGTCGCTTCCAGGCCGGCGACATCGACATGAGCGGCCTCCACCTGGCGGGCTTTTTCGCCCAGTTCGCCCTCGGCGCTTTCCAGGCGGCCCTGAAGCTCCTGGCGCTCGCGTTCGCGCTCCGAAAGCAGGGTCTGGGCTTCGACCAACTGGCGTTCGAAGTCCTCGGCCCGCCGCTGTTGATCGGAAGCCGCGTCCCGCTGTCCTTGAATCTCCGCCTGCAATCCGCCCAGATGTTCGTCCTGTTCCTGGATGCGGCGGGCCAGCTCATCCCGCTCGCCCTCGGCGCCCCGCAGGGGTTCCAGCTCGGCCTGGAGCCGGTCCCGTTCGGCCTCCGTCTCCGCCAGGCGCTGTTCCAGTTCCTGCGCACGGCCCGCGAGGCCATCGCGATCCTGCTCGATCTCCCGGAGCCGCTGCTCGGAGGCATCCAGGCGTCCCTGCAGTTCAGAGCGCTGGGCCTCTCCCGATTCGGCGCTGCTTTGAAGCTCGGAAAGACGGCCCTCGAGCGATCCCAGCTCCTGGGCCTTCTCGGCTAGCTGCCGGTTCAAGTCCTCCACGCTCGCGTTCAGCTCGCCCTGGCTCTCATTCAGGCGATTGCGCTCGCCCTCCAACCCTTGCGCGCGCTCCTGTTGGGCGCGGGCCTCGGACTGGGCTTCGGCCAGGGAGGCTTCCAGCTCCTGCGTCCTGGCTTCCAGTTCGCGCAACCGCTGTTGCACGTTTTCCGCAGCTTCGCGCTGCCGGTCCATCTCGTCCAGATTGCGCGTGGCGGCGTCGTGGACCCGCTGGAGATCGCCCAGCTCGCGCTCTTTCTGCTCCAGGTTCTCGCTCGAGGTCTGCAGCTTGTATTCGAGATCTTTCACCCGGGCTTCCAGCAGGGCGACCTTGCCCGCATCCGGGGAGGGCGCGATGGCCTGGATCTTGGGCGGGATGGCAAAAGCCACGGTGGCCATCGAAGGCGCCTTGGGCAGCGCCGGGTGCGCTTCGGGAAGCGGCGGAAGGGCCGGAACCTCGGCGGGTTTTTCGTCCACTTCCAGCTCGGTCTTCAGGCTTTCCAGCCACTCATCGCCCAGATCCGAACCCGAGAGATCGCCCAGGGGATTATCCGGATCCATCGCCCGGGGAGGCACCACACCCGAGAGCTCGCTCACCAGGGAGGCGCTGACCATGGGCTTGTGCAGGTACAGATCCGCCTTGCCTTTCAGGCTTTGATGGCGCGCGTATTCCTCGGCGGTGGCCTTCGCGCTAATGAGCGCCACCTTCAGCTCACCCAGCTTGGGATTCTTGCGAATCGTGGAGCACAGGGCGTAGCCCTTGTTCTCCGAGACTTCCACACAGATGAGCACCGCCGCGTATTCGCCGGATTCGAGGCGCTGGATGACGCCATCGGTGCCGTATGAAAAATCCACGTCGAAAGCGGATTCCAGCGCGACTTGGTGATCCTTGATGAATCTCCTGTCGCTGTCCACGAGGAGGAGGCGCTGGCCCATGGGCAATTCCTTGAAGAGGGAGGTTCAGTCTAGCGCACTCTACGAAAAAGAACCGCCGGGCAGTGGCCCAACGGTTCTTTCATCGCGAAGCCCTTGCGGCTACTTGGCCGGAATGGCGAGGGTGACCTGCCCTCCCCGGACACGGACGCCCAACAGAAGGGGCTTGCCGTTGGCTTTTTTCACCTGCGCGTTGAACTCGGAGACGGTCTCCACCGCCTTGGTCCCCACGGCGGTGATCACCATGCCCTCGCTGAGCCCCTTCTCGGCGGCCTTGGAGCGGGCCGAGACGTACGTCACCAGCAAGCCTTTGACCTCCTCGGGCACGCCGTATTGATGGCGCGTGGCGGCGCTCAGGGGAGCTACGGTGAAGCCGTATTCCTTCTCCAGGTTCAGCTCCTTGCCGTCCGCGTCCTTGGGCGAGGCCTCATCGTCCTCTGCGCCATTGGCGGAAGCGGCCTTCTCGATTTCCCTGCGATCGCCCAACACCACGGGAATCTCCTTGGCTTTGCCATCGCGGATGACGGAGAGCTTCACCGTCTCTCCGGCCCGGCGACTGGCGATGGCGGCGATCAGCTCCTCCTTGCTCGTCACCTTCTGTCCATCCACGGCGGTGATGACATCCAGATTCTGGACACCCGCTTTCGCCGCCGCCTGGCCGCGTTCCACGCTGCTGACCACGACGCCTTCCTTCACACCCAGGGAGGCCTGGAAGTCCTTGTCTAGATCATCGGGGCGAATGCCCAGGTAGCCGCGGCTGACGGGCTTGCCTGTGTGCAGTTCCTTCAGGATGTTCTTCACCTGGTTTACGGGCACCGCGAATCCCAGGTTCTGGCCATCGGGGTTGATGGCGGTGTTGATGCCAATGACTTCGCCGCGCAGGTTCAGCAGCGGGCCACCGGAATTGCCGCGGTTGATGGCCGCATCCGTCTGCAGGAAGGAACCGATGCCCGAAGCCAGGCTGCGTCCCTTGGCACTGATGATGCCCTGCGTGACCGTGTGCTCCAGGCCCAGCGGGTTTCCGATCGCCACGACCCATTCGCCCACCTTGGCTGCATCGCTATCGCCCAGCTTGGCGAAGGGCAGATGCGCGGCGTCGATCTTGATGAGGGCGATATCCAGTTCCTTGTCCTTGCCCAGCACCTTGGCAGGATAGGTCTTGCCGTCGGACATCTTGACCTCGATGGAGGCCTCGCCGCCGCGGATGCCCTCGATCACGTGATGATTGGTGAGAATCTCGCCATCGGCGGAAATGATCACGCCCGAACCGCCCGCCACCACGCGATCCACATCGTCTTCCTGGTTGCGCGGCGCGCGCGGCTGGGGGCGCTGGGGCGAGAAGAACCAGTCGAAGAACTCATCCCCGGAACCCGGTCCCAGCGCACTCCG
>Ga0116170_10005713_pt1 | contig 11046 bp, 9 predicted proteins | sample AD_JPNHW1_MetaG_FD_89797 | JGI IMG/M metagenome (GOLD analysis project Ga0116170, IMG submission 89797) | Active sludge microbial communities of municipal wastewater-treating anaerobic digesters from Japan - AD_JPNHW1_MetaG | ecosystem: Engineered > Bioreactor > Anaerobic > Digestate | place... | reverse complement strand
ATCTGACTTTTTAAATTTCATCATAATATAATTTTGATTTTAACGGTATGATGGAACCCGCAATTATATTTATACGTGTTTGTCCCGCAAATGCGGGATGCGGGTTTCATAATAGGATAAAACAGTTCATGAAAGGAGGGCCATATGAACGCGATGAACAGGAATATCAGGAAAATGAAATTTCAGACGGCCAGGTTTGTTCTGTCCGCAACGATTTTGCTTTTAACTATACAGGCTGAACTGAGCGCACAATATTTTGGAAGGACAAAGCCTGGATACAGTAAATTCAATTACAGCGTACTTCAGACACCACATTTTGAGATTTATCATTATCTCAGGAATGATTCACTTCTTAATACCCTTGTAAGATGGTCGGAGGGCTGGTACGACATCCACACGAAAACATTTGCCGACACCTTCAGTATAAAGAATCCCCTGATCTTTTATAACAATCATGCTGATTTTCAGCAGACAAACACAATCAGCGGATTGATAGGCACAGGTACCGGAGGGGTGACCGAGTCGCTCAAGAACAGGGTGATTCTGCCTGTAGCGCCAACTCTTTCACAGACCGATCACACTCTCGGACATGAACTTGTTCATGCCTTCCAGTATAACATGTTCCTTCATTCCGACTCTTCAAAACTATATTCAATAAAAAACATGCCTCTCTGGATGATTGAGGGCATGGCGGAATATTTATCATTAGGCAGCGAGGATCCGAATACAGCCATGTGGATGAGAGATGCGCTTATCCATAATGATTTTCCGACGCTTAAGAAACTGTCGGATGAATCGAAATATTTCCCCTACCGTTACGGACAGGCATTCTGGGCCATGATCGCAAAGACCTGGGGCGATTCAATAATAATGCCTCTTTTTAAAAACACTGCGAGGTCTGGTTTTGATGCAGCTGCCGATTCTGTATTGGGATTCAATGAGAAAACACTGTCGGGAATGTGGAAAAGCGCCATGGAGCTTCATTTCAAACCTTATCTGGAAAACAGGACCGACACGCTTGCCGGCAGGATGATAATCTCCAGATTGAACGGAGGAAGAATTAATATTTCTCCTTCAGTCAGTCCCGACGGAAAATACATTGCATTCTTCTCGGAAAGGAACCTTTTCACGCTTGATCTTTTTCTGGCTGATGCTTCAACAGGAAGGATAATCAAAAAACTGTCGAGTGTTGTCAGAAATGCCGATATAGATGATTTTAATTTCATCGAATCGTCAGGAACATGGTCGCCCGACAGCCGGAAATTCGCATTCGTGGTTTTCACAAAAGGCGCCAACAGGATTGCAATAGTAGATGTAACCCGCGAGAACAAAATGGATGAAATCGGAATAAGGGGCGTACCGGCAATTTTCAATCCCGCATGGTCGCCCGACGGCCGGAGAATAGCCTTTACAGGCACCGTCGATGGTATCAGCGACCTGTATGTTTATGATTTTGAATCAGGGATAACTGACAGGCTGACTCACGACATGGAATCGAATATTCATCCTTCATGGTCGCCCGACGGAAGATACCTTGCCTTTTCCCAGGAAATCATTAATAATATTCCCGGCAAACGCCGTTTTAGCTTCGACCTGGCTTTAATGGATATGAAAACGGGGGATGTGAGGAGGCTGGACGTTTTTCCGGGAGCATGGAATGTAAATCCGGTATTTTCGAAGGATGGCCTTTCAGTTTATTTTCTTTCTGATGCAGACGGATTCAGGAACCTGTACAAATATAAGACCGGCGACGGTACTGTTAAGAAATTAACAGAATACCTCACAGGCATAAGCGGAATAACGCCATTTTCGCCGGCAATAAGCACAGCCAGGGACAAAGGAACGGTAGTTTACACATATTATACGGGCAACACATATCAGTTATGGGCCGCCGGTGAAGATCAGTTCAGCGAAAGAACTGCAGATAAAAACATTGTGAACTTCGATGCCGGCACTCTTCCTCCGATTGAAAACACTGCTCCGAACAAAATTGACAGAATTCTTGGCAGCCGTCAGGTCACAGGCTTACCGGCTGATACTGTAAAGGAATTACCATACAAACCCAGGTTCAAACTTGATTATATTTCAAACAATGCAAGCATAGGAATTGCAACGGGGATGTACCGGAACAATGCAGTAGGAAGCATTAATATGATATTCAGCGATATTCTCGGGAACAGCCAGCTCTATTCATCATTGTCGCTTAATGGTGAAATTTATGATTTCGGAGGGCAAACGGCATATATGAACCAGAAAAGCAAAATAAAATGGGGTGGTGCGGTATCTCATATTCCATACCGGGCCGGAAGCATGTTCCTTACAAACGATTCGATATATTACGGAGATACTAAAATTCCTGTTCAGAATCTTGTCCTCGATTATATGAGGATGTTTGAGGATAATATCACAGGTTTTGCATATTATCCTCTGTCGCAAAACAGGCGGTTTGAAGGAAGCTTTTCAATGTCGTGGTACTACTACAGGGTCGACAGGTATAATAATTACTATTCGCTCGACGGTATTGCACTTGGAAGCAAGCGTGAAAAGCTCGATGCCCCGGCAGGGGGAAATTACCAGCAGGTCTCACTTGCATATGTTGAGGACAATTCATTTTTTGCCATGACCTCACCTTTCCAGGGTCACAGGGTCAGATATGAACTGGAGAAATATTTTGGTCAGGTCAATTTCTTTACAGCGCTTGCTGATTACAGGAAATACTTCTATCTGAAGCCGTTCAGCCTGGCTTTCAGGGCATATCACTATGGAAGATATGGAGGTTCGTCAGCCGAAGGTATTGTTTCCCCTCTTTACCTTGGCTATCCGTGGCTGATAAGGGGATATGAAAATATATCATCTGATTATGAAGGTGCAATGGGTCTTAATTCATTTGATATTTCGAGGCTCACCGGACAGAGGACCATTGTTGCAAATGCTGAATTCAGGATCCCGTTCACCGGCCCTGAAAGACTAGCACTCATCAGGTCAAAACTCCTTTTTACCGATCTTAATTTCTTTATCGACGGAGGCCTTGCATGGTCGCCAGGGAACAGGATCATTTTTGACTGGGATCCTGTAAATGCATCATATGACCAGAGATATCCTGTCTACAGCACCGGAGCATCAATCAGGATAAATGTTCTGGGAGCTCTTGTACTCGAGCCTTATTATGCCTTTCCCCTTCAGAACGGAGGCTTCAGGAACGGTGTGTTCGGACTTAATTTCACCCCCGGATGGTGATATCGCTTAACCTTTTTTAATGCAGGTGACAATAAACTCTTTCGAATCATTGCTAAGGCTGTTGCTTTCAAAATCACCTGCGATACTGTAACTTTCAAACGGGGATCTTTCGATGAGGTGCTCCAGCTCGAATCTGAAATAATATCTCATTACCGATCTCCATTCTTTTCTGAAATGATTGGCTCCTTCGTTCCACTGAATCAAAAAGACAAGGTTCAGAGCCTGGTTGATAAGATCGGGCTTTGATGTTACTGTCCTGCTTATCCGGTTTCCAGGTTCAAATTCACTTTCGAAATCCTTTACTCCCTCAATCCCGGTAAGAAGCATTTTAAGATCAGGTATAAACGTATCAAAAACGAATTCGCCTCCTGGATTCAGATTGTCATATACATTCTTAAGTGCTTTAAGCTGATCCTCCTTTGTAGTAAGGTGCATAAATACCCTGAAGGGAGCGATGATGAGGTCGTATCTGAAACCGGATCTGAAATCAACAATATTCTGAAGGCTTACACGCGACTGCAGGTCTTTGCTGAGTTTTGCCTTCAGAATGTCGAGCATGGCAGGGCTCAGGTCGATCCCGTAAATGTCGGAGCCGTTCTCAAGTGCTTCTGTGAAAAGACGACCCGTACCTGTTCCGACTTCAAGGATCTTGCCCTGTGTATTTTTTATTTTATCGAGATAGAATTGATTGTCGACTCCGTCGCGTACCTGATGATAGATAAGATCATAAAAACGTGCAAAGAAATCGGGGTATTCAAAAAATTCCGAATGCTTATGATTCTCATTTATTCCTGTCATAATCTGATTTATGGTGATGAAGGAATAAAGTTACAAATCTTTCTTCAATCATTCCCAATCCTTACGCAGGTCATTGAAATGGATCCGCCGACAAACTTATCGTTGAAAAAGGTGATTTTTTCATTGTCATCCCGGAGTGCCATGATATACAGCAGCGGCAGATAATGTTCAGGAGTGGGAACAGCAAGGTTAAAAGCCCTGCCAAGTGTCTTGTAGTTAATAAGCTGGTCATAATTCCCCGAGAGAATGAATCTCTTCATTTTTTCAACGGCTTCCTGAGCCCAGTCAAAGCCAAAGTCATCATTAAGCCTGTTCCAGGCTACCATTCCGAGGTTGTGGACGATATTTCCGCTTCCAATTATAAGAACCCCCTTTTCGCGCAATATGCCGAGGTCTGAGGCAATTTCGAAATGACGGCGCGCATCGGCATAATAGTCAAGGCTCAACTGCAATACAGGTATATCGGCTTTGGGGTACATATGTTTCACAACACTCCAGCATCCGTGATCGAGGCCCCATTTCTCATCAAGCTGTGCTTCAGAAGATGATAAAACCCCCTGGATTTCTTTTGCGAGGCCTGGATTACCAGGAGCCGGATACTGAACCATATAAAGTTCCTCAGGAAATCCTCCGAAGTCATGGATTGTTCGTGGTTTTTCCATGGCTGTAATTTGTGTTCCACGTGTTTCCCAGTGTGCCGAGATACATAGGATTGCCGATGGCTTTTCAATATACTTTGCTGCATCTTTCCATCCTGATGAAAACTCATTATCTTCAACGGCGTTCATCGGACTGCCGTGACCAAGAAACAGAAGAGGCATTTTACCTGTCGATGCTTCTGATCGTTCTATCCTGTTAAATTCGCCAGCTTTCATGGTGGTCAATCTGTTTTTTAAAATGATGGAATTAAACCAGTTATCGGGGCTTCCCTTAAATGAAATGTCGAATATATTCATTAAACAAGTTCGCTAAGCATTTGTTTCAGGTCTTTTTTATTTAATGCCTCAGGCCGGAGTGTTTTTAAAAATAGATTAACTTTCTGCCCTGTGTTACCCGTAATCCATTTTTGTGTTTGACCTCATTCCGGGTAACAGGTACGATTATTTTTTATTTTTGGCATTATTTTATTCAAGTTTAAAGAGGGCATTCATGATGGTTAAAAAGTATTCTCTGGATAAGGACAGGATAAAGGTCTTATTGCTTGAAGGCATTCATCATAGCGCCGAGGAGTTTTTCATTGCAAACGGTTATACAAATATCGAATCATATCCGGATGCTCCCGACGGTGAGTTTCTCAGGGAAAGGATCCAGGGTGCAAACATAATCGGCATAAGATCGAGGACACACCTCACAAAGGATGTCCTTTCATCCGCCGGCAAACTGCTTGCAATAGGATGCTTCAGCATAGGAACGAACCAGGTCGACAGCCATGCGGCAAGGCTGATGGGAATACCCGTATTCAATGCGCCATTCTCGAATACACGTTCGGTTGCCGAGTTGGTTATTGCCGAAGCGATCCTTCTGATGCGTAATATACCTGTTAAAAATGCAGCGGCACACAGAGGGCTTTGGCTTAAATCGGCATCCAACAGCTTTGAAGTCAGGGACAAGAATATAGGCATAATAGGCTATGGCCACATTGGCTCACAGGTGTCCATCCTTGCCGAGGCGCTTGGGATGAATGTCTATTATTATGATATTGTAAAGAAGCTGAGCCTTGGGAAGGCTGCGCCATGTAACTCACTTGATGAGCTGTTATCACTTTCACATATTGTAACCCTTCATGTTCCGGAAACTCCGCTTACGAGGAACATGCTTGGTGAGAGGGAGCTGTCGCTTATGAGAAAGGGAGCCTGCCTTGTAAATGCCTCAAGGGGCTCGGTAGTCAACATACAGGCCCTTACAAATGCGCTTAAGTCGGGCCATCTGCTTGGAGCTGCCCTCGATGTATTTCCCGAAGAGCCGGCGTCAAACAATGATCCGTTCATATCCGATATGCAACAGTTCGACAATGTCATCCTGTCGCCGCATGTTGGCGGCAGCACAATGGAGGCCCAGGCCAACATCGGTACGGAAGTCGCCGAGAAGCTTGTCAAATACAGCGATACCGGTGCAACAATCGGAGCAACAAATTTCGTTCAGGTTTCACTTCAGCCCAATATGAATGCACAGAGGTTCATGCATATTCACAAGAATGAACCGGGGATCCTGAAGGAGGTGAACTATGCGTTCACATCCAGGGGAATTAATATTGCCGGAGAATATCTTCAGACCGATCCTGAGATCGGGTACGTAATAATCGATACGGAGAGCCGTTTCAGTAATTCAATTCTCGACGAGCTGAGGGCAATACGAGGAACCATAAGAGTAAGGATGCTCTACTAACCTATCCGGAACAACTTTTATTTTAAATGATTCTTGAACGCGGGGCCGGTCTATAATTCGTAATTTCCTTCTGCCTCGGGCTGATATATTATTTCTTCAATTCTGATCTTTGTCAGACCCGAGGGGACCATCCAGTCGATCTCATCCGATACCTTATATCCGATAAGGGCAGTAGCCACAGGAGAGAATATTGATATCTTGTTTGCTTTCATATCGGCCTGATCGGGATAAACTATCTGAAACCTGATCTCTTTGCCTGTCTTGAGGAATTTAATCCTTACTATTGAATTCATTGTAACTATATCACCTGGAACCTCATAAGGTTCAACAATTTTTGCTGCATGCAACTCGTTCAGCAGGTTTTCTGCCTCTGCAGCATTTATTGTCTTCCTGCTTTTTCCATCCTGAATGCATTTGAGAATTCTTGCATAATCAAGTTTGTTCATTATAATCCTGTGCATGATGTCGGTATTTATTAAAATAATTGTTATAAAGTTACTTAACTATAAGGAATAAAGCAAATTCAGGGTTTGCTTAAGTCAGGGGATCCCAGCCGGCCTTTGAAATTATAGTATTTATGTATCCTGTTATGCCTGATTATTTGTGTATTCGTACTATTTTTCAGAATTTTACGACGAAGAAAAAATGGCGGATGGAACATAAAGGAACCCCACTTGCACTCGGAACAGAAGATGTCTGGAAACTGCTTCTGCAGTATGCAATACCTTCTGTCATTGCAATGACTGCATCGTCGCTTTATAACATTACTGATAGCATTTTCATTGGTCACGGAGTGGGAGCTCTTGCAATATCCGGACTGGCCATCACATTCCCGCTTATGAACCTGTCGGCGGCTTTCGGGTCGCTTGTCGGAGTGGGAGGTTCGGCGCTCATGTCGTTAAGGCTGGGCCAGAAAGACTATGATACTGCCAATAAGATACTTGGGAATGTTCTGGTTTTGAATCTCATTCTGGGAACCGTGTACACGGTTTTCATACTACTTTTTCTGGAGCCAATACTTTTGTTTTTCGGGGCAAGTGAAGCTACATTACCCTTTGCCAGGGATTTTATGGTTATAATTTCGCTGGGTAATGTTGTAACCCATATGTACCTGGGACTGAATGCTCTTTTAAGAGCTTCGGGCAACCCCAGGAGGTCGATGTTTGCAACTATTTATTCGGTAATAATAAATGTGATCCTTGCGCCGCTTTTTATTTTTGTTTTCAAATGGGGAATAAGGGGAGCAGCCCTTGCAACAGTTACAGCACAAACCTTAATGTTGCTCTGGCAGCTTAATTATTTCGTGGATAAAAAGAGTTTTATTCATTTTCACAAGGGGATATTCAGGTTGAAGCGCAAGATCGTAGTCGATTCAATGTCGATAGGGCTGGCTCCTTTTCTTATGAATATTGCTGCAAGTATAATAGTAATTATTATTAATCAGGGTCTCATCAGGCATGGCGGCGATCTTGCGGTAGGAGCCTATGGAGTCCTTAACAGGGTGGGTTCATTGTTCGTAATGGTTGTTTTCGGATTGAATATGGGGATGCAGCCCATCGCCGGTTATAATTTTGGCGCAGGTCAGTACGACAGGGTGAACAGGGTGCTTAAGCTTACCATCCTTCTTGCGACAGGTGTTATGACAGTGGGGTTTCTTCTTGGTGAAATATTTCCGCGGGCAGTGGTCTCTGCTTTTACAAACGATAGTGAACTTACCGGGATTGCCGTATCCGGTATGAGAATAGTGTTCATGTTCTTCCCCATAATTGGCATGCAGATGGTTGCTGCCACATTCTTCCAGAGTATCGGGAAGGCCGGTAAGGCAATCTTTTTATCGCTTACACGGCAGGTTCTCATATTACTGCCCCTTCTTCTCATCCTTCCTTCATTTTATGGAGTCAGGGGAGTGTGGTTCAGCATGCCGGTTGCAGACCTGTTGTCGAGTATAACTGCAATCTGGCTGCTTACTTCGCAATACCGGAGTTTGGGTATTAAAAAATGAAACTGTTATTTACTAAAACACCAGGCGATGAGTGATAATTATGTGATAACAATCGGTCGGCAGCTCGGCAGCGGAGGCAGAATGATCGGTGAAAAGCTTGCCGGGCAGCTTGGCATATCATTTTACGACAGGGAACTTATTCAGCTTGCCTCACAGGAAAGCGGACTCGGGAAGGAGTTTTTTGAAAGAGCCGATGAGAAAAAAGGATATTCTGTTTTCGGCGGTTTGTTCGGGATACGGGGCCTGATGGCTGAAGAACCGTTTTCGACATATTATCTGAACAACGAAACATTATTTTCAATTCAGAGTGATGTAATCCGCAAACTGGCTGATCAGGGATCATGCCTTTTCGTGGGAAGATGCGCCGATTATATACTTGCAGGTAAACCACAGTTGTTGAATATCTTCATAACTGCCAGCCTTGAAGACAGGATCAACAGGGTAGCTGAAAGGGATAATGTGCCGGAAAAGAAGGCAAGGGATGTTGTTGAAAAGGCCGATAAAGACAGGGCAGGCTATTACAACTACTTTACAAATAAGACCTGGGGATCGGCCGATTCATATCATCTGTGTGTCAATTCCTCAGTTCTCGGGATTGATTTTACTGTCGACTTTCTTAAAAATTTTGTAAAGAGACGTTTCGGGCTTTGAAAATTTACGTGGCCCGGGTCGATAAATTACAGTTTAAACCCGGGTATTCAGCGCATTGGTAATGAATTCCAAAAGTTTCTGCCGGTCAAGTTTTCCTTCTGTCCTTACACCGTTGCAGATATCAATACCGAATGGATTGACTTCCTTTATAGCCTGACTCACATTTCCCGGATTGAGGCCTCCTGCAAGAAAAACAGGACATTCAGCCTTTTCCCTTATCTGCCGGCTAAGATTCCAGTCGTGGACCCTTCCAGTACCTCCGAGCTGCTTTATTTTAAGATTCGGATTTCCGCTGTCAAGAAGAAGGGCATCGACTTCCCGCGAAACACTAACGGCAAGGTTTATTGATTCTTCATCAATAACATGGATTACCTGAACGATCTTAACAGACGGAATGGCGGATCTCAGCTTTGTGTATGTCCCTTTTTCAGGGCTATCAACTATCTGGATGGTATTTGTAAAAGTCCGGTGATGATGCCTTATTATTTCTTCAGCTGAGGTCTCACTTGTAAGGAGAAATGTTGCAATTGGAGGAGGGACCCTTGATGCAATTTCCCTTATCAGATCATCACCGATCGGGCCTGGGCCGCTCGGCATTTTACCAACCAGTCCTACTGCTGATGCTCCCGCTTCTATTGCCATAAAGGCCTCTTCAATACTTTTTATACAGCAAATCTTTATTTTTACCATTTTGTCCTGTTCAATTTTACAAGTTCAATACTTCTGTTTTTGCCAATCCCTCTTTACAGACATTGCCTGAAACTGGTCTGTCCTGTTCCTGTCCGGCCTGAGCAGTCTGTTCCGGTATTATTCCCCCAAAGCGCCTCCGATAAGCAATACCGTTATAATGGCTGTCCAGAAAATGACATTCCCGAAACCTGTAGCCTTTTTTATATAAAACATATTGGAAGGCTTTTGCGCTTTTGTTTTTGGACCGCCCATTGACTGGAGGATATCGGATACCCAGAAAGAATAATCGAAAAAAGTGGGCATGGAATAATTTTCGTTTGGAGATATGGCAAGAATTACCCTGAAATAAAGAGGGGTGTTATTAATGTCGTACGAATAGTTAGTACCTTCATTCACTACTCTTGTTTTTTGCAGGGCCGGATCCTTTTCATTTATTTCAAACAGTTTATCCCGGAGAGGAACGCTTGTTATCCCGGCGTTCGACAGCGGAGCAATAAAGCTTATCTGGTTCTCTCCATAGAATGAACCGGTTATCTGTTCGTTGTTAAGCACAATAAGAGATCTTTCGAGGTCGAGATAAACGGGCTGCCTGAGTTTATTAAAAATATCCACTGATAGTGAGAGATTCTGGCCTGCAAATGAAAATCTGATCAATACAGTATCATTTTCAACAACATATTCTCCGGAATCATTTTTCGGCAGGTAGCTGTCGACACTTGCATACTGGAAGCGGGAGCAGGCGCTCATTAACAACATGCCTGTAACCAGATAAACAGTTTTTCTAATTTTCACTTGGGATGTAATTTTCAGATATTTGACGGAACAGAATTTCACATGCTCAATAAAGTTAGCAATTTAAGCAATTTGACGGGGATTTTCAAAATCGGGGGAGCCATTCTGTTTTATAAATTGGCATTGGGCTAAAGCCCGGATATGGTGTTGTTTGCCTTTCAGTTGGCTAAAGCCAACTGTAAAAGAAGCCAACGGTAAGAGAGGCCAACGGTAGTAGAAGCCAACGTTAAGAGAAGCCAACGTTAAGAGAAGCCAACGGTAAGAGAGGCCAACGGTAAAAAAGCAACGGTAAAGTAAGCCGACGATAAAGGAAGCCTACGGTAAAGTAAGCCAACGGTTACAGAAGCCAACGGTGATTAAGTTATATTACATAATTTTGCATCATGGCTTACAGAACATCAAAAAAGAGACAGATTACCTCAGTGGAGCTTCCGTGCAAAAAGACAATCTATCATTCAAAGGAAGAGGCTGAGGATATGATAAGATACATT
>Ga0116170_10005711_pt1 | contig 11047 bp, 11 predicted proteins | sample AD_JPNHW1_MetaG_FD_89797 | JGI IMG/M metagenome (GOLD analysis project Ga0116170, IMG submission 89797) | Active sludge microbial communities of municipal wastewater-treating anaerobic digesters from Japan - AD_JPNHW1_MetaG | ecosystem: Engineered > Bioreactor > Anaerobic > Digestate | place... | reverse complement strand
GCATCGCCAACACCGATAAGGGCGCGATCACCTCCATCCAGGCCGTGTACGTGCCGGCAGACGATTTCACCGATCCGGCGGCGGTTCACACGTTTTCTCACCTCTCCGCGTCCATCGTTCTCTCGCGCAAGCGGGCCAGCGCCGGGTTCTTTCCCGCCATCGACCCGTTGCAGTCCAGCTCCAAGATGGCGACGCCGGGCATCGTCGGCGAGCGGCACTACCTCTTGGCCCAGGAGATCCGCCGGACGCTCGCGCAGTATGCGGAGCTGAAAGACATCATCGCCATGCTGGGGCTGGAGCAACTCGCGCCCGAGGACCGCAAGGTGGTCGCCCGCGCCCGACGCCTGGAGCGCTTCCTCACCCAGCCCTTTTTCTCGACCGAGCACTTCACCAACCTCAAAGGGAAGCTCGTCAGCCGCGAGGACGCCCTGGACGGCTGCGAGCGGATCCTGCGCGACGAATTCAAAGACTACCCGGAAAGCGCCCTCTACATGATCGGCCCGGTCGACGAGGCGAAGGGGAAAATGAAAAACGGAAGGTCCGCCGTCGACGCCCGGACGGACGCGCATTAGGAGATCGCCCATGCTGCCCACGCTGATGAGCCTGAAGATCCTGCTGCCGTTCCAAGTCTTCGCCGAGAAAACCGGCGTGTCGCGCATCGTCGCGGAGACGCGCAAGGGCTCGTTCGGGTTACTCCCGCACCGCCTCGACTGCGCGGCCGCGCTCGCGCCGGGGATTCTGGCCTACGAGACCGAAGAGGACGGAGAGGTCCTGGTGGCCGTGGACGAAGGCGTGCTGGTCAAGACGGGCCTGGACGTGCTCGTTTCCGTGCGGCAGGCCATCGGAGGAACGGACCTCGGAAGCTTGCGGCAGGCGGTGGAGCACGAATTCAAAACGCTCGACGAGCACGAGCAAAGCGTACTCGCGGTGATGACGAAGCTGGAAACCGGCGTTCTGCGCCGCTTCGTGAATCTTCAACATGAATGAGCAGCTCAAAAAAACGGTGAAGATCGAGCCGACCTTTCCCCAGCAGGTCGGGGTCAAGGCGGAGCGCAAGCTCAAGGCGCGGCGGAACCCTTCCAAGAGCGTCTGGTTCGGATTGGGCATGATGGGGCTCATCGGCTGGTCGGTCGTGGTCCCCACCCTGCTCGGCACGGCGCTCGGCCTCTGGCTGGACAAGCACCACGTGGGCAACCGCTCCTGGACGCTGGCGCTGCTGGCTGCCGGCCTCACGGCGGGATGCTTCAACGCGTGGCACTGGGTCGCCAAGGAAGACGAGGCGATGCGCGAGGAGGAGGAGCGGAACGGCGCGGAAGACAAGGAGGACAAAGATGAATGAAACGCTGAGGCTGGCGCTGGCGTGGCTCGCCGGTGGCGGGCTGGGCGCGGTTTTCTTCGGCGGGCTCTGGTGGACGGTCCGCAGGGGCCTCGCCTCCAAATGGGCCCCGCTTTGGTTTTTCGGCAGCCTGACGCTGCGGACGGCCCTCGCCCTGGCCGGATTCTACGCCGTCTCCGCCGGACACTGGGAACGGCTGCCCGTCTGCCTGCTCGGCTTCGTGATGGCGCGCCCGGCCGTGGCGTGGCTGACCCGGCCCGCGGGGAAACCGGTTTGCGCGACACCGGAGGTCTGACATGCACCTGACGCCCGACGAGATCATCCTCTGGAAGTGCGGGGTTTTCAAGATCAACGCCACCATCGCGTACACCTGGACGCTGATGTTCGTGCTGGCCGCCGGCGCGAAGCTGATCACGTGCCGGCTCTCGCACGAGATGGCACGCACCCGCTGGCAGAACTTCCTGGAAATCGTCGTCACCCTGATCCTGAAGCAGATCAAGGACGTGGGGCTCCGCCACCCGAGGTTCTACCTCTCCTTTCTGGGGACGCTCTTCCTGTTCGTCGCCACGGCCAGCCTCTGCACCGTCTTCCCATTCTACAAGCCGCCCACGAGCTCGCTCTCGACGACCGCCGCGCTGGCCCTGTGCGTGTTTGTGGCCGTACCGCTGTTCGGCATCAGGCGGCAGGGGCTGCTCCGCTACCTCGCCTCCTATATGGAGCCGACCTTCATCATGCTCCCGTTCAACCTCATCAGCGAGGTTTCGCGCACGCTGGCCCTGGCCATCCGTCTCTTCGGCAACATGATGAGCGGCGAGATGATCGTCGGCATCCTGCTGACCATCACGCCGTTCATTTTCCCGGTCGTCATGACGGTGCTGGGGCTGCTCACCGGCATGGTCCAAGCCTACATTTTCACCGTTCTGGCCGCGGTCTACATCGCGGCCGCCACGCAGATCCACCGTCCCAAGCACAAGCCCGAGCCCCCAAACCCAATCCTGAAACCCGCAACCCCATAACCAAGGAGAAGCCATCATGGACAGCACGACCACCATCGCAGTCGTCTCAATCGTTCTCGCCGGCATCACGACCGCTTTCGGCTCCATCGCCCCGGCGATGAGCGAAGGGAAATCGGTCGCGACGGCGCTGACCTCGCTGGCCCAGCAGCCCGACGCCTCCGCCACGATCACGCGGACCTTGTTCGTCGGGCTGGCGATGATCGAGTCCATCGCCATCTATTGCTTCGTGATTTCCATGATCCTCCTGTTCGCCAACCCGTTCTGGAACCACGTCATCGCCCAAACCGCAGGGAAATAACCTATGCTTATCGATTGGTTCACCGTCGGCGCGCAAACGCTCAACTTCCTCATTCTGGTGTGGTTGATGCAGCGTTTCCTGTACCGGCCCATCCTCCGCGCCATCGACGCGCGGGAAAAGCTGATCGCGCAAGGGCTCGCGGAGGCCGACCTGAGAAAGGCCGAGGCCCAAAAGGAGCGCGACGACTTCCGGAACAGGAACGAGGAGTTCGACCGGCAACGCGCCGCCCTTTTCGGCAAAGTCACCGAAGCGGCGGAGTCCGAGCGCCTGCGGCTCCTCGGCGAAGCGCGCAAGGCGTCCGACGACCTGAACGCCAAACAGATGGACACGCTGCGGAGCGAAGCGCGCGGCCTGCGCCAGGCGATCAGCCGGCGCACCCTGCAGGAAGTCTTCGCCATCGCGCGGAAAACCCTGACCGACCTCTCGGCGACAAGTCTGGAAGAGCGGATGGTCGACGTGTTCGTCGGCAAACTGCGCGCCTTGAGCGACAAGGAACGGGAGGAGCTGAAGTCCGCCTTCGCCGCCCGGTCGGAGGCCGTCGTCGTGCGCAGCGCCTTCGACCTGCCGGCGGCCCAGCGGGCCTCGATTGAGAAAACGCTCCGCGATCTGGCCGCCGCCGAGGTCCCCGTCCGCTTCGAGGCCGCGCCCGGCCTCGTCGGCGGCATCGACCTCATGGCGAACGGCCGGAAGATCTCGTGGAACATCGAGGCTTATCTCGTGTCGCTGGAAAAGGGCGTCAGCGAGCTGTTGGACGCGAAGGGCGCGGCACACGCCACGGCCGACACCAGCGCCGAAGAGCTGGGCTCAAGACGGTGAACTCATGAGCATGGAACCCGACAGCCTCCAGAGCCTGGTCGAAAACGCGTTCGCCCGGATACGCCGCGCCAGGGAATCGTTCGCGCCGCAGCTGACGCCGCGCGAGGTCGGCACCGTCAAGACCGTCTCCACCGGCATCGCCAAGATCTCCGGCCTCGCCAGCGTGGGCGTGGACGAGCTGGTGGAATTTCCCGGCGGCGTGCTCGGCATCGCCTTCAACGTGGACGAGGACGAGATCGGCGTCGTGCTGCTGGGCGAATACTCGCGCCTGCACGCCGGCGACGAGGTCGTGCGCACAGGCCGCGTCATGGACGTGCCCGTCGGCCACGGCTTGCTGGGCCGCGTCATCGACCCGCTCGGGAACCCCCTCGACGGCAAAGGGCCCGTGACCGTCAGCACGCGCCTGCCCATCGAACGCGAGGCCAAGCCCATCATGGACCGCGCGCCCGTGACGGTCCCCCTCCAGACGGGCTTGACCGTGATCGACGCGCTGATCCCCATCGGACGCGGCCAGCGGGAGCTGATCCTCGGCGACCGGCAGACGGGCAAGACGGCCATCGCGATCGACACGATCCTGAACCAGCGAGGGAAGAACGTGCTCTGCATCTATTGCGCGATCGGCCAGCGGGCCTCGGCCGTCGCCAAGGCGGTCGCCAACCTGCGCGAAAAAGGCGGGATGCATTACACGGTGGTGATGGTCGCGGAGGGCGACAAGGCGCCCGGCCTCGCCTACATCACGCCTTATGCCGCCACGAGCATCGCCGAACACTTCATGGAGATGGGGCGCGACGTGCTGATCGTTTACGACACCCTCACGCAGCACGCCCGCGCCTACCGCGAACTGTCCCTGCTGCTCCGTCGCCCCCCCGGTCGCGAAGCCTTCCCCGGCGACATCTTCTACATCCACTCGCGCCTGCTCGAGCGCTCCACCCACCTGCGCAAAGAGCTCGGCGGCGGCTCGCTCACCGCCCTCCCCATCGTCGAAACCGACGCGCAGAACATCTCCGCCTACATCCCGACCAACCTGATTTCCATCACGGACGGCCAGATCTACCTTTCGCCCACCCTGTTCGACTTGGGCGTGCTGCCCGCGGTCGACGTCGGCAAATCCGTTTCCCGCGTCGGGGGCAAAGCACAGCGCGAGGCTTACCGACTGGCGACCGGCGACCTCAAGCTCGCCTACGCGCAGTTCGAGGAACTCGAGACCTTTGCCCGGTTCGGCGCCCGTCTGGACGAGAACACCCGCAAGGACATCGAGCGCGGACGGCGAATCCGCGCCTGCCTCAAGCAGCCGGAGTTCGCGCCGATGTCCCTGCCGGCGCAAATCGCGGTCCTGCTGGCGTTGACCGCCGGGCTCTTTGACGAGGTGCCGATCGATCAGATGGCGGAGGCCAAAAACAGGGTGCGGGCGGCGGCGGAAGCGGACCTTCCGATGGCGATATGCGAGCGCTTCGAAACCGCGGCGAAATTGAGCGAGGACGACCGCCAAATCATTCTCGGCATCGCCCGCGGCGCGCTGACCCGTTTTCCGCCGAAACAGGCGCCCGATCCGGGAGGCCCGAAAGAAGCCGCGGATGACCCCAAGGCGGCACCCAAGGAGACGGCATGAGCGAGACGATGGCCAGCCTGCGCCGAAAGATCACCTGCTCCGCGGATCTCCAGTCCGTCGTCCGAACCATGAAGGCGATGGCCGCCCTGAACATCGGGCAGTATGAGCAATCGGTGAAGGCTTTGGCCAACTATTACCGGACCGTGGAATTGGGATTGTGCGCGTGCTTTCAGGAACGCCTTCCGGAGGCCCCGCCAGCGGAAACGAAGGTGCCGGCGGATCCCGGCACGGTCGTCGCCGTCGTGTTCGGTTCCGACCAGGGGCTGGTAGGCCAGTTCAACGACGAGGTGGCCGATTATGCGGCCAAACGCCTCGCGGTCATGCCCGGCAAGCATCAGGTCTGGGCCGTCGGCGAGCGCGTTCATGCGCGCCTGGCTGACGCCGGCCTTCCGATGGCCGGTCTCTTCAACGTGCCCCTCTCGATCAAAGCCATCACGCCGCTCGTCGGCCAGATTCTCGTGGCGGGCGTAACGGGCGAGAACCGGGAGGAAGCCATCGAGCTCGACCTCTTTTACAACACCCCCACCTCATGGGCCCTCTACACCCCCACCCGCCAGCGCCTGTTGCCGCTGGACGCGAACTGGCACCGCCGGTTCACCGAACTCCCCTGGCCGAACATCAATCTGCCGGAGGTCGTGGGGGGAAGGCCCCCGACGCTGCGGGCGCTCATCCGCGAATACCTGTTCGTCTCGCTCTACCGGGCGTGCGCCGAATCCCTGGCGAGCGAGAACGCGAGCCGCCTGGCGGCGATGGAACGCGCCGACAAAAACATCGACGACATACTCGAGACCCTCCAGAGCGCCTTCCACCGTTTGCGCCAGAGCGGCATCGATGAGGAGCTTTTCGACGTCATCTCCGGCTTCGAAGCCACCCGCCGGTAGGGCGGTTTGACGCTCCGCTCCCAATCTGCAATTGGGCGATCCCGGATACGGGATATTCCCGAAACCGCCGCAACCCGCCGCATGCCTCTCCCCTCGCCCGCGCATTCGCCGAAACAGGGAAACATCACAAGGCATGAGCCGAGACTCCCAGGAATCCTTTGAATCCGCACACATTTTGGTTGATGTCACGGCGATTTTTTGTTCACACTAATAGATTACAGTTGTTTTCTTTGGTTATGGATTCACAGTGAGGTCCCGTCGGCGGGCATCGCATTGGGTTTTACGGGAAACCGCAGAAGGAAAAAAGAGTATGAAACCTGGTCATCTGAAGCGGACCATGGCGCTGGCGTTTGTCGCGACATCCGTCTGCGCCGCGAACAGCACGTGGAACGGGGGAAGCGCCAGCGACAGCAACTGGAGCAGCGCCGACAACTGGGGCGGCGCCGCGCCCGTCGCAGGCAACGCCCTCTTCTTCGGCGGCACCGCCAGACTGAGCAACAACAACGACCTGAGCGCGGGCACCGCATTCTCCGGAATCACCTTCAACAGCGGCGCGGGCGCGTTCACGCTCGGCGGCAACGCCGTCACGCTGGACGGCGACATCGCCAACCTTTCGACCAGCGCCAAGACCATCGACCTGCCGCTCACGCTGAGCGACACCCGCATGATTCTCGGCTCCAACGCGTCCTTCACGGTCAACGGCGTTCTGAGCGGACCGGGCGGTCTCACGGCCGCCGTCACGAACACGCTTTACCTGACCGGAAACAACACGTACGAGGGCCTCACGAGCGTCTCCAACGGCTGCCGGCTCTTGATCAGGCACCCGAACGCTCTCGGCAACACCAACAGCGGCATTCGCGTCTACGGCCGCACCGGCAGTTCGCTCCGTTTGGAGAACGGGATCACGGTCGCGGAGCCGATCACCCTGGTCGGCCAGATCCTGCCGTGGATCAACTGCCTGACCGCCGGCGCCGGGACGAACATCATCACCGGAACGATCTTCAAAGAGGTGGATGCCAGCATCGGTTCGGACAGCGGCGGGATCTTGATCATCCGCGGCGGCGTCAAGCACGTTTCCGGCGGAACGCTGATCTTGCGGGGCGCCCCGAACGTCGTCTTCGAGAACAAGCCGATCGAGTTCGGATCGTCCGCGGCTCTCCAGGTGGAAACGTCAGGCACCACGGTGCTGGCCGTTCCGGGGAACACGTTCTCGACGCTCAAGATCGCCAACCACGCGACGGTCCGCACGGACGTCGCGAACGCGCTTCCGCCCAATTGCACCCTCGAGGTCGGCGGGAGCTGGGACGCCTCCGCGCTCCTGAATCTGAACGGCTGCGACCAGGCGGTCGGGTCAATCAGAACCGACCCCTACTTGCTCAACCCCGGCTATCTGTCGATAACCAGCGCCCTGCCGGCGACGCTCACCGTCAACCAAGGCGGCACCACGTATTACATGGGCGACATCGCGGGCGCGGTCAGCCTGGTTAAAAACAGCGGCGGGAACCTGATTTTCACCAACATCGTCCCCATGACGACCACGGGGAGCGTCACCATCAACGCCGGCACGCTCACGCTCGGCGACTACTCCGGCGGGTTTCGCGCCGTGACCTCGTTCCGCGTCAACGGCGGCACGCTGGAACTGCGCAACACAAATGTCCTGTCCGCCGCGTCGACGGTCCGTGCGTTGGAAAGCGCCAAGATCAAAATCAAGGCCGGGGTCACGAACACGGTCGACAAGCTGTACCTGGAAGGCGAGCAGCAGATCGCCGGAACGTGGGGCCCGACCGGAAGCGGCGCGGACAACGTGAACGACACCTTCTTCAGCGGCGGCGGCATCCTGAACGTCGTGAGCGGCACGCCGGTCCCCTACACGGACGCGACGTGGGACGGCGGCGGCGCCAACGCCAACATGAGCACCGACGCGAACTGGTTCGGCGATGCCCGGCCCTCGTTCGAAGGCTACGCGCGCGCCATCTTCGCCTCGGGCGGCAACACGGCGACGGCCGACACGTCCGCCATCTTCTCCAAGATGGTCTTCAACGCCAACACCAACTTCACCGTCGCCGCGGGCGATGGCGTCCTGACCCTCGGCGCGGGAGGCATCAAGGCAAGCGTCCCGACCACGACCTCCCGCACCTACACGATCGCCGAGGACCTCGTCCTTGGCGACAACCAGTTCTGGAGCATCACCAACAACGGCGGGGGAACCACCACCCTGAACGTGACCGGCGCAATCTCCGACGGCGGAGCGATGTTCAACTTGACCAAGCGCGGCAACGGCGTGCTGATCCTCTCCGGCGATAACAGCTACGGCGGCGTCACGACGATCGAAACGAACTACGCGATCATCCGTCACGCGCACGCGCTTGGAAGCACCAACGCCAACACGGTCATCAATGACGGCGCCTACCTCTGCATTGAGGGCGGCCGCGGCATCACGCTGGCGGAGCCCATCACCATGACCGGCGACAGTGCGCTCGGCTATCAAGGGAATCTCCGGAGCAACGACGGCACCAACATTCTGAGCGGCCGGATCACCTCAAACAGCGCCCGGTTGCGGACCAACAATAAAGGTTGTCTGGAAATCGTCGGCGGCGTCAACGGCGCGGCCGTGACCTGCACCGCCGTCGCGGACACGTACATCCGGTTCACCGAAACCCCCATCACCGCGTCGGGTTTCACCTGCCACACGTACGGGGGGTCCGTCATTCTCGCCGTCGCGGGCAACACCTTCGCCTCGATGGAGGCGGGCGGCACCGAATTCCGCACCGACGTGCCCTTCGCCTGGCCCGCGAGCGTCTCCTTGACCCAAGGGTCTTCAGGCTCGCCCAGTTCGGTTCTGAACTTCAACGGCAACGACCAGGCCGTCGGCACCTTGAAGACCAGCTATAACGAAGGGAGCCTTCGTCTCACGTACAGCGCGGCCCCCATGACGCTCACGGTGAACCAGAATTCCGACACGATCTACAACGCCATGATCACCGGCGCGGTGAGCATCGTCAAACTCGGCACCGGCAACCTGTCGCTGACCAACGCGCTCAACACGACCTCCGGCGGCTTCACCGTCAGCAACGGCACGCTGACGATCTCAACCCCCGGATCGCTCGGCCCGAACAGCACCAACATCGTGGTGGGCGGCACGGGAACCCTCAAACTCGCCACGACCAACCCCTCCGCCCTCGCCGATTCGGCCACGGTCAAGATGCCGTCCGCCGGCACGGCCACGGCCAAGATCAACCTCGCGGCCGGAGTGGAAGAGACGGTCGGCTGGCTCATTTACGGCAACCGGATGCAGCGGGCCGGCACGCATGGTTCAACAAGCAGCGGCGCGACCTACAAGGATGACACGCACTTCTCGGGATCGGGCGTCCTGAGGGTCCTCCACGACAACGCGGGCACGTTCTTCAGCCTGCGATAAAGAATGCCTGCGCCCCGTTCGGCGCGTCTCCGCGGGGATGCCCCTCGCCCCGCGACGCGCCTGCGCCCCGCCGCCCGTTCACAGGACGTGCCGTCTCTTCGACGGTACGTCCTTCGCGCGGCGCGGCCGCAAGGTTATCACGGCGACCAGGGCGAGGACGCCCCAGACCACGTGCTCCAGCAGGTTGATCAGGGTGAGGAAAACGCCCAGCGTGAGACGTCCCTCCGCGACCAGCGTGAAAGGGAAGACGTTGTCTTGCTCCCCCGACGCCAACCGGTCCACGCCCGCTTGAAGCCAGAAGGCGAGCGGCAGCGCCAGCAACGGCAACACCACCAGCGGCAGGCCCATCCAGAGGAAGCCGACATCCCCCGTCCAGCCGTACTTCCGGACCAGCAGCACCGCCACCGCCAGATAAAGGACAAACGTCGTCACGGCTAAAACACTGGTCATTTCATCCACCTCCATGCTTACGTCAGGACTCCGGCGGCGCAGTCAACGCGATTGCCCGACCGGCGCGGCGACCGCCGGCGCAGGCTGCGGCGTGCCGCGCGTCGCTTTCCCGTGCAGGACACCCTCGCCGTCGAACCAGAGCGGGTCGACGCAGAGAAACCGGTTCCAGCCGCGCGCCTCGTCCCGCTGCTGATGGTACACGTGCCAGAGCCCCCCCTTCGCGTCGGCGATGACGCACCCGTGGCCAGGGCCGAAAACGCCGCCCCCTCGATGGATGATGGGGTTGCCCGGATGCTTGAGGAACGGTCCCGTCGGGGACTTCGACGTGGCATATCCGACCGCATAGTTCGGCGAGTCGGCGCCCGTCCCGGAATAGATCAAATAATACGTCCCTTGCCGCTTGAGGAGGAAGGGCCCTTCGGTGACCGTCCCGCTCTTCTTCTCCCACGGCTCCGTCGCCCGCAAGACCTCGGCGGGCTCGCCCTCCTTTTCGAGCGGCGTCCGCATCCGCTGCACCGTGATGCGGGAGCCGGGAAGCTGGACGTAATACAGGTAGAGGGCGCCGTCGTCGTCCCGGAAAAGGTGCGCGTCGATGGCGCGGTCGCAGAGCTTCGCGCGGTCCTGAAAAGGCCCCTCCGGACCGCTGCCAACGGCCACGCCGATCCGCTGCTGGACGGTGTAGTAAAGATAGAATGTCCCGTCCTTCGGGTCGACGAACACGTCGGGCGCCCAGACGTTCTTCGCGCCGGGCTCGAACACCCTCCCCTTCTTCGTCCAATGCACAAGATCCGTGGAGGTGTACACGTGGTAGCTGACATTGTCTCCCGTCGGATAGAGGTAATAGGTGCCCTTGTGAAAAATCACGTCCGGATCAGCCGGGCCGATCTCGTCGATGACGGGGTTGGTGTACGTCGCCTCCCCTGCCAAGGCCTGCGCGCAGGCCAACAAAAACGGCCACATCATCAGGTTGTGCTTATCTCCCACAAAGCCCCCTTTCCGCGCCCCTTGTCCGGCACCCAATGGGCACCACATAACTTGTCATGTTACCATTCGCGTTCCATGATCGCCACCGATAATGTATTCGCCCCTTTTACAGGGGCGCATCCCCGTTTCATTGACCTGTGCGCGTCCGTTTAACGGGGGGGGGGTGAGTGTGAGCCTGGGGGCGCGGACGGCCTCGTCCGCGATTTGGACGCCGTCCGGTGACATGCGGCCTTTCTCCG
>Ga0116170_10005709_pt1 | contig 11053 bp, 9 predicted proteins | sample AD_JPNHW1_MetaG_FD_89797 | JGI IMG/M metagenome (GOLD analysis project Ga0116170, IMG submission 89797) | Active sludge microbial communities of municipal wastewater-treating anaerobic digesters from Japan - AD_JPNHW1_MetaG | ecosystem: Engineered > Bioreactor > Anaerobic > Digestate | place... | reverse complement strand
CACGTCTATCCCGAGCGTCAGGCCGAGATCACCGAGCGCCTGCGCCTGCGCCTGGGCGCGCCCGAGGGTGGCCTAATGCTGGGGCCCTCCAGCGGCAACATCCTGGATCTCATCGCCCTGGCGGGCCTTTCGCCCGGGGATGGCGTGGCCTATCCCGATCCGGGTTTCAGCCTCTATCCTCTCATCATCACGCGCAACCGCGGTCGTGCCGTGAAGGTGCCCGTGGGCATGGGCTTTCCGCTGGAGCCCTGGTTCAAGGCGCTGGAAGAAGGCGTGCGCCAGATGTGGATCACGCTGCCCAATAATCCGACCGGCGCGTGGATCCGGCCCCAGGAACTGGAACCGCTGTTGAAGGCCTCCACCGAGCTGACGGATCCGCCCTTGATGGTCATCGACGAGGCCTACGCGGAGTTCGCGCCGTTCACGTTCCGGCTCTTCGTGGACCGCTATCCAAACGTCATCCTGCTGCGCACCTTCAGCAAGGCCCTGGCCAGCGCGGGATGGCGCCTGGGCTACCTGCTGGGCGATCCCGAGCTGGTGGGCCGCATCGCCGCACTGCATCTGCCGTATTCCATTCCCGCGGCCAGCCTGGAGGCGTTGGATGTGGCCTTGGATTTCGCGGGCGCTTTCGACCGTGACATCCGTGCCACCAGTCGCCGCAGGGACCGCCTGGCTGTGAGCCTGGGCGATTACCAGGCACCGCCCAGCCGTTCGAACTTCCTCTACATCACGCCCGATCCTGGGCCCGCGATGGCCAAAGAAAATTTGATGGTGCGCGCCTTCAATGGCATCAGCGCCGCCCGCGTGTCCATGGGCTCCGAGGATGAGATCCGTCGCGCCGCTGCATCCCTGGGAGGCGCGTTGCCCGAGGACCGGCCGGAGCCGGTTCGCCGTCTGCTGGTGCTGGATGTGGATGGCGTGATGATCGACGCCGAAGCCAGCTTTGCCGAGGCCGTCTCCCGTGCCATCGCGGAGATGGTGCCCGGCCAGGCGTGGAGCCTGGAGCACTTCCGCGCCTTCAAGCGCGTGGGAGGCTTCAACAATGATTTCCGCCTGACGGCGGGCGCCGTGGCCCTGGCCGAGCGCGCCGAGATGGAGCGCCTGTGGGATTCGGAGGGCAAGGGCTTTCCGGATCTGGAGGCCCGCATCCAGGAACTCGAACCCCGCTGCAAGGAGGTCGTGCAGCGCCATTACGCCATCACGAAGGCGCTGGAAGCGCCCCTGGTCTCCCACGATGAGCTGGACGCCCTGGGGTGGGATGTGGCCATCTACACGGGACGTCCTCCTGAGGAATTGCTGCTGGCGGAGGAGGTGCTGGGATTCCAGCTCCCCGCGGTCTGCGATTTCGCGCCCCACCTGCGCAAGCCGCTGCCCGGCGGTCTGCTGCAACTGGCGGACACCTTCCGCTCGCAGGAAGTGGTCTTTGTGGGCGACACCCGCGATGACAACGCCAGCCTGCAGGCCGCGCGCCGCGAGCGCCCTGAGATCGCGTGGACGTTTGCGGCCGTGGGGCCCGAGTGCGAGCGCATCGCCGTTGAGGGGGATCTTCAGGCCGAGAGCCTGAGGTCGTTGCTGCCACTATTGGCCAGGAGGTCGTCATGAGACGCGCCGAGATCCAGAGGAAGACCAAAGAGACGGATATCCGACTTGAGCTCTGCCTGGATGGGGGTGCCGTCGACATCCAGACGGGCCTGGGCTTTTTCGATCACATGCTCGATCAAATCGCGCGCCACGGTGGGTTCGGACTCACCGTGAAGGCGAAGGGCGATCTGCAGATCGATAGTCATCACCTGGTCGAGGACGTGGGGCTTTGCCTGGGAGACGCGCTGCGGGAAGCTCTGGGTGATCGCCGTGGCATCGCGCGGTTCGGCGAGGCCTACGCGCCCATGGATGAAACTCTGGCCCGCGTCGTGGTGGATCTCTCGGGGCGCTCCTATTGCGTCTTCGACGTGGAACTGCCCGCCATCGTGCTGGGCGACGGTTTTCAGACTGAGATGGTCCGGGAATTCCTGGTGGCCTTTTCCACGCGCGGCGCCTTGAACCTGCACGCCAGCGTGCTTTACGGCGCCAATGTCCACCACCGCATCGAAGCCACCTTCAAGGCCCTGGCCCGCGCGCTCAAGCAGGCCGTGCGCGTGGAAGGCACCGAGATCGCGTCCACCAAAGGTTCGCTGACCGTCTAGCGCCTGATTGGAGATCCCATGATCACGCTCATCGATTACGGCGCTGGCAATCTGCATTCCTTCGAGGGTGCGCTGGATCGTCTCGGCTTCCAGCACCAGCGAGCGGAGCGGCCCGACCAAGCGCGGGACGGCGGGGCCCTGGTGCTGCCCGGCGTGGGACACTTTGGTGCCGCCCGCGCCGCCCTGCGTGAGCGGGGATGGTGGCGCGAGCTGCCCAATCTCGTGGCCGATGGTCGCCCGCTGCTGGGGGTCTGTCTGGGCCTGCAGTTATTGGCGGAAGGCAGCGAGGAAAGTCCCAAGGACGACGGTCTGGGCTTCATCCCGGGCATCGTGCGCCGCCTGGGTCCGGGCGTGAAGGTGCCGCTCATGGGATGGGCGCAGGTGCAGCAATGCGCGGCCCATCCGGCCTTGCCGGACCCCAAGGGCGGTTGGCTCTACTTCGTCCATAGCTACGCGCTGGAGGCCACGCCAGAGACCGTCTACACGGCCTTCCACGGGCGTACCTTCGCCGCCGTGGAAGCACGCGGGCGCGTGATGGGCTTTCAGCCCCACCCTGAGAAATCCGGCCCCTTTGGGCATGTGCTGCTTCAGAAGGTGCTGACCTGGATGGGTGAAACGCCCCGCGAGATTCCGGAGGACCGATGCAACTGATTCCCTCGATGGATCTCCTGGAAGGTCGCATCGTGCGTCTTCGCCACGGTGATCGGCAGCAGGTGACGCATTACGATTGGACACCGGATGTCTGGATTGAACGCCTGGTGCAGGCGGGTTCGCGCCGTATCCATATTGTGGATCTGGATGGCGCGTTCGGCGAAGCCCGCCAGCCGGTCTTCCACGACTATCCCAAGCGTTGGCCCGGCGTTCGTTTCCAGACGGGCGGAGGTCTGCGCAGCCGCGATGCGGTGCAGGGCGCCGTGGATCTGGGCTTCGACGCTGTGGTGGGCACCCTGGCGGTGGAACATCCTGAAGCCATCGCCGGACTGGATCCCGACAAGGTGATCCTGGCGCTGGACATGAAGCATGGCGAAATTGTGACGCGCGGCTGGGTTCAGTCCGCGGGCCGATCGACGGAAGCCATCTGCGGCGAACTGAAGGCCCTCGGCTTTAACACCGCACTGGTCACCGATGTGGGGCGCGATGGCACCATGGAAGGCCCCGGCCTCGAGGCCATCGGCAAGATCGCCGCGCTGGGGTTCAAGGTCCAGGCCAGCGGCGGGCTGCGCAGTCTGGCGGATCTGGCGAGCCTGAAGTCCGTTCCCGGCGTCAAGGGCGCGATCTCGGGCAAGGCGCTGCTGGATGGGGCGCTGTCCCTGGAGGATCCCGCCGTGCGGGCGGCGGTTGCCGGACCCGAAGGAGTTGTCTAATGGCTGCCAAGCGCATCATTCCCTGTCTGGATGTGAAGAATGGCCGCGTGGTGAAGGGCATTCAGTTCAAGAACCTGCGGGACATGGGCCATCCGGCGGAACTGGCGTGCCGCTACGACATCGAAGGGGCCGACGAAGTCGTGTTCCTGGATATCACGGCCACGCACGAGAACCGCGGCACTCAGGAAGCCTGGGTGCGCGAAGTTGCACATTCACTGTCTATTCCCTTCACGGTGGGTGGCGGCGTCTCCAGCGTTGATGACGTGCGGCGCCTGCTGCGCGCGGGCGCGGACAAGGTCGCTATCAACAGCGCGGCGGTGAAGAATCCCCAGCTGCTGACCGAGGCGGCGGATGTCTTCGGCCGCCAGTGCATCGTGCTGGCGGTGGATGCCAAGCGTGACCCGCAGCTGGGCTGGCGCGTCTACGTCAGTGGTGGCCGCATCTCCACCGAACTGGATGCCGTGGCGTGGATGGAGCAGGGCACCGAACTGGGCGCGGGGGAGATCCTACTCACCTCCATGGACCGCGATGGCACGCTGGAGGGCTTCGATTTGGAACTGCTCCAGAAGGTCGGACGCCTGCCCATTCCCGTGATCGCCAGCGGCGGCGCGGGCACCGAGGCGCATTTCCTGGATGCCCTTCGCAATGGCGCGGATGCTGTGTTGGCAGCCACGCTCTTTCATGAGGGCACGCTGCCCATCTCAAGACTCAAGAACTATCTCGCCGAGAACGGCGTTTCCGTGCGCAGGTGAAGCATGTTTGACATCAACTGTCTCAAATTCGACGAGAAGGGCCTGATTCCTGGCATCGTGCAGACGCTCGGGGGCGAGGTCCGCATGCAGGCCTTCCTGAACCGCGAATCCCTCCAGAAGACGCTGGACACGGGCTACGTCACCTTCTGGAGCCGCAGCCGCAAGCAGCTCTGGATGAAGGGCGAGACCAGTGGAAACCGCCTGAAGCTCATCGAGATCCGCCCCGATTGCGACAAGGACGCCCTGCTGATCATCGCCGAGCCCGAGGGCCCCACCTGCCACACGGGAGAGACTTCGTGCTTCGAGGGCGAGACCCTCAGTCAGCCCTGGCTGGAGCATCTGGAGATCCTGCTGAAGGGCCGCAAGGCCGCCGCGAGCCTCGATGGCAGCTATACGCAGAAGCTCTTCGCGAAGGGCGTGGATCGCATCGCCAAGAAGGTGACCGAGGAAGCGGGCGAAGTGATCATCGCCGCCAAGAACTTCGAGCTGGACCCCTCCGCGCACAATCGCGAGGAATACCTGGGCGAAGCCGCAGACCTGCTTTTCCATCTTCAGGTGCTGCTGACCCACCATGGACTGAGCCTTCAGGACATCGCCGCCGTGCTGCGCGAACGCCACAAGCAGCGGAGCTGAGATGCCGACGCACACGCCTCATTTCCCCGATCTGCTGTTCCCTTCCTCGCGCCGCATGCGGCGCTGGGAAGCCGCCGTCATGGATCTGCTGGACCGCAACGGCTACCAGGAACTGCGCCCCTCGCTGGTGCTGCCCGAGGCGGAAACCGACCGGGCTGTCCGTTTCTTTGACGGAGACGAGCTGGTGGCTCTGCGCTGGGATTTCACTGTGGCGCTGGCTCGCGTGGCCGCGCGCCGTTTCACCGATCCGCCGAGCCGCCTGAGCTATGCCGGCGACGTGTTCCGCCGCACGGCGGTGGCCTGGGAGCCGGTGCAGACTTCCGAAGTCGGTTGCGAGCGCATTCACGCGGATGCGTCCGAGAGCCATGCCGTCGATGTGGAACTGGCGCGCCTGCTCATGGCGGTGCCTGCCGCCATCGGCCTGAAGGGCGGCCTTCTGGCCCTGGGACACGCGGCGCTCCTGCGCCGTCCCCTGGAAGCGGAAGAAATTCCCGCCGCGCTGGCCCAGCGCATCGTGTGGGCCATCGACCGTCGCGCCCCGCATCGCGTGGCCGAAGCCTTGGCGGGGCATCCGGCCGCCGAACGCTTGAGTGCGCATGCGAACGCGCTGCTATCCGGCCCCGATGGGGAATCGGGTCTCGCGGCGCTCGCGGGCAGCCCCTATGCCGAGCTGTTGAAGGAGGAGCGCGCCCAGCTCCAGGAGACCATCGCTACGCTGAGGCCCATGCTGCCTGCGGGTCTGGCCTTGCGGCTGGATCTGGCGGACGTGAAGGGACTGGATTTCTACACCGGTCCGACCCTGCGCCTCTGGGCGCCGGGAGCCTTGCAGGAGCTGGCAGCCGGTGGCCGCTACGACAAGCTCTTCCCCGAACTGGGCCGACCCTGGCTCGCCGCGGGCTTCTGCGTCCGCCTCAGCCATGTCCTGGACCTGGCCGAGACGCGTCCCGAGCTTTTTGACATCGACTGACGAGAAGGGGATTCCCATGACCATGCTCATCGCACTCCCCAAGGGCCGCATCGGCGAGGATCTGCTTCCCAAGCTGGAGGGAACGCCGCTGGCGCTGGACGCCAAGGCCATCAAGAGCCGCATTCTGCACATCCCCACGGCCACGCCGGATGTGGAGGCGCTCCTGCTCAAGGGCGCGGATCTGCCCCGCTATGTCTCCAGCGGCGTCGCCGCCCTGGGCGTGGTGGGATCCGACATTCTGGATGAAGCGGACACGAATCTGCTGGAACTCGCCGATCTCAAGTTCAGCGCCTGCCGCCTATCGCTGTGCGCGCCCGAAGGCGTGACGCTGGACGAGCTGCGCCGCAAGCCTCATCTGAGACTCGCCACCAAGTTCATCCGCGGCACCAGCGCCTGGCTGGAGGCCGAGGATATGACCGCCGAGCTGGTGCCTCTGCAGAGCAGCGTGGAGCTGGCGCCCATCCTCGGCTTGGCGGACGCCATCGTGGATCTGGTTCAGACCGGCGGTACCCTGCGCGCCCATGGCCTGCGCGAAATCGCAGTGCTGCACCACACGAGCGCCCGCCTGGTCGCGTCTCGCGGGGCGTACCTCAGCGAACCCGAGCGGGTCGTGCCCATGGCTCGCATCCTGCGCGACGCCTTGACGGAAGCCTGAGTCCGCAAGCCCAGGAGCGATCCTGACGCTTTGTGTCTGATCGCGCACCAAGCGTGTGTGGCGAAAGAAAACTGCGAAGCGAGGCCGTTGGATTCTCGGCACCGCTTCGCAGCTCTATTTATCGCTTTGCCGTTGGACTATTCCCCTGCATCCGAGGATGAGGTTCTAGACAGGGTGTGTCGAACGGTGTTCAAGCCATCCGAAAAGTGTAAGACGAACTGGCCGTCGGAGGGCAACTCGGCGATGGGCAGGTCCGCGCTTCCGCCTTCCAGATTCAAGGCCAAGGTCGTTCTCTGAACGCCTTCGTGGATGACCGTCAGATAGGGGTGGGTGGCTGCGTTCCAGCGAAGATGCAGGATGCCATCCGCTTCGGTCATGGTCGCGGCGTTGGAGGCGCTCTCCCGCACGAGCGCTTGGGCACTCGCGGTCCGCGTCTGGGTGGCTTGGCGACGCAGCAGGGCCTTTCCGGCGGAACGGATCTCGAGGTTCTTCCACTCGCCGACGGGGATGGTGAAGCTGAAGTGCCGGTAGTTGGGCAGATCCGGGAGGGTGGTCCCGCCGAAGGTAACCTGCTGTGTGCCGGTATCCGATGTCAGGGCCAGTTCAAGCATGCCCGGTTCTGCTGGGACGGCTTTGCATGTCGTTTGGATGAGGGGCGACAGGTGGATCTGCCCATCCGGCCCCTGCCAGCCGCTCACCAGCACCTGCTCGCTTTCCGGCAGGGCCTGATCCACGGTGATCTGATCAGCCAACGGGATGGGGCTTCCGCCCAGCACCTGCATATCCGCAAAATTCATGGCTGCAAGGTAGTTCCAGTCGGAGATCCAGGTCGCCTTGGTTCCGTAGCCCATGATGTCGTCATGCGTTCGGGGGTCATACGTTTTGCCCGACGTTGGGTCATAACCCCAGCATCCTGTGCTGGCGCCCTGGTAGGGGTAATTGAGCTGGGAACTGTCGGCTCCCCCGACGGGCGAATGCTGAAGACCGAATCCATGACCCAGTTCGTGGGCCATGCACCAGATGGCTTCGGTGGCGCTACCGAAGGTGCTCTTCGCGCATTCCGCGTCGATGCCGATACCGGCGCCGATGCCCGTCCAATGGAGGCCCACCGTCGACTTCCCTGTATATCCGCTGGGAAGGCCAAGGTTGAACATGCCGAAATAGCTATCGGAGCTCCCATCGATGATCCGCAGCGACGTGATCTCGCTGAGCAGTTGACTCCACCCATCGCCACTGTGATCCGTGGTGGCGTTGTCGGTAGGCGTGGGAATCACGGTGGAGGTGGTGTACGGGGCGCGATGGGTGATGTTGACCGCGCGAAGGGGCCACACAGCGAGAAGCAGCGCCTGAGTGTCGCTGTCGGCGGGAAGCAGCGGCTGTTTGGAGTTGTGGACGATGGGGACCAGCTTCAATGGGAAAGCGTAGGCCGTGCTTTGGACATTGGGTGTCAATGTCTTCAATGTGACGCCGCCGGACTGAAGCACGACCGTCATGCCGGAGAAGACATTGGCACTCGGCAGGGTGGCCGTATAGGTGGTGGCCAGATAGCCTTCGGAGGTCTCTGTGGGGGTGCTGGTGAGGGCGGGTGGGGTCAAGGGGAGGGTGGCAACAGTGGCGTTGCCGTTCTTCACAACGGCTGTGATGACAGGCAGGGATGCGCCCGGGCGATCGGCGAGCACATGCAGGCGCAGCAGCGCGGGCTTGCCGGGGACCAGCTTCAGGGTGGAGCCCATGACTGTCTGTCCCCATTCCACCCGCTCGATCCAGGTGGCGGCATTGGCGCTGGAAGACGTCACGGTCACGGGGATGGTCACATCGCTGGACTCACCCTGGCCACCCACGCGTGTGGCGCGCAGGGTGATGTTGTAGGTTCCGGGAGCGACTGTCGGGGCGCTGATGGTGATGGGAACCGTGGCTTCGGCCGTAGGGCTGGGATCGCCCAGCACGACGCTGAGGCCCGATGGGACTGAGATTGCGCTCAGGTCGGTGGAACCGATGTAGGTCGGATCCGTTCCACCGTTGTCCACAAAGAAGGTGTCGTTGTGTCCGAGCGCCAGGGGGAAGGTGATGGTTTGCCCCTGCGCCACTGTGGGTCCCGTGGGCGATTCGATCCAGAAGGCCGCCGCGCTAGCCACCAGGGTGACCGGGAGATAACGGGCTTGGCTGCCGTACATGCCCTTGATGCGGAACCCATACGTGCCTGGGGTGATGCTCGAACTTGCGGTGAACGTGACGGTGGGCGATAGGTCGTTCAAAGAGATGGACAACGCCGAGAACTGAACCGAGATGCCGTTGGGCAGGCCTTCCGTGCTGAGGGATACGGGTGAAGACGGAAGGGAACCGATGCTGACATAGGCTGCAAGGTTGCGCGTGATGCTGCTCCCTGGGTGCAGTGTGAAGGCCGTCGTTCCATCGAGGTGGCCGTTGTTGACAAGCGCCAACGCGTAATTGCCTGTCGGATTCGTGATCTTCAGGCTGAGTGTGCCCGTTTTTGTGTTGCCACCCGAAACCGCCTTGAACGTGATGGGGTAGGTTCCGGTGCTGGGTACGACCTGAGTCTTGAACGTCGCGTCCGAGGGATCGGGATAGCCTGCCTGGACGGTGAGCTCTGCAGAGTCACCTGTGGTGGACGTGACATTGAAATTGGCCTTCACGCCCAATGGCAGGGTGCCGATCGAAAGCGTGATGGCGTCCATGAAGCCGGCCCTGCGGTTCAGGGGGATCGTGATCGTCCCGGCGCTGGTGTCCGAGGTGCTTGCTTTGGCCGATAGCGTCAGGGAGAAAGACCCAAGACTGAAATCGGGCGTAGGAGTTGAAGGCGGCGCTCCGCTTCCCGAGGATCCACCTCCCCCGCAATTCACGAGCAGGGTGATCCCCAGCACCATCCCGAGAACGGGAAGGAACGCCAGGAGGCGTGAAGATCGGAAGCGGCGCGGCATGGCTTCTCCAGAGGCGGAAAGGATGGGATCAGGTTAAGCGTTCGCCGGGGTCTGTGGCAAAGCGGTGAAGGCCGGATTCCGTGAAAAGGCCCTGGACTGGAAGATCCTGCGGATCGGTCGGAAGGTGGGGGAAGCGCTGACACTCAAAAGCTGCGCCCATGGCGAGGGTTTCAGGCGGCAGGAGGTCCAGCAGGGCGTCGTAGAATCCCTTGCCGTATCCCAGGCGGTAGCCCTGCGCGTCGAAGACGAGTCCCGGCACGATCAGCAGTTGCACGGGGGGCAGCGTGTGATGGGCGAGGGTAGGTTCCATCAAGCCGAACAGGCCGTGCTCCAGGGGGTCGGAACCCCACAGCAGGCGCGGCGGGGATGTCGATGAGATCCGCGGGAAGAAGAAGGTCCAGTGGGGATGGGCCTCGAACAGGAAGCGCAGATCCAGTTCCGATCCGTAGGGCCAGAAAGCGCCGATGCGGCGGATGCGACGGCTCACGCAAAAGGCAGCGATGTGTGCGCAGATCGCCCGCGATCGCACGCTGTGCGTATCCGTCGGCAGCGCGTCGCGCAGGGCGCGGAAGCGGCCGCGCAGTTCGGCCTTGGTTGGCGTCATGGCGTCTCGGTTCCAAAGGTGTTGTAGAGATTGTCGCGTTCGATGGCTTCGAAGCCCGCCGCGTGGATGAGGCGCTCCAGGTGCGCCTTGCTCAGGGCCTGCGGCGTTTGGGCGCCTGCCTGATGGGCGACTTCCTCCTCGATGATCGTGCCGTCCAGATCATTGGCGCCGTAGTTGAGCCCGATCTGGGCCAGCCCTTCCGTGATCATCACCCAATAGGCCTTGATGTGCGGGATGTTGTCCAGCAGCAGGCGCGCCACGGCGATCTCCCGCAGATCCTGGCAGCCCGTGGTCCCGTGGATCTCGTAGGTCCTGCTCAGTTCGTTGTCCTCCACCTGGTAGGCCAGGGGGATGTAAGCCAGGAAGCCCTGCGTGCGGTCTTGGAGTTCGCGCAGCTTCAACAGGTGGTCCACGCGGTGGCGGGGCTGCTCGATGTGGCCGTAGAGCATGGTCGCGTTGGTGGGGATCCCCTTGCGGTGGCAGCACTCCGCCACCCGCAGCCAGGTGCTGGCGTCCTTCTTGCCGATGCAGATTTTTTCGCGGATCTCGGGATCGAAGATCTCCGCTCCTCCCCCGGGGCAGCTCTCCAGTCCCGCAGCGATGCAACGATCGAGAAACTCCTCCACGGAGATCCGGGAGGTCCGTGCGTAGAAGTCGATCTCCACCATCGTGAAGACCTTCAGGTGAATGCACGGAAAGCGGGCCTTGATGGCGCGGAACAGGTCCTCGAAATAGTCGATCTTCAGCTTGGGATGGTGTCCGGCCACCATGTGCAGCTCGCGAACCTTGGCGTTCTCAGGCTTCTCCAGTTCGCGGAGTACGTCCTCCACCGTCAGCACGTAGGCCTTGGGATCCTCGGGGCGCGCCTGGAACGCGCAGAACTGGCAATGTGTGCAGCAGATGTTGGTGTAGGACAGGCGGCGGCTCTGCACGTAGTAGGTCTTCAGCCCGTGCTT